>Ga0233449_1003336_pt1 | contig 11817 bp, 14 predicted proteins | sample SI_124_October20_FD_183012 | JGI IMG/M metagenome (GOLD analysis project Ga0233449, IMG submission 183012) | Seawater microbial communities from Saanich Inlet, British Columbia, Canada - SI_124_October2016_200_MG | ecosystem: Environmental > Aquatic > Marine > Inlet | place: Canada: British... | reverse complement strand
TATTATTTGCGAGTAGTGGGGGCCTATAATAATCAACATCATAATCATAATAAATTGGGACGCTTGTTAATTATGTTCTGCAAATCATCCGCAGTCATATTAGAAATATTGTCCAATATAGTTTGCTTGGTAAAGTCACGTCTTTGACTTATATTAGACCAATTAATTTGTTCAGATGGAAGAGTCAAGAGAATATCATCAATTGAAACTGAACTATATTCAAGATTAAAAGGTATTTGTTCTTTGTGTTGGTTGTATATATCTATAGTCATATCAGGCCGATTAACTATTATATTTGGGTCAAAAAGAGTTTGACTAGGGACATTAATAATATGAGTTATAATATCAACAATAGTAAAAATATCGTTTAAAGTAGCAGATTTGCTATCAAATAATTCTGAGTTGTCATTCATTTCTTGTATACTAAAAAGTGTGCTATATCTACTAATCGTTTGTTTATTTAGTACAGAAACACCATCGCCTGATAAATAATTTATAACTGCGGTTTTGAGAGCTTCTTCTGGGGAGGACATATTTGTATTATTAAACTAATATAATAAAATATTCAAATATAATTAATAAAAAAACGTATAAACTCATAATTATAATAACTATAACACTGGTTTCTGCTACGTATCTATAAATTATACTATATTATGAGTACTATTACCATTACAAATCCCGAAATTGTTGAATTTTATAATTCTCACGAAACAATCAATGTGGAAGAGATTAATTTATTTTTTATCAAAATAATCCAGCAGCTTAGCACAAATTTATCAGCCACTGTGAATGAGCTAAATATTGCCAAACTTGTCAAGCTTGTTTCGGACGTCGACAGAAAGCTTGATACTTATGACAATTCAATTTCTCTCAAACTTATGGAATTTAAATCAGAATATATGTCTAATCTCAAAGAGATTACAACAGCCAGTTCTGTTTCAGAAATATCTGAGCTAAAAAACGCAATGGACCGCTCAAACGATACACTGTTGGCAAAAACATCTGTTCTTCTCAACGATTTCATTCCCTACACACAAACAGGATATAAAGAAATCGAGAGTGTTATTAATCGTCATTATGCTTCAATTCTCGAAACGTCGAAAACGCTTCTAACTCATACAGATACAGCCAATGCGTATGTAAACGTAACCGATACAATCGATAAACAGTTTACAAAAATGCTTGGTCTTATCCAAGCACCTATTTGTACCCATATACAGCAAAGCGAGGAGCGTACTAATGCGAATTTAACCCAGATGAATAATCAGATTCACGAACAACAACAACATCATAAAGGTCTGACAAGTGAAATAACCAACTTTTTGGACAAGTATAAAAATAATTCCAGTTCAAAGGGAAATGTGTCTGAATCGGAGTTGTATTATGTCATTCAGTCTGTCATGCCAACGGACCAAATTATTAAATGTTCTTCTGAAACTGCTGCGTGCGACATTCGGGTGAATCGTAAAGATGAATCTAAGCCATCTATTTTGTTTGAAAATAAAAATTATATGCGTTCTGTCGACACGGAGGAAATAACTAAATTTGAACGGGATGTTTGTGTTCAGAACAAGTGCGGTATTTTTATTTCCCAAAAGAGTCCTATTGTTTTTAAGGATGAGTTTCACGTAGATATTATAAACGGGTTAGTATTGGTGTATATTCCCAACGCAAATTATAATCCGGATAAAATTCGCGTGGCGGTTAATATAATTGACCATTTATTTGTCCAGATTACCGAAATTAATAAAGCGTTGAATGGGAACAAAATTGTTGATTCTACTTCTATGCCTCCAGCCATTTTGAATAAATTGATAAAGGAATATACGGAATTTGGTGTCAAAAAGATTGAAATTGCCGAAATTATTAAAAATACGACAAAGCAAATAACGGATAAGCTGGACGATTTACGATTGCCGAGTCTGGATAGCTTTTTAATTGGAACAGGTAAGTATAAAAGCGAGCGGTTTGGTTGTCCACTTTGTAATTTTAGTGGGAAAAACAAGTCGAGTTTATCTGCTCATCTTCGTACATGTAAAAGGGAAAAGGAAAGAGAACAAGAAAAAGAAAAGAACAAGACAATAGAACAACCGGCTAAAATAGACAACGAACCATCTAATGAAACAAAATAAATGATAACCTGACGAAAGCAAAGCAATTTACTTGGTATACAGAATGTAATTATTTCTCTTTTGGTATATGTTTTACTATTTCTTTTTTTACTTGTTCAATCATTGGTTTACAATCATAATAGGTACCCAGCCATAGTCCTGTTCCTACTCCTAATAAAAATCTATACATTTTATATTAGGAGTATATTATATTCTATTCTAAACATTTTATAAAATGTTTAGTTAAACCAATATATATAAGTAATATATAATTATAGCCTACTTATAAATAATGTCTTCTCTTGTAGTGTTGAAAAATAAAACCGCTGCCAAGCATAAGTTATCAAATCGTCGCCCAAGTGCTTCCGAAGTTGAAAAGCATTGGATGCCTCATGGTCCGTTTGGTCCTGAAACAACTGTTAACTCATTTATGCTTCGTCATGGAATTCAAAATCGGGGACAACATGGTTTTGCCACAAACAATACAACTGGACGAAGTCTCCGGTACATTGGGAAAACATCCGCAATGTCATCAGTACGAACCCCTTTTAGAGGAGTTAATCCAGTAGGACATGGAGGGTTTAGTGGTCAGTATTATAATCCACCCATCAATGAATTTACGTCTGGAATTGAGAGTCGAATATATGTTCGCGGAAACCAGTACAAGTACAAAAACCCTGCGTTACTTTCAAGTAAGGCAATGATTAATCGACGTTTTGGGTGGTTGAAACACCAATACCATCTTAAAAAACCGCAAGATAGCAGTTTATGTCGTAAATCAGTTGCTCTTAACATACCATCTCATGGAGAATTTATATCACACCTTCACCAAAAGACGTTATGTAGCAACGATGTTAACGATGTTAACGATATTAATGCTCGTAATACCAAGGGACATTCAGTTAAAACACATGGTGACCATATAATGCGTCTTCAGAAAAACTGTATTAATGATAAGGGGTAAACCCTCCACAAATTTTATTTGCTACGGGATTTTAAAGAGGCACAGCCCCTTATTTAAAATAAAAATGAATTAAATATTACGTCATATTATTAATATAAAATAAATATTAATTAATCAACCCAATAAATCTATCAATCATGTTATGGTTCAGCTCAACTATCAGAAAGATTTTATTGCGTGCATGTTGCCCTCCATGGGATAGTGATAGTGATAGCGATAGTGAAAATAAAGACATTGAAACTGGTTTATATTTCAGAGGTACAGGACTCCGCGAACCAATTAGCACAGAAAGCCTTGACTATTTGCGGTTACAACTTGACAATCATATGATAGATTGTAAAACGAACAATTCTATGTTAGTATCAAGTCATTATTCCGACGAAAAGGTCAAGTTATGGACTGATATATGTAGAACAGTTGATTATGCTGTATGCGAGATATACAATGATGTATGTGTTCACAATAATACGAAGGTAACTGCTCTACAATTGGCTAATGTTTTACCTGAGGTATACAATGGACATATTTTGCATCTTCTTGATACATGTAATGTATTTCCAGACATGTACAATACAATATACATTCGTGATTTAATAAAGTCTTTTGAATCTCGTGATGCAGTAAAAAATAAAGATTATGTATTTGTAAGGTAATGGGGTTCCCCCCCCCCTTATGAACCCCTTCCGTAAATTAATTCATTATTATTATTATTTTTGTGAATAATGTTCGTAAGGGAAATCCCTAACCTCTAACCCCAGAGTTTATAATATCTATATTTTCAGTCAGTTCGCTCATAATCCACTCATAAAATGTGTGAGACATCATTTTAAGTTTCCGTTTCGAACGGTAGTTTTCTGAGGAAAATGTGTACATGGCTTGAATATTAGTGATATGTATATCACTAATATTTATTTTTGAGTTTGTTTTCATAAATGGTTGACGTATTGAAATATTGAATGTTATGATAATTTCGGTATCGATTTCGGTATCAGGTTTAATAACTGATGCCCAGTACATGTTCTTTTCACTTGAAAATCCATAAATATTGCACATATTAAGTAAAAACTGTGTGTCGTGAATATTAAATTTATTATGGGGCATTTTCGATGGTACAAGACACGATGGGTAATCTTGCGTTAGCGTTAGCATTGTGGTGGCCATTGTTTTATTTTATCTAATATTAAATTTCTTATTCTCTCAATAACAATAAATTATGAATGTTTTCATAAATACTAATGAAATTCATTTTTTTATAAAGTTGGTTATATTATAATACACACACGATGAACGACAGACCAGTTAGTTTATGGACCTATAAGGAGGGTGACTCTAAAACAAACTTATTTTTTCATATAAACATGGCGATAGATATGATTGAACAAAGGTGCGGTCCGGATATTAAGTTATTGGTTATTAAAAAAGATGGATTGGATGGTATACCTCATTCTATTCTTGGGAGAGAAATACCAGATGAAGTGAAAGTCCACTCTGTTAATCCTACAAATATTATAGGAATACACGACATTGGATATTATGAAAGGAGTCATCAAATTTATATGAATGATGGAATAACAAGTAAGTTCTCCTCTAAACGATTTTTACACCGAATCTATAAGAAATATAAAAAATTATCTGTCAATTTTGAAGATTTTTTACAAAAGTTTTACTTTCATTTTACGTGTGTTACCTGTATTCAGTCAATAAAATTACATGGATTAGTATCATCAGCCAACCCAACAATTGATATTGATGGAGGAAGGCGTACCATAAGAAGAAAAAAAACATATCGAAAAAGAAGAAAAAACTTTAAAAATACTCAAAAGAAAAAACAGTCCAAGACCAAATCAAAATCCAAGACCAAGACCAAATCAAAATCCAAGAAATCACGGATTTAATGAATTATTACTTTTAACACGTTAAACATTAATTTAATTATTTTAATTTAACTTCTTATAATAATATGAATAATAGCAATAGCAACACATTGATGTATAAAAATATCGGAAGTAGCCATACCGTTCATAACGGTGAATCATCTGAAGTTCAATGGCATACCGAGTACGACGGGAAAAACGCAAGTGTGCTCACAGAAACGACGGAAAATGGAAAAACCAAGTACAATGAGCTCACCTTTACCAATCAAGAATTAGCTGACATAGGTGGAATTATCAACATACCCAAACATTTAGAATCACTTGATGTCCGTTTATTACAAGATTATCCCCACGCAAACACTAATGAGAATAAGAAAGAGAATGATGACAAATTATTTAGACACGACGTATCTCAGATGCCAAAAAAGTCACCACTACGAATAAAGGGAGGTCATAAAGGTAAAAGTCGAGGTAAAGGTAAGGGTAGACGTCATAGTTTACGTAAATCCAAAAAAAAACATAAACGCACAAAACAAAAGTGTAAAAAAAAGTGTAAATCAACGTATAAAAAATCAAAATAATAGTAATGATTATATTTACATTCTGTTCAATCTTTTTTGTGTTTTCTTAATTTTATTTTTGTTTGTTTTGTTTTTGTTTGTTTTGCTTTTGTTTGTTTTGTTTTTGTTTGTTTTGCTTTTGTTTGTTTTGTTTTTGTTTGTTTTATTTTTGTTTGTTTTATTTTTGTTTGTTTTGCTTTTGTTTTTGTTTTTGTTTTTATTTGCTTTTGTTTTCTTTTTATTTGCTTTTGTTTTACCACCATTTTTTAGTTTAAGAAGAAGTTCTCTTTGAGGGCAGTGTTCACCACAACGACGATGAATTTTTTTAGGAGCGTTACGATTCCATATAGGGTCACAATACATGTGACAAACTCCAAATGTGTCACATTCTTGTTTAGTTTTAAATAATGTTGAATATTGTTTATAATGAGTTTCGTATAAAGGATTATCAGTTGTTATTTTCTTAAATTCCTCATCTATAAATGAATCCGTATCGTTTATTGTAAAGTTAATATGTATAGATAAGTTTGGGAATGCGGCATGAATTAGTCTTTTATATTTTTCTCTATCACCCTCGCCCGAAGTTTTATCTAACATAAAAGTTCCAGAAGCAAAATTAAACGTAAACTTATCATTTTTAAGAAACTCGCCCGCTACATATACTAATTTATTTTCTGTATTACAATAAGCCAAATAATTCTTATGTTTTGTACGTATTTCATTCACATCATCTACTTTTTCGTATAAAAAAATAAATTCGTCTCCAACCAAGCATTTAAAAATAATATAAGTGTAAACCCCATCCTCTAATGATAATCCTAATGGTTTATTTAATGAAATGTTATTCGTTTTTATTACCTCTTGCCTTTTAATCTCTAACTTATTAATACTTTTTAGGTCTAAATGAATAAAATTATCTGTGTTATTTTCATCATTTTTAAATGGTAAACAGTTTAACATATTTTGGGAACGGTCAACGTCGTTTATTTCAATTGGCGATATGTTATTAGTATCATCCTCGACATATTCACTCACTTGTGCTTGATTTAAATATTCTTCTTCCATATTAATATATTATAACATAATTACTTATTTTCAACGTCAATGTTAGTTGTAGTGTCAGCTGACACGAGAAAATCTCCTAATTCAGCCATTCTAAAAAACAATCAGCACTGCGGGAAAGAGAAATGATTCGTGAAAAGCGGGAACAGGGAAGGAAACCACTATGGAAGAGCTTTATTATTATCGTCTGGTTTGGGTGAAATACTTTTCACAATATCACGCCGAGCCTTTTTATAAACAATATGAGCAAATACACAACCAATAACAAGTCCAACAAGCGTTTGTATTATTGTATGGTAATTTTCGTGTACTCGTTGCCATGTAACAATACTAATTAATAATACGTACCACACCATTTCCCGGTATGTTTGCTGAAGCGAATAAAACATATATACGGCGGAAAATCCTACGCTCTGAGTATGTCCCGATGGCATGCCGTACACATTGTACCAAGCTAAATCTTTATTCACGTTATAGTCAGGTCGAGGCTGTTTGAATATATTCTTTAACAGAATGTTCAAAATAGTATTTAGAGTAATACCAATTAAATAGTAATTTAATAGTGTATGTTTATCTTCTGCCCACAATTCATAAGAGATACCCGCGTATAATATAAGAGGTTCATACATTCCAATAAACGACATACGATTATATAAAAATCTCTGAATTACATTTGAAAATTTTGAGTATAATGAGAATGATGACATTGTTTTTTATACGTTGTTATAATGTATTATTATAGTATATACTACTACATTATTGTTTGTTTATTCGTAAATCGTAAAATGAATTCAACAATGAAATCTGGTGATAATGATTCATATATAGCACATGTAGGCAATTATGGTCCAACTATTAGTTTTATTTACGCTATTTTGTTTTTAATGGTATCTCGTCCATATAAAGATTATGGGAATATTTTTTTATATTACTATGTGGCTGGTTCAGCTGTAAGTTATGCAGTTAATATAGTACTAAAATCACTACTAAAATCTCCTCGCCCAGAAGGACATCCTAAATCAGACACTTATGGAATGCCTTCAGGGCATGCTCAAGCAGTTAGTTTTACTGTAATGTTTTTGTCCTACACGCATCAATTAACCGAAAATTCTTGTTCACTGTTCCGCCCACTTTTATATATAATTTTTATGGCCATCACAGTATGGCAGAGAGTTCATTATCGTCACCATACTATAGCACAAGTCGCGGTTGGATGTGTTATGGGTGTTGTAATGGCGTGGATAATTATAGGTATTCTTAATAAAGGAGGTACATTTTCCCTTTAAAATTAAATACAATTCGTATAATCAATAAAAAAATGATTGTTGTTTGTAATATAATTATTATAGTATATTACAATTTCGTAAACCTACTTTATTTAATTCATAATGTCAAGATTTGCTAATTTAAGTTCAAGCGATTACTACCGCAATAGTGGAAATAATAATAATAATGATAGAAATAAGCAAAACAATCGGTCAATTAATATGTCTGAACGTCGAGAAAGAGTTCCAGTTCCATCGAGTAAAAAATTGTTTGGACGTTTCAAAAAAGAAGAAGTCGCCAAAGCACCTTCCATGACAAGTGCCGAGTTTCCGCATCTTGGTACTGGGACATTTACAAAGCATGAAGATAAGACCAGTACTGAATTTTTAACAAAAACAACGACAGAAACACCCATTGTACCAGTTATCAAAAAGAAAGCATTTGATGAAAACACAAACTTTGAAAATCTTCCTGGTTGGATAGTGTTAAAGGGTACAGGTGAAAAAAATATTATTGATAACAGTACGTACGATACTTATCAAGATGAAACACGTCAACCCCTTACATTTTCGGCATTAAAAAGATTATATATAAAAAACAGTCATAACAATGTTCGTTTGTACAGTTGTACATTGGATGGTATGTTTAATTATGCATATGTTCTTCCTGATATGGACAATGATGAATATGATACATATGTTGCCTCAGACCACGAAATATTTAACTACTTTCCCAAACAGAAAATAATAGAAGATGATAAAGATTATGGAAATATATCAGAATAAATAAAAATAAATATTTCAATCCCCGTTACATGTCTAATAATGAATACATATAATCATAATTTATTTTTTTAAAAATAAACTCTTCTGATAATAAACATATGTTAATTGAATCAGATTTATCTTATCCTATACCTTCTGAACAAAACTCTCTAAGTTGGGGAGTAAACCCTTACGAAGATTTTCAATTTTTATTGTATTATGTTTGTCTATTTTTGACAACGAAACATAGTTTATGTTTATGGGTTTATAAATTAAAAATAAAATATTACAAATATATAATTAATTATAATATGACATCTGAAAGTTTTGTTGAGAACAACAAGGATAGTATTTTAGAATTGAATAAAAAAGTTTCACAACTAATCACAGATTTGAATATTAATGTATCAGATAATTTAACGCTCTCCAAGTGTTTAAAAATTGTTGGGGAAATCAATAAAGCTATTAGGTCAATTAAATCATTATCTGACTCCTTACAGAAAATAGAAGGTGGAGAAAAAGCTGGTGTAATTTTGGCGGTAACCTTACATACATTAAACAGTGAAGAAGTAAAAGCCGTTTTATCTGAAGAGCAAAGAAAATACATTGAGGATTTTTGCCAAGATACAGAAACTGTAGAAACTATTATAAATCTCGTTGATTGGGTATCCGATTCAGCCCTTGAACAACTTGATTCTAATAACGATGGTGTAGTTACTAAAAAAGAAATTGAAGAAAATTATAGAAAAACATGTAAATGTTGTCCAGGTATTGCTTCATGTTGGTCTGCCTTTCTATTATGTATTTGCTGTTCAAGTAAATCAATCAAATATGACGAAAGTAAACAACAAGAAATGAATCAAGTCTAACAAACGGAATTCCGTAGAATTCTATAGAATTATCAATAATGTCCAATGACCAGTTTTTTAGGTATTCTCCTTTTATTCTTTTGATGGTCTTCGAATCATGTTGTTGTTTCCCATATTTAACAACTAAAATAAATACTTTAATTTGAAATATCGAGAGAAATTCAATACATATACAAATATCTAACTCTTTTTCGTCCGCGTTCTCTCGATTAATTTAATATTTTGCTTTTCTTTCAACGATGATAATAAATGATAAATAAAATGTATTAGTAATGGGGCTTTCGATGACATCTTCAATATGATAACGGTGAATTAATAACAACGGATAATGGCGCGTTTTTTAAGTATTTTCCCAATTCTATTTTACAGATTTCTTTTTTGGACATTTATAAATGTCCATTTTTAATTTTTGTTTTTCAAAATTGGAAAAATACTTAAAAACATGGAAAAAGTGCCATTTTTACGCGTCTCTGATTAGTATTATGTTTAACATAACAATATTAATTATTCCTTTAAAAATTCTATTACCATGACTTATTTTGCCCTAAAAAAGATGCCATTTTTCGGGTCGAGTTTGTGAATTTTATGTCTTATACTTTTAAATAAACTTTTTAAAAAAGTATAAAAAAGTATTTCTGGGAAGTTTTTCTTTGTAAAAATAAATTCTATTACGTTGCATGCTTTGAGAATTTATTTTTATCGTAAAATAATTGTTACCACACTCCATTTTGACTATAAAAGATATTAAAAGTATAAATTTATAAAATTATGATACAATATTGAATAATAAATAATTAATTTGTAAGCTTATTGCTTTGTTAAATATTACACCTATATAAAAGTATTTTTGGAAATAAAAAAAGCTTTAATTTTATGGTAAAAGTATAAAAAAGTATAAATATATAATTAAACATTTCAATATTATGAATCATAATTCTTTCCATTGTTCGGATTGTAATTATTCGTGTAATTCTAAACAAAATTACGAAAAGCATTTAACTACCCAAAAACATTTTAAAAACGCAAATATATTTCGTTGCGAAGAATGTAATTATACATGTCATACCTTTCAAAATTATGAAAAGCATTTAGATACATATAAACATATCAACGCAACGTCGAATAAGCCTACTTTTATCTGTAAAAAATGTAAATATATATGCTATAATAAGCAAAGATTTAATAGACATCTTGAAACACAAGGGCATATAAAGAAAAATGTGGTATATGTATGCGAAACGTGTAATAAAACATATAAACATAAATCAAGTCTCGACACTCATCAAAATATAACGGGTTGTGCTAATGAACTACGTCAGACAATAATTGATATTTCAAAGAATATTCAACAGCCCCAGACAATTATTCAACATAATAACACAATGGTTAATAATACTACCAATAGTAACAATAATAGTAATAATACATTTAATCTACAAATATTTTTAAACGAAACATGTAAGGACGCAATCAATCTTACCGAATTTATTGAAAATATAAAAATATCATTAATGGACCTTGAAACAGTTGGAAATAGAGGATATGTTAAAGGTATATCAAACATTATTATTAAAAATCTATCTGACCTGGACGAAACAAAACGACCAGTACATTGTAGCGATGCAAAACGAGAGACTTTATATATAAAAGATAATAACGAATGGGAAAAGGACCAGAATGGTAATCCAAAAATGATTAACGCTGTGAAAACTATATCCACACAAAATATTCGCCAGATCGGGAAATGGAGAGAAGAGAACCCAGAATTTGATAATTCACATTCTAATATATCTGACACTTATCAAAACATTATTCGAGAATCATGTAATATTGAAGGTTTAAACTCCGAAGAAAAAATAATAAAAAATGTATCAAAATCAATACTAATTGATAAAAATATTACTTCTTGATTTTGAATTCGATATCAATAGTCTTTTCTCTCGATTATTTATTTTACTTCTTGATTTTGAAATAATATCATCTTATGTTTTGTTTTACTTCATATTATTTATCACTTCGCTTATTAATCACATTTATATTATTCATATAATGATGCAACTGTATTTTTAATATGTGTAAACGTAATGCGATTTAGAATGAACATGATTTAATTAGATGTTATTAATTAATAATACAAATTATTAATCATTTTTTTCATGAAAATATTTACAATCTAAAAAATAATAAATTTATATACGGTTTATATTCTAATTTCGGTTTAATTGTTAAAAAATATTAATATTAGAATTAATTTACTTATTAAACTCAATTTATAGTCTAAATAATGTTAATTTTAAGTATTTTTAAAAAGTAAAAGTCAATTATTTATATATTTTAAGGAAAA
>Ga0233449_1003331_pt1 | contig 11834 bp, 10 predicted proteins | sample SI_124_October20_FD_183012 | JGI IMG/M metagenome (GOLD analysis project Ga0233449, IMG submission 183012) | Seawater microbial communities from Saanich Inlet, British Columbia, Canada - SI_124_October2016_200_MG | ecosystem: Environmental > Aquatic > Marine > Inlet | place: Canada: British... | reverse complement strand
AAGCTTGGCCTTGAGGATGTTGTTGTCTTGCACGACGAACTGGCGCTGGAACCCGGCAAGATGCGGGTCAAGACCGGTGGCGGCAGTGCTGGCAACAACGGCATCAAAAGCATTACCCAGCATATCGGGGCCGAGTATCGACGCGTTCGCATCGGTATCGGCCATCCCGGCGACAGAGACAAGGTCTCGAGCTATGTCCTGCATGATTTTGCCAAGGCCGACCGAAGCTGGATCGACGATCTTATTCCGGCGATCTCCGATGCCGCGCCAAAACTGGCTGACGGAGACGACGCCGGATTTATGAATGACGTCGCCCGGATGCTGAAACCCAATAACCACACGTCGGCGCCCAACGGCGCGCCGTCCTGATCACGGACTGAAAACAAATGGGATTTACCTGCGGAATTGTCGGACTGCCCAATGTGGGAAAATCGACCCTGTTCAACGCCCTGACGCAAACCATTGCGGCAGAAGCGGCCAACTACCCCTTCTGCACTATCGAGCCCAATGTGGGCCGGGTTGCCGTGCCGGATGAGCGTATTGAAAAGCTGGCAACCCTGGCCGGGTCCGCTACCCTTTTGCCGACCCAGCTTGAATTTGCTGATATCGCCGGTCTCGTACGTGGTGCCAGCAAAGGGGAAGGTCTGGGCAACCAGTTCCTGGCCAAGATCCGCGAAGTTGACGCCATTGTTCATGTTCTGCGTTGTTTTGAAGACGACAACATTACCCATGTCGATGGTAAAATAGACCCGGTCGCTGATGCCGAAACGGTGAATACGGAATTGTTGCTGGCAGATCTCGAGAGCATCGAAAAGCGTGCCGACACAGCCGCCAAACGGGCCCAGTCCGGTGACAAGGACGCCAAAGCCCTGAGCAATGTCCTGAAGAAAATCCTGGAAGCTTTACAGGACGGCAAGGCTGCCCGGACGGTTGATATCGACAAGGAAGAACAGAAGATTTTTGACGGTTTGCAATTGCTGACGGCCAAGCCTGTTCTGTATGTCTGCAATGTTGAAGAAGACGCCGCCGGTGATGGCAACAGTCAGTCGGCGCGGGTCGCGGAAATGGCCACGAGCGAAGGCGCATCCAGCGTTGTGATTTCAGCCGCCATCGAAAGTGAAGTGGCACAACTGGACGCAGAAGAACGCGCGGAGTTTCTGGAGACCCTGGGCCTGGAAGAGACCGGCCTGACCCGCATCATTCGGGCCGGATACGAACTACTTGATTTAATTACGTTTTTCACCGTCGGCCCGAAAGAAGCGCGGGCCTGGACGGTGCGCCGGGGTGCCAAGGCACCGCAGAGTGCCGGGGTCATCCACACCGATTTTGAACGTGGTTTTATTCGTGCCGAAACCATTGCCTATGACGATTTCATAGCGGGCGGCGGTGAACAGGGTGCCAAGGATAACGGCAAAATGCGGGCGGAAGGCAAGGAATATGTCACCCATGACGGTGACGTCTATCACTTCCGTTTCAACGTTTAGGGTGTTATCAACTTTGGTTGAAACACCTGAGGCCTGTAACTGGTTGCAATGCAACAAAAGTGTGGGACGATGCGAATCGGTTAAAACCGATATCGCTCCAGGCAGAGCCGTTAATTGAATGTGATCCAGCCAGAATAACAAGAAAGCAATCACAATGTATCTCGAAGAATATTCTGTCGGCATGGAGCGTGAATTCGGCAGCAAGACGGTTTCAAAAGAAGAAATCATCCGCTTCGCCAGCGAGTTCGATCCCCAGCCCTTCCACCTTGACGATGAAGCCGCAAAAGACAGCATGTTTGGCGAACTTGTCGCCAGTGGCTGGCACACATGTTCGATGCTGATGCGGATGCTGTGTGACGAATTCCTGCTCGATGATGTCGGCAGCCTGGGCTCGGGTGGTGTTGATAATATCCGCTGGAAAATGCCGGTACGCCCCAACGATACCCTGCGTGTTCGCTCATGTGTGACAGAAGTCCGCCCCAGCGAAAGCAAACCGGACCGGGGCATCGTCAAATCACAATATTCGGTTCTCAACCAGGACGATCAGATTGTCATGACAATCGAAAGCATGGGGTTTTTCCTCAAAAAACCGACTTGATGTCGAATATGTGCTGATCTGACGCTGACTTGCTTGTTACCGCTGCAATCAATAATCTTCCTGCAACAATCAAACAGACTTCCAGGGGGATTTCACATGAGCACTGCAACGATCACATTGACCGCCGCCGACGGCCACGAATTTGCCGCCTACGAATCAATTCCATCCGGCGACATCAAGGGGCGCCTGGTCGTGGTCCAGGAGATCTTTGGCGTCAACGAACATATCCGCAATGTCTGTGACCGTTTTGCCGAGCGTGGTTTTCATGCCGTTGCCCCGGCCATGTTCGACAGGGCCGAACGCAACTTTGAAAAAGGCTACGATCAGGAGGGCATGGGAGCCGGTGTGGCCATCATGAACGCGCTTGACTGGGATGAAGCCATGGCTGATGTCCAGGCAACAGTTGATCATCTGAAATCTGGTGGCCCGGTTGGCGTTGTCGGTTATTGCTGGGGTGGCAGCATCGCCTGGCTGGCTGCGTGCAGGGTCAATGATGTGGCCGCGGCGGTGGGTTATTATGGTGGCAAGGTCATTCAGTTCATCGAAGAAATTCCGAAATGCCCGACCATGTTGCACTTTGGTGAAAAAGACACCGGTATTCCCCTGACGGATGTTGTGCAAATCGCCGCCAAACATGCCGCCGTCCAGGTCTTTACTTACCCCGACGCCGAACACGGCTTCACCTGCGACGCCCGCGCCACTTACAACAAAATCTCCTCAGACCAGGCCCTCGCCCGCACCCTGCCCCACTTCACGGAGCATCTGGCGGGGTAATCGGGTTTAGCCAACCAGCTTCTGGCACAATATTTTCGAGATATTGAGCATCATCTGGGCGGCGACTTTTGGATCTTCGTCGATTTGCTTGCGAACCGTGGTTTCGCTGAGGGAGAGCACGGAAGTGCCCTCGGCAACGGCGTAGACATCTGCGGAGCGTGGAATGGAGAGGAAGAAGGCGACTTCACCCAACAGGTCTCCTCTGACCAGTCTGGCGAGAACCTTGTCATCATCCCTGACTTCCAGTTCACCCGACAGCACCACAAACATGTTCTGGGCGACATTGCCCTTTTTCAGGACACGATCGCCGACCTGACAATCAATGACGTTGCTTTTGTTCAGGAACGGCTGAATGACATCCTTCCCGAGGTCGTCAAACAGGGAATATTTGCTGCGCCCGATCATGCGGAAGGCTTCGTGCAATCCCTCCCAGTAATTTTCCCGCCGCGCCAGACGTTCACTGAGGACCGCACTGTCCTTGATCAGGTCATCCAGATTGGCGGGCACCTGATGGTCTTGTTCAAAGTTTTTCAGAGCCGGCGTAATCGGCGATTTGATCCGCTGCATATAGGCGATATCTTCTGGCACCAGCACAAGGGGGATCAGGTATCCGGTTTCGGTGCTGTTGATATTGCGATCTGAATAGGTTCGGAAACCCAGTCCCTGATACATATTCAACAAGTGCGGTTCGCAGTCTCCGAAAACCAGTTGAATGCGGTTTTCATTGCAGAAATTCATGTAGCGCACGAACATACGTGACAACAGATCAGTACCACGATAATCCGGCGATACCATGAACCGTTCCCCCACGATCAACTGACCTGGTGGCAAGCAATCCAGAAACGGTTGCAACATATATTGATCGATGTGGCGTTTGGCGAAGCTGCTGTCGCCACCCCATGTCCAGCGCATGGAGCCAACAACAACGCCGTCCAGTTCGGCATAAAGAAAGCGGCTGAGCTCGTCGACATCCTCGACCATGACACGGTTTTCATGATCGGATATGCCGTGATAGCGATCCATTTCCTCGACATAAATCTCGTACCGATGTCGATAGATCGCTTGCTTTTCAGCGTCCGATTCCCCGAACTTCAAACTTGCCGTCATCTGTCACCCCCCTGGATGCCCCCAAGGGCTGAACCACCAGGTCAGCCCTGGCGTGATCCTGACACAAGTGTCTCAGGTCAACCAGCAGCAAAGCAAATGAAGGGAGCTACATGACGACAGGAGCCTTGGCGAATTCGAGGACGACGCCATTGGCATGCTCGGGGGCCACACGCACGATGCCGTTGTCGGAATGGGCATAGGGGATGCCGGCGGTGGTCAGGAAGTCGGCGGCTGTATCCGGGGTCATGACATCCAGGGAGACACCGACAATAAAGGGAGCTTCCAGGTTTTCATCGACTTCGACGTCGGGGTAGATCAGTTTCACGTCGTCGCGGGTGACAAAAATCAGACTGCCGTGGCCACTGAAGGCTGCCAGAGAATCATCTGTTGGTGAGCAACTTCCAGCACCAAACAGTTTTTCGTATGGCGTCAATAGAGGTTCCGGATTATCAACAACGACCGTGAATGAGGTGACACCGCGGGCACCATTGGCATGTAATTGCCATTCCGGCCGCCATACCATCGACGGGTCCATGTGCTGACAAACAAACATGTTCATGTCTGGCGTCGTGGCTTGGGGTAATTTGACGATCCGGAATCGGGGCTCGGCAATGTCGGTGCTACCCGGCATTTCTACCCTGCGCGACAAGTCACTAATATCTTCCGGATCAAGCCCGGCTTCAGACAAGGCCGCGTGGGTTTCACGGGCGTCATCACTGGCCAGGGCAACGCCGAACAAGCCTTCGTGTTTTTTCAGCGCCGCTTCCAGACTCTGGCTGGGCAGAGAAGGATCAACCAGGCCAATCAGTTCGAGATAATCATTATCGAACATGATGCAGTAGTTGGCGGTTCCCCAGCCGACATGTTGCCCACGCGGTGTGATCGTGAATCCAAGGCGCTCCCAGTTGGTGCGCGCAGCTTCCAGATCATGGACTCCGACGAGGCCGTGATCTATTCCTGTGATTGCATTTGCCATGGCGCATTTTCACCAGGCAGACATCACCTGTAAAGGCTGATATGTGTGACCGATCAGCGCAGGTAATTCCCGAAATCTACCTCAAGCTGGCGGCGATATTACCGCCGTCTACGGTCAGGACAGCGGCAGTTGTTTTTCGGCTAAGTGTCAGATCCAGAAAGGCTTTTGCCACGTCATCAACTGTAACTTCGCGCTTTAACAGGTTTCCATCGCCCAGATATTCCTTCACGGTCAGGCCACGCGCTTTGGCCCGGTCTTCCAGCATACCGCCGGCAAAAATGCCCGTATTGACCCGGTCCGCATTCACCGCATTGGAGGTAATCCCGTCTGCACCATATTCCAGCGCATATTGCTTCATCAGGAATAATGTCGCTGCTTTTGGCAATCCATAAGGTCCAAAATCCTGACCCGGATTTACCGCCTGTTTCGATGTATTGAACAACAAGGCACCACCGGTTCCCTGGGCTTTCATCACGCGCACCGCATTTTGGGCGATGCTCTGGTGGGCAAAGAAATTAAGCTCAAAGCTCTGACGCAGGACTTTATCCGAAACCTCACCAATGCGCCCCTGCCAGGCTGCACCGGCGTTGGACACAACGATATCAACACCGCCAAATGTTTTGCAGACCTGGTCAAAAGCCTGGCGCACAGATTTGGCATTGGTGACATCGCAGGCAATGCCCAGGGCGGCGGAACCAATTTCCCCGGCGACACGGGCAACAGCTTTGGCGTCACGGTCCAGCACGGCGACAACGGCACCCTTGCTGGCAAACATCCTGGCTGTGGCCTCGCCGATACCGCCCGCCCCGCCTGTAATGACGGCAATGCGTCTGGCCAAAGGTGCCTCGGCACCCTTCGACAGTTTGGCCTGTTCCAGCGACCAGTATTCGATATCAAACATATCTGCTTCGGGGATGGGTCGGAACCTGCCGATGGCCTCGGCATCTGTAATGACATCCACTGTGTTCTCGGCAATGTCTGCTGCAACCGCCGCGTCCGATGCAGACTTGCCGACACCAAACAATCCCAGGCCCGGCACCAGGATAACCCGGGGGGTGGTATCCAGCTCAACCTTCGCCGGCCCGCGTTTACCATTGTGACGCGCGAAATATTTGTGACTGGATGCAGCGAATTTTTCGCAAGCCTTCTTGGCTGATTTGGCAAATTCCGTCAGGTCAGCGGCTGCAGGAGCAGCCACCAGCAAAGGCCAGTTTTTGGTCCGGATGTTATGGTCTGGTGTGACAACACCGATCTGGCTGTAACGAGCAACTTCCTTGCCATCGACATAGTTGCGAATGGCCTTGTTGGTGCGAAAGTCCAGCACCATGCGTTTGGGCTCGGAGATATCATCCGTGGTCGCAATCAGGCCGCGCAGGATCGGTGCGACTGCTGAAACCGGTGCTATTTTCACTGGTAATTTGGCGGAAGCAAATACCGGTTTGCGCCCTTTTTCCAGGCGTTTCTCAGCCAGAGTCACAAGGCTGATCATGCGCTCGTAAGCTTCACGAGCCGTTTCGCCGAAGCTGAATATACCGTGTTTCAGCAAGATCAAACCTTCGACGTCCGGGTTGGCTTCATAGACCTCTGCAGCCTTGATCGCGAGGTCAAACCCCGGCATGACGTAGGGTACCAGGGCAGCCCGGTCGCCGTAAATTTCCGCTGCAATCCGGGCACCGTCAGGTTGATCCGTCACCGCCAGCACAGCCGTTGAATGCGTGTGATCAATAAACTTTTGCGGCAGGAACGTATGCAGCAAGGTTTCGACAGAAGGATTGGGCGACGTGGAATCCAGCAAGGCCCCGCGCTGGGCGTTGACCATATCTTCGTCTGATAACGCTTTCAGCTGCCTGAGCGATTGCAGGGCATTGATGCGTAGCGACGGCAGTCCACGCGGCTCTATGGCCCCCATATCCCAGCCGCTGCCTTTGACACACAGGACATCAATGGTCTTGCCGGAAATATCTTTCATGCGGGTTTTGACGGATGTGTTGCCGCCGCCATGTAGTACCAGACGCGGATCACCACCCAGCAGTCGCGTTGTATATACACGCAGCGCCAGGTCCTTGTTTACGCCCTGACGTGCATAGGACGCCACCATCTGTTTGGCTTCGGCATCACGCCATAAGGATTTCATGTATTTGGCTTTCCAGTGTGCATTGAGGCCGTGAGCCGTAAGTGCATCAACGACGTTCGGGATAGAGGCCCAACAGACCCTCGGTTGAGGCTTCGGCAACACCGCGTTCGGTAATCAGGCCCGTGACCAGACGTGCCGGTGTTACATCAAAGGCATAGTTTGCCGCAGGGCTTCCTTCGGCAACGATGGAAACCGTGGCGATTTCACCCGAAGATGTGCGCCCCGTCATTTCTGTGACTTCGGTGGCATCCCGCTGTTCAATGGGAATATCCCGGACACCATCCTTGATGGTCCAGTCGATGGTTGAAAAGGGCAGGCCGACATAAAACGGAATGTCATTGTCATGCGCTGCCAAGGCTTTCAGGTAAGTACCGATCTTGTTGCAAACGTCGCCATTGGCCGCGGTGCGGTCTGTGCCAGTGATGCAAAGATCGACCATACCATGCTGCATCAAATGACCACCAACATTGTCCACAATAACCGTATGCGGCACACCATGCTGGCCCAGCTCCCACGCGGACAGGGATGCGCCCTGATTACGCGGACGGGTCTCGTCAACCCAGACATGGACAGGTATTCCGGCTTCGTGGGCGACATAGACCGGCGCCAGGGCTGTGCCCCAGTCAACGGTAGCCAACCATCCTGCATTGCAATGGGTCAGGATATTAACCGGACCCTGCTTGCCCTTGGCCTCATGGATTTTGGCAATAATGTCTGCGCCATGTTTCCCCACAGAATGGCAATTATCGGAATCCTCGTCACAGATACGGGCCGCCAGCGTCAAGGCTGCGGCATGACGTTCCGCAACTGGCAAGGGCATCAGGGCAGCACGCGCTTCGTCCAGTGCCCATTTCAGATTGATGGCCGTTGGCCGGGTGGCCAGCAGGGTATCGTAGGCCTTGTCAAAATCTTGATCGCTGGCCCCCCGGGCCATGGCCAGTGCCACGCCATAGGCCGCAGTCGCACCGATCAACGGTGCCCCGCGCACCCGCATAACAGAAATCGCTTCGGCGGCATCTTCCAGGGTTTTAAGCTGGATAACCTTGAATTCATGCGGCAACAGGGTCTGGTCGATAATCTCAACAACAGCACCGTCTTCGACCGGCCAGATCGTGCGATAGGCAACACCATCAACTTTCATATCTTGGCTCCCAAATTATTTTAATCGCCTTCGAATTCACACAAAGTGAGGATCGGGATATCCCGTTCGACAATTTTTGCCCGGCCGCCAAGGTCAGGTAAATCAACGATGAAGGAGCATGCGGTGACGTTTCCACCGGCTTGCTGGATTAATTCAATTGCCGCGCAGGCCGTCCCACCCGTGGCAATCAGGTCATCTATAAGCAAGACATTGTCGCCAGGTAACACGGCGTCCTTGTGGATCTCGACCGTGTCCGTGCCATATTCCAGATCATATTCCTGACCAATGGTTTCCCAGGGCAGTTTGCCCTTTTTGCGAACCGGCACAAAACCAACACTGAGCTGGTGTGCAACGGCACCACCCAGGATAAAGCCACGGGCTTCGATGCCAGCCACTTTATCAATTTTGACACCGGCATGGGGCTGCACAAGCTCGTCAATGGTTTTGCGAAACCCGATGGGATCAAGCATCAGGGTCGTCACATCTCGAAACATGACGCCTTCAATCGGGTAGTTGGGGATCGTACGTATGCGGCTTTTGATGGGCATGGGGATAATCGCTTTTTACAAGGTGAGTTAAAAATTCAGAGGACCCGACCGGCAACCGCATCAAGGCGTTTGACGACGTCCGGATCACGCGCTTCAGGGGCTGTAATCATGGCAAATTCAAGCGCCCGGTCACAACCGTGTGGGCAAGCGTCAGGGCGATCCTGGGCCAGGGCCGGTGCAACATCTTTTACCAATGACCGCGCATTGTCTGCATTACCGGTCAGCACCCTGATGATATCGGCAACTTCGACATTGTCATGATCGGGATGCCAGCAATCAAAGTCCGTTACCATGGCGACCGTCGCGTAACAGATCTCGGCTTCCCGGGCGAGCTTGGCTTCCGGCATGTTGGTCATGCCGATGACATCGCAATTCCACGACCGATAGAGGTTCGATTCCGCCAGCGAAGAGAATTGCGGACCCTCCATGGCAAGATATGTCCCGCTGCGAGAAACCGGAATGTCGAGAGATTTCGCCGCTGTCTCAAGGTGATCACCGAGACGGCCACATACCGGGTGGGCAACGGAAACATGCGCCACACAGCCTTCTGTGAAAAAGCTTTTTTCGCGCGCGAACGTCCGGTCAATAAACTGGTCGATGATGACAAAAGTGCCGGGACTGAGTTCCTCACGAAAGCTGCCGACGGCGCTGACAGAGACCAGATCAGTGACCCCTGCCCGCTTCATGGCGTCGATATTGGCGCGATAGTTAATGGAACTGGGCGATTGTTTATGGCCCCGTCCGTGGCGCGGCAGGAACACCAGCTGCACACCATCCAACTCACCGATCAACAATTCGTCAGATGGGCTGCCAAACGGGCTTTCGATCGCCTGCCAGCGCGTGTTGGTCAGACCATCAATCTCATAAACACCACTGCCGCCCAATATACCGATCACAGGTTTCAAAGCTTTGCTCCTACCAGTTTTCTTCGCCCGAATGTTGTGCAAAACCTTACCATTTGAGAACCTGTCCGAAAACGGCTGTAAACAAAAAAAGGGCCGCCGAAGCGACCCTTTTCGAAACAATCTGATTTTAATCAGTGCGCGTCTTTCCAGACACGGTGTTAATGCGCGTCTTTCCAGACACGGTGTTAATGCGCGTCTTTCCAGACACGACGTTTCACCAGCCAGAACAGGAATGTCAGGATGATCAGAAAGATCATCGTTTTCAGTCCGGTGCGATGGCGGTCTTCCAGTTTGGGCTCGGCGGCCCACATCAGGAAGGCAGAAACGTCCTTTGACTGTTGATCAGCCGTTGCGGCAGTGCCATCAGCATATTCAACACCATCATCAGAAACCGGCGGTGCCATGGCAATCTGGGTGCCCGGGAACCAGGCATTGTAATTCATGCCTTCGGCAACTTCGTGACCTTCCGGTGCATCTGAATAACCCATCAGCAATGAATAGACATAATCAGCACCACCAACGCGCGCTTTGGCGATCAGCGACAAATCCGGTGGCAAGGCACCATTGTTGCTGGCACGTGCTGCCTTGTCGTTGGCAAAGGGCGATGGAAAGGCATCCGACAGGCGTGCCGGGCGCATGAACATTTCGCCATCATCATCGGGGCCGTCTTCGGCTTCGAATTCAGCTGCAATGGCCTTGGCCTGGGCTTCTGAAAAACCAATGGCCGGCAAATTGCCAAAGCGCACATATTTCAGGCTGTGACAGCCAGCGCAAACTTCGGCATAAACCTGATAGCCACGCTGGACCTGAGCCCGGTCAAATGTCCCCATGGGACCATTAAAAGACCAGTCCTGGGTCTTCAGGGCGGGCCCACCACCACCGGCGGCCAGGGCCGCAGATGCGGACAGAACCAGGGTGGCTGCAAGGGCGACAGAGGCTTTTTTGATCATGTTAAGAGACATCAGTTTGCCTCCTTCGCTGAATCATCGCCAAGCACTGCCGCCGCTATGGAGTCCGGCAAAGGCTTCGGTTTTTCAAACCAGCCAACTATTGGCATGACCAGGATGAAGTGGGCGAAATAATAAATTGTGGCGATCCGGCCGATGATGATATAGGCACCTTCCGGCGGATTGGCGCCAATCCAGCCCAGCACAAGACCGTTCACCACAAAGATCCAGAAGAACCCCTTGTAGACAGGACGGAACGTTGCTGAACGGACACGTGATGTATCCAGCCACGGGATCACAAACAGGATCAGGATGGCACCCAACATCAACACAACACCACCCAGCTTGTCTGGTACGGCGCGCAGGATGGCGTAGAACGGCAGGAAGTACCATTCCGGCACGATGTGCGGCGGTGTGACCAGCGGGTTGGCCGGAATGTAGTTGTCCGGGTGACCCATGTAGTTCGGGTTGAAGAACACCCAGTAAGCCAGAATGATAAAGAACACACCAAAGCCGACCAGATCCTTGGTCGTAAAGTAAGGGTGGAATGGCAATGTATCTTTTTCAGATTTGACGTCGATACCCAGCGGGTTGTTGGACTTGCTGGTATGCAAGGCCCACAAGTGCAGGAACATCAAGGCAAAGATCACAAAAGGCAACAGATAGTGCAGGCTGAAGAAACGCTGCAATGTCGGGCCAGCTACTGAATAACCGCCCCACAACCATGTTGTAATCGCTTCACCAACAACCGGAATGGCCGTGAACATGTTGGTGATAACAGTTGCACCCCAGAAGCTCATTTGGCCCCATGGCAGCACGTAACCCATAAAGGCTGTTGCCATCATGGCCAGGAAGATCAGGATACCAAACCACCACAATAATTCACGTGGTGCCTTGTAGGACCCGAAATACAGGCCGCGGAACATGTGGATATAAACCGCCACAAAGAACAGTGATGCGCCGTTGGCATGCATATAACGCAGCATCCAGCCATAGTTCACATCACGCATGATATGTTCAACGGATTCGAACGCCATGTCGGCATGCGGTACATAATGCATGGCCAGCACGATGCCGGTAATGATCTGCAACACCAGCGCCACACCTGCGATCGAGCCAAGGCTCCACCAATAGTTCAGGTTACGCGGTGTCGGATATTCAGTACCGACGGAATGATTGATAAACGAAAAGATCGGCAGACGGGTTTCGACCCACTGCAT
>Ga0233449_1003330_pt1 | contig 11834 bp, 16 predicted proteins | sample SI_124_October20_FD_183012 | JGI IMG/M metagenome (GOLD analysis project Ga0233449, IMG submission 183012) | Seawater microbial communities from Saanich Inlet, British Columbia, Canada - SI_124_October2016_200_MG | ecosystem: Environmental > Aquatic > Marine > Inlet | place: Canada: British... | reverse complement strand
CAGAAGTGGCGAGGTGTTAAGTTCTCCTTGACCAAGCCGATCAGGCAAATTACATATCCCTTACCATAACATTATGAATTAGGCTGACGCCTAAGCCAACCTGCCCTGTCCGGCAAGGTGGTTTTCTGTCGTGTGACGGAGATGTGGCCAAGAGATGGCAAGTATTCGGACGAATACCACACAGCGTCAGCCCTTCGCCGAGAGCGGGGGGCTTTTTTATTGCCCTGCTCCCGGAGCGTGACGGCGGTTGAACTGACAAGCTCTGCTGCCCGATGTGTCCGCAGTTCAGGGACCACCGCATGTCAGCGGCACAGGCCCGGCGTCTCGCAGCCTGCTGAAGGCTGGTACCGGCCCCCATGCCTCGCCATGGACGCATCGTGAAGCCGCCACTGCGGCTTTCAGCTAACTGCACGGCACCAATCACGCCACGAACGTCATCATCTTCATCAACAGCAAATATAAAGGATCAAACCATGACTTTCATGATTATCTGGCAGAAGAACTTTGAGGTCTCTTTCACCCTTTCAAAAAGACTGTTTCGACTGGCGCTCGGGCAGTTGGTCATTGTCCTGTTTTGCGAAAACATGGAAAAACGCCATGCGGACGATCAATTTGAAATTGACAGTGCAAAAGATTTCCTGAGCCACTTGCTTGGGCACCCGGCGGTCCGTGAGGCGAGCGCGGATGTCCCGGGCGTGACGGAAACCTACGAGGGCATTGTGTATCAGCTCCCCGTTGGGGAATACGTCGTACCTGAATGGGCTCTGAAAACAGGGGCCGACAAGGAAGCTGCCTGAGCTATGCCTCAACATCCCGCTAATATCGCCCAAAGGAGAATGCCATGACTGACGCGAAACCAGTGTTCACAAAACTGACCGCATCAATGACCAAAGATCAGAAGCTGCGTAACTTGACCGCCGCCCTTGAGAAAAGCGGCTTCAAGGTTTTACCGGGTCGCCGTCCGGGAGGTCATCAAACAGACACGACAACATCATCCAATAAGAACCGGTCGGATCGCTAATTCACCGGTCCCTCGGTCTCAGACATCGTGATGTTCGCTATTGCCCGGCTGATGCGTTGCCAGGTCGCCCAACCGCCTTCGTCGCCTCGGTCTCGTAGTTTGTCAGCGCGGTCGACGGCGACCAGCGTAGCCTGTTTGCCATGTTCTTCGAGCAACTTCTTGGCCGCACGGTATACGTCCAGTTCTGTGATCATTGGCCAGTGTCTGCCGCTGGCCTGTCAGACGAGCTGCTAATCCGCTTCAACAAATACTTCACGTCGCGCCAGACGCTGAGCCTATAATTATCTCCCGCCTCCTGCGCGTCGATAGCGCCTTTCACTGCAACGGCATAAGCCTCGTGCTGCCCATGCTTTTTCAGCAGGTAGTCAGCAGTCTCCTGTGGGTCATCTTTTCGTCTGGTCTGAGGTGCGATCATGACGTTTTCAACGATCAATCCTGCCCCGGCGGCAAGACTTCAACAACAATAATATCGTCAACCAAATGATCCCGCTTGATGTCGGCAAGGTGCGCCCGCTTTTGATCATTGGTCAGGTTCGCGCCGACACCGGCAGTCATCGCCATCACGACAGCCTGGTCGGGGAGGTCGAGCCAGTAGCTGCGACGGACGAGCTTGCCGGTCTCGTCGCGAGCCAAGGGGTTGTTCGGGTTCGCGCCGAGGTCGGGTTCGTAAAATCGTGCCACGTGGTATTGTCCTTTATGTCTTTCTGGAGCGCAGTTTCTGCGCGCCAACGTATCTCGCAAGAACAATGAGTGAAAGGAAGAACAGCGCGGTTGTCATTTATTTTGCTACCGTAAACAGGTTTCCAATAAATACTGTCGAAGATGGTATGCCTGGAAACACAGTCAACATTGTGGCGATAAAAACATTTTTGACGTAGTCATATGCACCGCCGATCACAGCCAACAATGCCCCCGCCCGGAGCCAATGATATTGGTCAGGTGGTGTCTCGCTTTATTGCCTGCGGTCAGTGGCGGGTTGAATACGGTACCGGTTGCTTTCTACTTTCTCAAAGTCGCCAAACACATTAAACATTCCAATCTTCACTATTCAGGGACAAATCATGGCGCAGAAAGCCACTATTTATAAAGTTGAACTCTCCGTTGCCGATATGGATCGTGACTATTACGAGACCCATAATCTGACCGTTGCCGAACATCCTTCGGAGACGGATGAACGGTTAATGGTGCGTATTCTCGCTTTTGCGCTGAATGCTCATGAGCAATTGGAATTTACCAGGGGCATTTCAACGGATGACGAGCCTGACATTTGGCAGAAGAGCCTGAGTGGCGAGCTTGAGTTGTGGGTTGCGTTGGGACTGCCAGGTGAGAAGATTATTCGTCAATCCTGTGGCAAGGCCAACAAGGTGATTGTCTATTGTTACGGCGGCCGCACGGCTGAGGTGTGGTGGGAGAAAATCAAAAACAGCACCACCCGATTTGATAACCTTCAGGTTACAAATTTTTCAAAGAAGGACACCAGCGATTTGGGAAGAATGGCCAGTCGCTTAATGAAGCTACAAGTTAATATTCAGGACGGCGATGTGATGATCAGTGTTGATGACAGCATCGCTTACATTACCCCGGTCAAATGGAAAAGTGCTGATCATTCAGCGTAAGGCTTAGGGATGCCGCTGAACATAAAAAGCGGACATCAAACTTCCGCTGCCCCTCTGAAAGCAGACATTAATCCTGGGTTATGACATAGTCTGCTAATAGCCAATATCGATGGTGTGCGGATCGCAGCCACGGCACTGATGGACGGCGGCGGTGTGACGGTTATTGATGCCGGACATGTTCACCGAATCAATATCTTTGACGTTTTGGCTGCGGCAGAAGTTGATGATGCCGGTACCGGCGGTGTTGTCGCCCCGCTGCCAGGCAAGGTCGTTGCTGTTCTGACCGAGGCTGGTGCCAGTGTCGACAAGGGCACACCTTTGATGATTGTGGAAGCCATGAAAATGGAACATACAATCACAGCCCCGGCAGATGGCGTTGTTGATGAAATCCATTTTGAAATCGGAGATTCCGTTGACGAAGGTACTGTGTTGGTTGCCTTCAGTGTGCCGGAAGAATGACCGAATACGCTCTAATCATAGACGATCCGTGGCAGCCATAGGGTGATTTCCGGTTGCCAGATCACCAACGACAACACCGACATTTGCAGCAGCACAAAAGGGATGATGCCTTTGTAGATTTTCAGGGTTTTGACTTCGGGCGGTGCAATGCTTTTGAGGTAAAACAAGGCATAGCCAAAGGGTGGTGTCAGGAATGATGTTTGCAGATTGATCGAGACCAGGATCGTAAACCAGAAAATCATTTCGTCATGGGCAACATGATCACCGAAGTCCAGGTCAACGACCATGGGTGTGAAAACCGGCAGGATGATCAGGGTTATCTCGATCCAGTCGAGAATGAAGCCCAGGACAAAAACGATGCCCATGATCAGGAATAACAGGCCCCAGGAATCCAAACCGGCGTTAAACACCAGATCCTCAACCACATCATCACCACCCAGCGAACGAAAGACATAAGCAAAAGCTGTGGCGCAAATGATGATGAAAAAGATCATGGCGATAGTCATGCCAGTGGATTCACAAACGCCCTTGAGAAATGACCAGTTCATGCGGCCCTTGATCCAGCCAAGGGTCAAGGCACCAAAGGCACCGACGGCACCGGCTTCGCTGGGTGTCGCCAGACCAAACAGAATTGATCCCTTGATGAAGCCAATCAGGAAGACCGGCGGTAAAAAGCTTTTCAGCAACAGAGCTGGCAATTCTTCTTTCGGCACATATAACAGCTCCCTCGGCAGGGGCGGGGCCAATTCCGGCTTCAGGGTCGATATGGTTGTGATGTAGATAAGGTAACAGGTGGCCAGTAATAGCCCTGGTGCCAGGGCGGCCATAAACAAGGTGCCGACCGAAATCGACAATAAGTCAGCCATAATGATCAGCATTATGCTGGGCGGGATCAAAATGCCCAAGGTGCCCGATGCTGCGATGGTGCCTGTGGCCAGGGCCTGGCTATAATTTTGCCGCAGCATGGTCGGCAGGGCCAGAGCCGTCATCATGGTAACCGACGCCCCGATAATGCCGGTCATGGCAGCAAGGATCGTCCCCATAACGGTGACAGCCAGGGCCAGGCCACCGGGGACCCGGCGCAACAGGACCTGACAACAATAGAGCATATCATTGGCAACGCCGCTGCGTTCCATCATGACGCCCATGAAAACAAAGGTCGGCAGGGCCACCAGAACCAGGTTTTCAGCCGCATTGCCCCAAGCCCGGGGCACAAAGTTGAAAAATTCAATGAGTGTGAAGGTGCCAACCGAAAAGCCGATCAGCCCAAAGGCGATTGCCAGCCCGCCCATCAGGAAAGCCACCGGATAGCCCGAAAATAAAAGCAGGGCGAGGGCCGCGAACATTAAGACCGGCAGAAATTCGACAAAGAGATGAAACATTAATCAAAGACCTTCAGGCGCATGGGGCAATATTGGAGCGGGAACCTTGGAGGCTCTGGAAATATGTAGTCAGCTTCAGGTGTATTGCCGAGGATAACAAGGCCAGATCGAAGTTTTTGACGCCCCCGCAGGTGTCGAAGGCACAGTGCTGGTGGCCTTCAGCGTGGCGGAAAATTGATTTCGAATATTCGCACTTCGTCAACAATCACCGTATTGAACCACGTCAGATCAATTCCGCTTCACCCCTCATAACGGACATTTTGCCAAGAAATGTCTGTAAAGCCCTTCAGAACGGAAGGAAATTGGTGGCGATCAGAACGGAGATGGTTAGCCAGGAACGGTCATTTTTCTGTATTGATGAAGTCCTGAAAGTCGGTTGTTGGCCGGGCGGCTTATATTTGTGGAAACGCAATGCCTGCAGATCGCCGGTGCTTCGATCTTGTTACTTGCCAGGCTGGGGCATTGGTGTGCCTGGCTCGACTAATGGCTCGGGAACAACTTCGCCTTTGAAGGAACGGCCCTCGCCTTTGAACTCCAGCTTGGTTCCAAGATCAGAAAACCTGCTTTCAAGTAGCGCGAGACCGATGTTTGATTGGCGCCGTGGCGAATGACAAACGGCGCGCACGGTTCCGGCAATACTACCATCAACCCGAGCCACCCATGGGTGCTCATTGAAAGTGACGGGGTCTCCATCAAACACAATTCCAACCAGTTTTCGTTCTGGCCCTTCTTCTGCGATCCGGGTCAATGCCTGCTTGCCAACAAATTCGTCGTCCCGGTCCAGATCAATCATTCTCCCCAAACCAAATTCGAAAGGCGAACTATCAGGGAGAGTATCTGCGCTAAATGAGAGCAACCCACTTTCCACACGTTCAATATAGTTTGGTGCACCAGGACCAATGTCGAATGGAGTTCCTGCTTCCTTTACCATATCCCAAAGTGCCGCACCGCGCGTCCCGTCGCACAAATACAATTCATACCCTCCTTGTTTCGACCAGCCCGACCTGGCGACAACCAAAGGAATCCCTTCAATCTCTGTCTGCTTGAACCAAAAGTGCTTTAAGTCGCGAACCCAATCACCAAACAAATCCGCAACCACTTCAACGGCTTTCGGCCCCTGAATGGCCATCGGGCTCACATCCGGCTCATGCACGGCGACCTCATATCCTCTTTCATTTGCAATAGCGCGAACCCACAGCAACATATCACTGTCGGCAATTGAGAACCAAAACTTATGCTCTTCCAGGCGCAGTAATACCGGGTCATTGAGCAAGCGACCTCCATGGTCGCAGATCGGCACATATTTGCCCCGGCCTATTTCAAGACCCTTTAAATCTCGCGGCGTTAAATACCGAACAAAACGCTCGGCATCCGGCCCAATAATCTCAACTTGACGCTGGGCAGCGACATCCCACATCGCAACTCCCTCAAGCAGGCGATTATATTCCGCCGCAGTATCACCATATGACACCGGCATATACATCTGATTGTAGATCGTCATGTGGGTGACGCCGTCGGCGACGGTTCGATTAAAGTAAGGAGATTTCCGTTCTCGCGGCCCCATCGCAATTTGGAAAGTCATATCTGGTCCCTAGCGCTGATTTCGTTCCAAGTTTCGATTTCCATTACGCCTTGCCAAACCTATATGCAACATTAAAATACAGGTGAGCAAAAACAATTTCGATGATGCTTTGGAAATGTCCGCTTGGGGTCAACAACCGACCTTTTCAGCTTAACCAATCCACGACCGCTTCACCCCCGAAAGCAGACCTTGTTGTCCAAAATGTCCGTAAAGTGCGGGTGACCTCAACCGGTCATTAAAACACCATTCAAGCCCACAGTGTTATGGGCGGGGGGCATTTACTTCTCACTTCGGTCCAGGGCACTTCTTTGAAATCTTTTATGACTTCTCCCAAGGGGTAGATGTCCTCGCAAACACTCACTTCATATTCCCAGTCGCACTCTCCTTCTCCATAAAACGGATCACTGTAGGGTGTCAACGCATACATGTTGTCGAGTAGATCCTCGGCCTTTAAACGAATAACAAATGGAGAGGACGTATCTGTCCATGCGCTTAAATTAGCAAAATAGAGGGCTGGCTCATATTTTGAACTCAAACAAACTCGCGGCATATTGGCCGTCGTAGTCCGCAGACAATCTTCTTCCAATATCTGCTTCAGACGAAGTTTCGACGTACCGTGATACAAAATCATTGATTTCATTCTTTCAGTAGTTCTTTTACGTGCGCTATTGACGCGTCCGGTCTGGCCCGATTTCTTGGGTTACTGCCAGCGCCACGGCAATCACCAGGTCGTCATGTTCACACACTCCGTTGAACGTGACATTTCCCCTGTCGGTGAACTCGGCCTGAAACGCTCCTAACTCAGCTTTCAGTGCCGCGGTATATGGCAACCCCTCGGCAATCTTCAGAAGTCCACTTTCAAGCGCGACGCTGAGGCCGCGTAACAGCACCCGCTTAGGCACTCGCCAGATACCGTTAACGCACCTGGTCTCCCGGCCTGACGTGATAGAAACGCCGAATGGCTCAACACCCTTGGCAATCAGCATGTCCCTTACGGGCCGCCCAACGCCTGTAGCGTCCATAACAAGGCGGCTACCAAGGAGAGACGCCTGCAAACCTGAAAGGCGCTCCACAACGCCCGTATAACTTTCCCCCAATGGCACCCGTTCGATATGCCGAAGGTTCAGTTCTCGGTTGTGTGTTTGACGCGGGTCAAATTCAATAACTGCTATTGCCGAATAATCGACTGCCTGACCCAAATCCACACCAATCACAAACATCAGGCCATCCAGGAGAGATTCTGATTGGCGACTTTGCGTTTCCAACCATCGTCAAGGCGGCGAGGACGAGGCACATTTCTTCCCGCCCTCCAGTTGGCTAGACCGACAGCAAATACAAGGTCATCAAATTCGCCCTCTCGCCAGCTTTCAAGATCGCTACCGTTAATGACAGGAGCGCGAAGTTTGAACGCCTGTAGCTCCTTCACCAGCGTCGGCACCAGTTCCAGTTCGCTGGCCATATCCAGCCGGTCGGACTGCAATGAAACCTGCAATCCTCCGACAAGCTCCGTTTTTGCCAGACGCCATCCGCTCGTATCGTCGCCATCTTCGTCAGTCCCCGCAGTGATGGCGACCTGAATTGGCTTCAATCCGGATTCCTTGATGAGCTTGCCAACGCTCCGACCCGTCCCGGTCACGTCAACAACAAGGTCCGTTTGACGTGCCTGTTCCTTGTCCTTCAGGGCGTCGATACGCTCGGCCAGAAGATCAATCATTTGCGGATAACGTACGTCCATCGGCACGCGCTCCAGATGGCGAAGTCGCAGGGCGTGATTGAAGGGTTTCCAGTTATCCCGCACCCTTGTCTCCTGTTCCAATATTGCGATTGAAGTGGGCTGCATCATTGAACCAACTGAAACGCCGACAATGTAGTGCGTGCAAATATTTCTGTTCATGAGACTTCCTCGAACTCCAGGGGTTTAACATTCGTCGAACCGAAGAACAGCGGCTTAACTTCGTCCGTAATTGCGCGGTCAATATCGGAGGTTCGGAACAACTGATTTGCTGCATCCATGAACTTACATTCGTACTCCTGCAAGAAAGTCCATTCGCCATATGTCCGCCGTTCCTTTTGCAGGTGTTCTTCTGTAATCCGCGGGCAGTCTTCAGCAGTGACTTCGATACGATCCCAGTCATCGCCGCCGTTCTCCCACGCCTCATAGAAATGCCCACGACGACCGTTCGGTGTGCTCATCAGGATCAACCTGCCCTGAGACACCGCCAGCATGGGACGGATCGCTATATTGAAGCCGTCGTCAACGAACGCCGCTTCATCTTCGATAATCAGGCTCGGCGCACTGAAGCCACGCACGGTGTCAGCCGATCCGGGCAGACAGACGACCCGCGAGCCATTGGAAAGTTCAAAGCTGGTCCGGTTGTCCTCTTGCAGCTTTAGCCCATTGTTCATGCGCTTGCGAAATTCTGTCACCTTGGAAAACAGCAACGAACTCTGTCGCTGCGACGGGCTGCCCAGTAGCACCAGCGATCCAGGGGAATATGTTGCTGTGTGAAGGGCCTTGATTGCCGTGGTGGTGCTTTTCCCTGATTGACGGCAGCAATTCAGCAGAACCTGATTTGAGGTACTGCGAAGCAGGTTTGCCTGCCAAGGATCAGGTTCAAAGTCGAGTTTATCCTGAGCAAACGTAACCGGGTCCAAAGCGGACAGAAGATCAAGAGCCAAACTACCCATTGCGGCTCTCCAGAGTCCGTAGAGAGTCACTGACGGCTTTTAGAGCACTCGGGTAGGGTTTGAGCGCCAACAGCACTGTAGCACGCACCACGGCCCATTCATGGGATGTTGAGAAGTCTATCGTGCCGGAGTGCTGAACCTTGTCTGTCAGTTTTCCGAGCAGTTTGGCTTGACCCATTATGGCGTTGACTGCTGCCGAGCATTGCGCTTTTTCCACAGCCAACTTGCTCACAGCCTCCAGATCCGCCACGAGGCTGTCTACCGTAACATTGTGGCGCTTTTGGTGGGTTTTTTGAAGCTCAGAAATTCTTGCCGAAATCTTGCCGTTGTCGGTAAGTTCCTTCGCCTTTCGGTTTTCTGTCTCCGGTTTCATATTTTCGCACGAATAAGCCTGTCGATACGCTGCCGTAGCGTTGCCGGTTTCAATGTAGGCCAGGCAAAAAGCTTCTTGCTTGGGTGTGAGGTTCATTGTTGGTTTTCCCGGTCCGCTTGGCTAGGCAAGAGTATTGTTGTTTTTGGCGTTCATTGAGCGAAGGCGATACCGCAAACTACCTCGGATAAATTCCGACATGGATTGGCCTTCTTTCGAGGCAGCCTCCTTCACATCAGAAAGCAACAACGCCGATGCTTTAAACCTGGCCAGTTCGCTAAATTCGGTTGCGGTTCTCATTCATTCAATCTCCTGAATTGGCCTTCTGTTAGCCACGATTATACTTTCGGCCAAGACGGTCTGGCGTTACCGGTAACGGTTTTTTTTCCAATCTTCGATTGCGGCCCTGATTGCATCTGCAATTGCCCTTGGGTTTGAGTTGTCAAAATACAGTCCCGCGTTCGCCAAGGCCTCAAGGTCACCGGCGTCAACCTCAAGCTTCACGCAACAACGGTTTGAGTTTATCCGTTGTCGATAGGCCTTCTGATTAAGGGCTTTGCGTGTGGGAGTGCGCGACGACATGACCAATAGCCTCAAGCCGAAGCCAGTTTGCGGGCAACGGCAGGAAGCAGCTGTTCATTCAAACTATCTTCCGGCAACGGCCCGATTTCGAATGTCGTCTTTTTGCCTTCCCAGGCTTTCAGCGTTTTCAGTGCTTTCAAAACTCTCTCTTTCAGTTTCTAACCCCTACGTAAAAACGGGGGGTGGCCCCCGAAGGGCCAACCCCCTTACGTAGTAAGGGGGATACATCTCCGCCAGAACTTCCGCCAAACCTCCGCCCTTTTTCTGTTTGTTTTCAAAGGCTGATTGTTTCGTCTTCTAACCTCCGCCAACTTCCGCCAGACTTCTCCGCCATGACCTCCGCCAAATTGTTCTTTAATATCAATGGTCGAATCTGAGCCATTCCGAACCTCCGCCAACTTGTGAGGGGTTCTAAGAGGGGAAGTTGATCACTTTAAGCCCTCGCATTTTTGACTTTTTGTTTACCGTCGCTTCCTCCAGGATTCCGTTTTTCATCCAGTCACGCAGATACCCTTTTGCGACCTTTTCAGTCACATCGAAATTATCGACTATGACCGGTATGATGTATCTGATTCCACTTTGCGGAGCCGAAGAGTAAGGCGTATTTTTGTCCCATTGATCCCGGACAAGGGAAAGGATTTCACGAACCTGGTATGTAGACAGGTCCAGTGAAGCCTCGTGCAATGCGATGTCTTTCGGTACAAATGCACCTTCCACCCACTGCATGTAAATCTTCGCTCCTTTTTGCGCGTAATTTGCCTTCATGCGGGTGAGCAGGCGCATATCTTCGTTGGTGATCCCACCCTCCTCATCGGGAAGATTTGTCAGATACAGGCGTGACCTGACGGAGTTATTCCATGCAGTATTTCCGGAAATACCGCTTCCGGATGCCATTCCGGCTACTGAAGGGTGAGCCAACAGCAAGACTGTACTATCTGTTTCCAAGGTAAGGCGGGCGCATCCTGATTTCAGAAACTGAGTGACATCACTCTTGCTGTTTTCGTTGCCGCCAAACAAGTCCGCTGCGACATCAAGGAGAATGAACCCGATGCTATGTTCAAGAGCGTACTCCCTGATTTCTTCATAGAACGGTGTAATTTGACCAGCACTCTTCCCGTCAAATGTCATCATCAGATTGTCATGTCCAACCCGTGACCACAGGTGCAGTTTGTCCAAGGCATCGCCAAAACCTTGTTGAAGCGAAATGTCGTTCTGCCGACGATGAACTTCGTCAATGTCATCTTCACACAGCACACAGAGAGCGTTGTTTCTTTTGACAGGGACGCCCATGAAATCTTGACCTGCCGCTACATGAGCTGCGAGCTGGTGGGCAAAAATTGTTTTACCGATTCCACCGTTACCATACAGGATACTGACAGTATTTTCCGGTATCCACTGCTCCATGAGCCATTGCCGGGGTGGTGGAGTGCCTTTGAACGAAGATGCGAGGATTGGGCCAGGTTCTGCCTTGTGGTCTTGATACTGCTCCGTAAGCGCGTGGTTCGGTTTTTGGATGTTCCATTTCCGCCGACCATCAAGTATCGCTCGTTCAATCTCTTGTTTGGTCTGGTCGACGGTATAGCCAGGCATCGTGATTTCCGACGACAGCCGGACAATCTCCTCGTCAGACCAACCGCGAGACAGATAATGTCCGACCAACCGGACCGTATTGTTATGCCAAAGCACACCGTCTTTGATGTCTTTCAACAACGTTTCTGGATTGGTTATACCGGTAACGAGAGAAGTATCATTTACGGTCTTTGCAGCAGGCTCGGCAGCAGTCGCCAAGAGGTTTATCTCCTTACTTCCACGCTCTGAAAAAACCCGGTCAATGTGTTCAATCATTAATGACCTAGGTCGGTTGTCCGGAAACCTGTCAATCAGTTGTGTCATTTCCGCAATCCGACCAGGTTTGTGTGGCCAAGCGATAGTGCCAGGCAATCGGAGGACGCGGGAAGGGTTTACGACCGTTGGATCACCATTGAAGGTCACACAAATTGCTGAATTAAGCCCCACAGTCAAAAGGACTGCTCAACCTACCAGACGTGGACGATGCAGCGTGGGATAGTTACACCCATGAACTAGAAGTGTGGAAAGCTACGAATCAAGCTGAATTGGCAAATTTCAACACATA
>Ga0233449_1003322_pt1 | contig 11849 bp, 11 predicted proteins | sample SI_124_October20_FD_183012 | JGI IMG/M metagenome (GOLD analysis project Ga0233449, IMG submission 183012) | Seawater microbial communities from Saanich Inlet, British Columbia, Canada - SI_124_October2016_200_MG | ecosystem: Environmental > Aquatic > Marine > Inlet | place: Canada: British... | reverse complement strand
CACCATGAGCTTTTAATAAATTACTAGTTGTAGCTTGAAGAGTTGGAGATAATTGTAATTTTCCAATATTACCTGGTTCAGCTTTTGCTTGAACTAAATAATGAGGAATGCCATTAAATTTTTTCATTAACAATCCTAAAATTCCTCCAGGATTATTTGCAATCATAGGTTGTGTCCAACCTTTTTTACCAACTTCACGATCAAATGTATTTGATACTTTAACTCCAATTATTTCAAAAAATCCTTTTGATTCATGAGAAATATTTCCTGTTGTAGAAGATACATCCCACTTATCAAGATCATTAATTCCAATCTCTTGAACAGTCATATCAGATTCTTCCCTTTTTTTATTAAACCAATTAATTACATAATCAAGTGTATTAATCTGATTATCATCATCCCTAATGGATTCAATCATTGTATTAATGCGTAAAATAGTATCTAAATTTACGTCATATCCATTTTTTTCTAAGATATTTTTAATTTCCTCTACTACCACAATAAATCCTATAATTATTCTCTAATTATATTTTCTACTAACAAAACTAACTAATCATTATGTTTTCTCTCAAACTGAGTCATCATATTAGTCAAATTCCATTCAAAAATATTTTTACAGTAAAAAAATTTAGTTTTTTATCATCCTTAGTATTTCTTTAGCTACTCTTTTAGAACCTAATCCATCAACTAAATTACTATAATTTAAAATAATTTTATTTTTCATTAAATGATTTAAAAAAATATCTATTTGCTTTGGTTCCTTTTGAATAAATCCTAGATTTTTAGCAATCTTTCTTTTATGCCATTCTTTTGCAGTAAAAATTTGATGTTTATATTGACATACAATTGCAAAAGGTACGTGTAAAGTAGCAAATTCATAAGTGGTAATACCTCCAGCACAAATACCAAATTTTGTGCTAGCAATTTCTTTTGCAAAATTATTTGTTTCATTAATAATTGTAATATCATCAAATTTTTTTGCAAATTTATTAATTATTGATGTTTTTTTTGTTGCATGACCAAGAATTATTTTTATTTTTATTTTTTTTTCATATTTACTTATTTTTTTAAGAATAATTTCTAGTAGATTATAAGCATCAAATCCTCCTACAGTAATTAACAGATCATATTTTTTTTTGTAGTTTTGTTTCTTTTCATATTCTTGATTTAATATTTGATATTTTGGACCTAGTAAACATTTAGTTTTGAATTTATTAGTCCCGATTTTATTATTAAATCCTATAAAACCATCAATAACAAGATCTGAATCATAATCTATTTTTTTTAAATCAGAAATTACCACCACACGAACAATTTTTTTAAGAGCTTTAACATATCCATTTGTTAATCCATATTTATCTATAATTAATAGAGTAATTTTATTTTTTAGAATATGTACTATTGTTTTTTTAATATCATCATTTACAGATATACCTGGAATTAAATTGAATGATTTTTTAAAACCATGTTCATGTAATAATGGAGAAACTGAACCATAATCTTCAATTAAAAATTGAATTTGATGAGGTTTTAATTGATAACCTAGATTAATACAACGAAAAACATGTCCTAGACCTAATTCTTTTTCACGAATTCTACCACCTGAAGTTCTAAAGAGAATTTTTGCCATTTTAAAAATTTTCAAGAAATTGTGCTAAAAAAGTTGATGCACTACCTCTATTTGTGTAATATTTTTGTATGAAATTATCGGAGTTTTTTAATATATTAATTTTAAAGACATCATCTTTTAGGATATTATGAATTGATGGTTCAATATCTTCAAGTTTAGAAATAGATACCATTCCATGTTTTTTTACGAGTTCATTTTCTTCAGTCCATTTATCAGTTTGAAGAGATATTGTAGGTTTGTTTAAGATCATAGATTCAAGAGCTATTGTGGAATTGTTAAAAGTAATCAGCATTTCACAAGAATTAATTAATTCAATCAGATCAGTATCAAATACAATTTCTATTTGAGGATCAATTTCTCTAATTAAATCAATCATATTATTAACAAAATCTGGTTGTGGATGTGGTTTTATTACAAGTTTTTTATCTTTTAGATTTTTTACAACTCGACATACTTCTCGTATAAAATTATTAAACTTGAGATAATCATTAGTGGTAGATGTTTCTGCAAAAAATTCAGGAACTCCAGTAGTTGCTAATAATATCATTCCTTTACTGTTAATTTTTTTTGCTTGAAAAAATTTATCGTGTCGTGGACTTCCTACAGATATTACATTTTCAGGATTATGTCCACTTTTTATAGCATATTCCTTTGTAATTCCTCCCCAAACTACTTGTTTGTCACTATTTAATGGACCAGAAAAAAATGAAAAAAATCTTCCCGCTCTACCCCAAATATCCCCACTTGGAGACATACCATGTTGAAGCATAACTATTTTTTTTCCATATCTTTTTGCCACATGAACTACTTCTTTTTCGTGTGGAGCAGTTTCGGCCCACTCCAAAATTACGGATATATCATATTTTGTAAATAGTTGTTGTAATAACATTAACCTCTCTACAGAATCAAGAAATCTTGTATTACACATTTTTGTAAATGAATCTTTAATCGAATTCCAAATACTATAATTTTCAATTGTAAATATTTTATTAAAAATTAAATTATCATTCCACATTGCTTCAAGTTCATTTTTTATCCGTTGTTTTTCTTGTTTTATTTTATTTTCAATTTTTTTATTGAAATCATTTAAACTAATTATATTGCTTCCTAATTTACGTATAATATTATAAGATTCTAAATTCCATACTGCAGGTCTACGCTGATTTAGTAGTAAAATATTCTTGCTAGAATTAGATAATTCTTTTAATAATAAATTATATTGTATAGTGTTAAAATCTAGCAAAAGAATACATTTTTGATTAGAATTAAAATTTTGATTTAGTTTTAAAAATTGTTTAGTAATTTTTTCAACAAAGTCTTTCATTTTTTGATAATTATTTTTTGATACTGTTACAGATAATGGAATTGGACCTACATTAGATTTTATATTTATTTTATCAAAATATGTTGATGCATGTCTTATATCATGAATTTGTATATATTCTATTTTTTTTTGATTACATAAATTTTGAATTAAATCACCGAAATCAGTCATATCTACTAAAGTAGTTGGTCTTTCTTTTTCAATTATTCTTATTATTGTAAGTGCATTTTTGTATACTTTAGAAAAATAATCAAATGACTCCATTTCAATAAGACTTGCTAAATTTATTCCATCAAACATCAAGGAATTTTTAAAATTATTATTTAGATACCAGTTAGATGCAGTCTCTATTGTTTGTGTATCTATAATATTTTTATCAATATTTGTAAGATGATTATCACCTATTTCATGTTCAATAGAATTTTTAATTAATTTATTATGAGTAAAATAATTTAATGAAAAAATTTTTGAATTAGGATACTGTAAAATTATTTCTTGTAGCTTTGAAACATTATCAAGGTTATTTACAATAATTATTGTTTTATTCATTTTTTCCATTTGTTCAAATTATAATCATCAAATTTTATATTTTCCATCTCATTATCATTTGGTTTCCATGCTATATCTGCCATGACTAATATTTTTGAAATATCATTTGATGGATTAATTATTGCTGCACTTATCCCATTTGAAACTGAAACTAATTTTGAACTTCCTGAATTAGCTTCTACTTCATGATACTTTCCATTTTTATCTTGAATTACAATAATCATTTCCCCTTGAATGCAAAAAAAGTAACTTGTTCTATTTTTATGCTTATGAGGACCTTTGATCTCTCCGGGATTGACTGAATTTAGATAAATCATCTCTGGTTTGTTTATTATTTCATCCCAGTTTCTCCAAATTACTGTTAATTCTCCATTGATATGTGAGTCTAAAACATCCTTAGTTTCATGATTTTCTAATTGAAATACTGAAAAATCTTTTTTTTGCATCTATAAAAGTACTCAATTTGAGCAATAAAAGTTTGATTACTTTTTCCTTAGTAAGTTGCATATCCTTTTAAGAATATAATTTTGTAATAAATTATGAAAGTATTAGTAACTGGAGGGGACGGATTTATTGGAAGTAATTTTATTTTACATACATTAAAAAATTTTCCAAAATTTGAAATTATTAATCTTGATGCTGGGTTTTATGGTTCTAATAAATTAAGTTTAGATGCAATTTTAAATTACAATAATTATGAATTTATTAAAGGTAACATCAATGATTCAATGATTGTTGATAATTTAGTATCTAAATGTGATGCAGTTATTAATTTTGCAGCAGAATCTTTTGTAGATAGAAGTATTGCTGATGCTAAACCCTTTCTAAAATCAAATATAGATGGAGTTTTCACTATTTTAGAATCAATTAAAAAACATAAAAAAAAATTCCTTCAAATTTCAACGGATGAAGTATTTGGTAGTCTTGATATAGAATCAGCATCAGAAACTTTTCAATACAATCCTTCTAGTCCATATGCTGCTACTAAAGCATGTGCAGAGATGTTAGTAAATTCATATCATATTACATATGATTGTGATACTTTGATAACTAGATGTACAAATAATTATGGCCCAAGACAATTTCCTGAAAAATTAATTCCAAAAACATTACTTTTAGCAAAAAATAATAAAAAAATTCCTATTTATGGCACAGGTAAAAATTTACGTGATTGGCTCTATGTTACTGATCACTGTGATGCAATTTTATCTTGTTTACACAACGGAAAATCTGGAGAATCTTATAATATTTCATCTGGGAATGAAATTGATAATCTAACTATTATTAAGAAAATTCTTTCGATAATGGATAAATCTGAAGATTTAATGGAATTTGTAGATGATAGACCTGGTCATGATTTTAGATATAGTATGAATTCTAATAAATTACAAAATGAACTAGGTTGGAAATCTAAAATTAATTTTGAATCAGGAATAGAAAGTACTGTAAATTGGTATTTGAATAATTCTAAATGGTGGGAAAATTTGTCTGAAAGCATTTTTGAGCACACACCATGGAAAAAATAGAATTATTTTATTAAGAGAGAATTTGTTCGTTGTAATATGAAAGGAATTTTACTTCATGCTGGTCACGGTACAAGATTACGCCCTTTAACACATACTGGTCCTAAACAACTTCTTCCGATAGCAAATAGACCAATGTCTGAGTATTGTATAGAATCTATGAAAGAAACTGGCATAAAGGATATTGCTATTATCATTGGCGGTATAGGTGCACAAAAAGTAAAAGATTACTATGGTGATGGAACAAAATTTGATGTTCATATAACATACATTAATCAAGATTTTCCTCGTGGAATTTCACATGCAATTAGTTTATGTGAAGATTTTATTGGTGATGAAAAATTTTTAGTATTTTTAGGAGATAATATTATTCAAAAATCAATTAATGAGTTTGGTATTAATTTTGAAAAATCTAATGCTGCAGCATCTATTCTTTTATGCGAAGTTGATAATCCTAGTCGATTTGGAATTGCAGATATTCAGGATGGTAAAATTAAAAAAATCATGGAAAAACCTGAAAACCCTCCAACAAATTTAGCAGTAACAGGAATTTATTTTTTAACACCAATAATTTTTGATATTATTAAACGATTAAAACCATCAAAACGAAATGAATTAGAAATTACAGATGCTTTAGACATGTTATTGAATGAAAATCATACAATTACATACAATATGATAACTGATTATTGGAAAGATACTGGAACTCCAGATGATATAATTCATGCCAACGGAATTATTTTAGAAAATCTTTCTACTTATTTTCATGGTAAAGATGATAGAACAAATACTATTGAAGGCAATATTATGGTAGGTGAAAATAGTATAATTAAAAATCATTCAGCATTAAATGGACCAATAATTATAGGTAAAAATTGTATAATTGATGGGGCTAGAATAGGCCCACACACAAGTATAGGAGATAATTCAATTATATCTAATTGTAATTTACAAGATTCAATAATTATGTCAGATTGTAAAATTATGGGAAATATAAAAATCAAAAATAGTATTATTTCATATAATGCATCAATTACATCTGATCCAATTAATGTTGAAAAAACTTTTCTTTTAGGTGAAGGAACTAAATTAATTCTTTAATGATTTATTCTAATTTTGTTATAATACATTGTGATCCAAGTAATTGTATTTGAGGAATTTTTTTATCTTTACAAAATTCATTAAATGCTTGTTTCACTCCATCTGTATGATAATCATGTGTCAGAATTACTCCACCATTAACCATTCTAGGATAAAAAAATTTTAAACAATCAATTGTACTTTGAAATAAATCTACGTCTAAATGAACAAATGAAAATTTTTTATTTTTAATTGGTTCTGATGTGTCTGGGAATTTTCCTTTATAACAAAAAATATTTTTGTAATTAGATAAATAATTCTCTACATTTTCTAAACTTGTATTACTAAATTCTCCTGTTTTCCAATATGATGTTCCAAAATGGGTATCTCTTTCAGATACTTTTGGTAGACCTTCAAATGTATCAAACAAATGTAATTCTTTTTCATTTTTTACTTCACTAATTAATTTAGCAGAACCTCCTTGATATACTCCAACTTCAGCCATATCTCCTTCTAGTTTACTTTGGGATTTTGCAATAGAATAAACATGATATGCTTCAATAGGATAAAATGCAAAATCTACTTCATTTTTAACTATTTTTATCAAGTCAATAATTTTTTTATCGTTATAAAATGATAATAATCTAAATTGAAATTTTGTATTCAAATTACTCATAAATTTTCCAAAAATACTTGAACCATAAACTAATTTTCGTGTATTATCTACCATACTTCTATTAGCTTTTAGTAGAATGGTTAATTTAATATTATGACCAAAAATTTTACACATTCCCAATATATTGACGTGAAATGATTGAAAATAATATTAAAATGAAAAATATTGAAAAATCTGGAACTCCCTTAGTTAGTATTATAATTTTAAACTATAATGCTGGAAATTTACTTCTTGATTGTGTTGATTCAATTCAAAAAACTAATTATGAAAATTATGAAATAATCATTGTTGATAATGATTCTAATGATGATAGTCATATAGAATGCAGTAAAAAATTTCCTGAAATTTCTTTACTAGAAAATAAAAAAAATTTGGGTTATTGTGAAGGAAATAACGTGGGAATTAGAAAAGCAAAAGGAGATTATCTAATAATTTTAAATCCTGATACTCTTGTTGATCCTAATTGGATTAAAGAATTAATTTTATCTTATGAAAAACATGGAGATGGTTTGTATCAACCCAAATTTCTTACAACAACTGATCATAATACACTTATGAGTACTGGAAATATGATACATCTTTTTGGTTTTGGTTTCTCCCGTGGCAAAGGTGAGTTTGATGATGGTAAATTTAATGAACATGAAATAATTGGTTATGCATCTGGAACTTGTTTATTTTCAAAATCAAAAATTTTTAATAAATTAAATCTATTTGATCCATTTCTTTTTGCATATCATGATGATCTTGATTTATGTTGGCGAGGGGCTTTAGTTGATATTCCATCACATTATGTACCAAAAGCTATTGTATATCATCCACCAGAAGGTTTTTCATTTAAATGGAGTAATTTTAAATTTTATCTTCTAGAAAGAAATAGACAATATTGTATTTTAACTCATTATTCACGTAGTACTTTTTACAAATTACTTCCATCCCTCTTATTAGTTGAAATGTTTGTTTTTATTTTTTATTTAAAAAAAGGTATGTTATCATCTAAAATTAAAGCTAATTTTGATATAATAAAAAATTGGAAGCATATTAATCAAAAATATAATGAAATTCAAAAATTTAGAACGATAAGTGATAAAATACTTGTTAAATCATTTAATGATGAAATATATGTTCCCAAAGTAGTTAGTGCTGAACTTTATAATGATATTTTTAATAATTTTATTAAGAAATTAAGTATATTTGCTAAAAAATTTATCTAATTTTTTTTAGCAATAACTATTCCAATAGCATAATCTTTTTCATGTGTTATTGAAGCTGAAAATGTGTAATCATTTTTTCCACAAATACTGACTATTGGTTTTTTATTTTGGTGATCTGTAATAATTTTTGAGAAATTTTCTTTTGTATTTATTGATTTTATTACAGATTCTTTTATTGCAAATTTTCCTGCAAAATGGGTATATGGATCTTTAAATTTTAAACAATAATTAATTTCATTTTCATGAAAAATTTTTTTATAGAATGATGATTTTCTCTCAAATGGCATATCTCTAAATCTATTTACATCAATGATATCTATTCCAACACTCATATTTTCAATCATTTTTTTATCTCAACTAATTCAACTAAATTTAAATTAGTTTTTTTCATATTTAGTAAAACAAAAGCAATTTGTCTACCTTCAAAACCTTCGACTGGAGATACAATTAATCTTCCTCCTTTTTCTACTATTTCATTAATTGTTTCAGATAAATTATCTACTTCAAAACATATGTGATTAAATCCTCCTCCTTTTTCTAGTGCCTTTCTAACTGGTGATTCATTACCTACTGGTTCAATGAATTCTATTCTTAATTCACCAATTTTCATAAAACATACATTTACTTTTTGTGAACCAACTAAAGTAGGAATAGTGGTTTCATCAAATTTAACAAATTTTGAAAATTCCCCTAATGAATCTTGGATATTATTTACTATTATTCCTATATGATGAATTTTCATTGTATTTTCATTCAAAATTTATTCCCTTCTTTTTTAAAATATTTATAAAATCACCTATTTTTTCAATTTCTAATGATTCATCCATAGTTAATTTTACATCAAAATTTATTTCAATTTCATCTAACAGTACATAACCTGTAAATGAATCCCAGTTTTCAATATTTTCTGAATTTGATTCATAGTTAATTTCATTAATTGGAATATTAAATACCCTAGAAACTATCTCAAATAATTTTCCTTCATTCATTTTAATTCAACCTGTAAATGATCTGGAATTTTAATTTTATTTTTTAATAAAAATACCCAATTTTCATTTTCTTTTTTAAATCCATAATTTTTAAGAAAATTCTCTGCGGGTTTATTTTTCTCAGTTGGAATAAATGTTGCAGTAATCTTTTCAATTCCTTTTTGTTTTGCAATTTCTAATATTTTTCCTACTATTCCTTCTTCAATACCCCTTCCCATTATTCTACAACTTAAAAGAAATGTATCAATAATCCATTCATTTGATTTAGTTTTAATAATGAATACATTTGTTATGCCATTTTCTCCAAACTTATCTTCTACTTCTGAACACCCAACAATCATTGTTTCATCTTCAACAAATTCTTTAATTTGCTCTTCTTGATATCTTTTTGTTGTAAGATTAAATTGATTTGTTTTTAATATTAATTGAGAAATTCTCGAAATTGCAATTTTATTATCTAGTTTTATTTTTATTTTAATATCTAATTTTTTTAGGTATTCATTTAAATTTTCAGTATTTGATTCTAATTTTTGTCTATTTTGTTCTTGACTATACATTTTCTTTCTTTCTGTGTCATCTTTGGTAATTTTTAATGTGTTAAAATCATTCAAATTTCTTAAAATTTCTGCATAAGTTGATGGATCTTCTGGTAATTCAACTGTATTAATTTCCGGCATGCTCATTCTAATCAATTCTCTATTTACAGGATCATCATCAAAGAAAACAATACTATCTAATCCAATATTCAATTCATTTGAAATTTCTTTCATGTTTGATATTTTATCATTCCAATTAATTTTCATACATGAAAAATCCTGCTCTCTTAGAATCATGTGTGGGTGTTCATTAATGGCTTTCATAGCATCTTTTTGATTATTTTTACTATTAATTGCTAAAATAATCCCATTTTCTGATAAAGATTTTATTACTTTCTGAAATTCAACAAAAGATCTACCTTCTGGATATGGACCTATTTTTATTCCTTCAATTCCTTCTTCACCTATTATGTTACCCCATAATGTATTGTCTAAATCTAAAACAATACATTTTTTATTTAAACCTAAAATTGGTTTTACATAACTTAAAAATTCATAAATTAAATATGGAATTATATCAAAATTTATTTTAATATCTCCATAATACATTTTCTTATAATCTATAACATTTTTTTCTCCAAATTTTGTAACAAAGGAATTAAAATCATAAACATAACATGAATCTATATTTTTAGACAATACTTTTAATTTTTTGTTTAAATCTAAAATAATTTCTTTAGTTCCATATTCTATTTTTGATTCATATATCCCTAATGATGTATACGTTGGAATAGTAAAATTTGTAATTACTATTTTTGATTGACTTTTTTTACTAATTATTTTTATTAAATTATTTATTTCATCAAATTTTTTACTAGTAAATTTTTTCTTTTCATCTTCAGAATTAATATTTGAAAAATAAAATGAATCCTCTAAAATTATTCTACTATCAATTAATAAAAAAATTAAATCCGGTTTAAATTTATATAAATCACTATCTTCATTTAAAATTTCTTGATTAAATTGATTATATGGTGAATTATATGTTATACAATTAATTTTTTCATCATTACATTGTACTTGCATAGTTTCTTCAAATCCATTTAATGTAAAACTTCCAACAAACGCAATACGTATTTTATTTTTATGATTTTCAGGTTTTATCATTTTTGCTTCATTTATGTAATATGATAATTGTTTAATTTCCATATTTTTTATAAATCCCATTTCATTGATAAAAACTCTATGACTGATTAATCTCTAACTTAATTTATCAAATCTTTTCTTCTTAAAGGTTAAAGGTAACTAATAATATTTTCAATCAAATGGATGTAGACTCTAATGATGCTTTTTCTTTGAATGAGGCTGAATTAATGGAATATTACAATTTAAAAGGAATATTTGGAAAAATTAGGCTTAGATTATTTGTTCTTAAAAATTGGATTTTTCATTCATTATCCTATTCTTCTCCACATTCTGGATTTGCAATTAAAATGCAAAAATCTAGAGGTGTAATTATAGGTAAAAATTGTCATTTTTGTCCTTATGTCCAAATTGATCTAATCTATCCACATTTAGTGAATATTGGGGATAATGTGACTTTAGGTTCTAATTGTATGATTTTTGCCCATACTAACCCGACTGCAAATTTATTTTTAAAAAAAACACACTATCCCAGAAAAGTGGGTAAAATTACAATTAAATCTGGAGCTGTAATAAATCCAGGAGCAATTATTACAGCAGGAGTAACAATTGGTAAAAATTCAATTGTTTCAATAGGTAGTGCAGTTTTTGAAGACATACCAGATAACTGTGTTGTTTTAGGAAATCCTGCACGGGTGATAAAAAAACTTGATTTTGGAAAAAAATAAATTAAAAAAATATAATTTTGTTAAAGGTATGAAATTAAATTGAATTTACTAGGAATAGATTTTGAAGAATGGTTTCACCCAGAATTGATCCAAAAAGTATTAGAAAATGAAAAAAAAACTTTTCAAGTTGTAAAAGGTATTGATAAAATTTTAGAAAATCTTAGAAAACATGATACATATGCTACTTTTTTTATGGTAGGAGAAATTCTTGAAAAATTTCCAGACATTTTAGATAAAATTTTAGAAAATGGTCATGAAATTGGATTTCATACAATGTATCATTCTAGATTAGATTCAGATAATTTTCAAGAAAAATTTTCGAAGGAATTAGATAATTTTGCTATACTCACTAACAACAAAAGTAAAGGATTTCGTGCTCCTACATTTTCTTTAAATAAAAAATCATCATGGGCAATTGATACTCTTGAACAACATGGCTATGTTTATGATAGTAGTATTG
>Ga0233449_1003320_pt1 | contig 11852 bp, 9 predicted proteins | sample SI_124_October20_FD_183012 | JGI IMG/M metagenome (GOLD analysis project Ga0233449, IMG submission 183012) | Seawater microbial communities from Saanich Inlet, British Columbia, Canada - SI_124_October2016_200_MG | ecosystem: Environmental > Aquatic > Marine > Inlet | place: Canada: British... | reverse complement strand
TGCTCAAAGCAAAGTCCGGCATTGAAATGCTCTTGAGTTACAGTCAGCACGACAGCGAACGTATTCGTAATGCAGTCGAACATTCACTCTATCAAATCCGTGGATTTTGATGCAGCGAACAAAATATATTTTGACTTAATTTTAGAAACCGGCTCGCTCTTAATCTTAGTGTGAGTCGGTTTTTTAGTTGAACAACAGCAACGAAGATCTGTTATACCGATGATGAATAATTTAAAAATAATTGGCATGTTGCTTATAGTATTTATGACGACTGCATGTGTTAATATTGTGCGTTTTGAGAGGGCTGAACATGCGCTTAAGCCTCTTCAGACAACGCTCAAGAGAATTGTTCTTCATGAAGATTTCATCAGTTCTGAAAGTGATTCTTTAGGACTGAAAAAATATTTCTTTAAGGCCTTAGCAATGCGTTTGTCTGCTATCAAAGGCAATGAAGTTATAGTTCTCAAGACCGGAGTTCCTTTTCCAAAATTGGTGGACAACAAGGGTTCACTCTTGATCATTGGCGATATCTGGAGCAAGCGTACGAAACAGACCGGAAGGAATGTACAGTTAAAAACTATGACCAGCCGTTCCTCTAATTCCAACAGCAGCAGAGATGTGCTGGAACATTTGCATTGGGAACAGGAATCTGTCATGTCCTATACAAATCTGTACTTCATTGAACTGACAGAAAATCCACAGTTGTTGAGAAGTACAATAACTGCGTCAAATTTCACCTCAGTCAAGGTGAACGGTGACAAAGGCACAAAGCAGAGCAAGATATTAACACGCGTAGAGTTTCAGCATCCTGACAAAGATGCAAAGTCATTTTTTTCTGGAGAGAGCACTGATAAAAGAATTGCTGCAGGTTATCAGCTTGTCAGTCTCAATCTAAATAACAACAACCTGCAATCTTCGATGAAACAATTAGCAGAAATTTCACTAACTAAACATTTTTAAATTAATCAATGATGGCTTCATAAAGCTGCTAAACTAACAATTTGTCATCTCGAACGTAGAGAGATATCTTAATGATATCTGCACTTAAGCTAAAATAGAGTTCACGCTTTATAAGCAAGGATACGTTTTTAAGACTTTTTAGGAGAGCATCATTCAATGATGGCTTAGTAAATAGTTGTCATTCCCGCGAAAGCGGGAATCCAGGAACTTGTAAGTATCAGAAATGCTTGCCCTCGACCTGATCGTGGAATGACATACATTAGTGTCATAATGACTTTTTAGGAGAGCATCATTCAACAGACAATCAACAATTAAAAGCATGAAGGCTTTGAAAACAATAAAAATTATTAATCTGCTGTTAATCTTTGGATTAATCTCCTGTACTAACAAGCTCCAATTCAGCACATCTGTTTCTCCTTCCGGAGAATTAGCTTCAATCAGAACTCTCGCGATAGCTGATGTCAGACTGTTGCAGAGTGACGAACAGAACTTGAGTGATCAACGTGGAGAATGGAAAGTCAGCCGTCACAAACTTCAAACTGCTGGTTTAGAAAAACTGATAAAACGCTCGCTGATTTCAAATTTAAGCCGCTTTGCTGATTATAACATTGTTGATCTTGAGGTATTTTCCGTTATATTTAGTGATAAGCTGAATTCAATTAAACCTGTCAGCGGCCTTAGTATCGGCGGGATTGATGCAGTCTTGAATCTTAATGTTGCAGTTAATGTAACAACTCAGAACGGACAATATGACAGCGTGAAAAGTTTCGGTCGGCGTACTTCTCGTAAATCAGGTAAAAAATGGCTAACCACTGAAGACAGCTCAATTGAGCGTAAAATTACAGAACCATACCAGACAAGAACTGCGTCGCTTGTCTTGACTGGAGAACTTCTAAAAGTGAGTGCTGGCAAAATTATCCTGTTGAGTACATTCTCAGAAACAGCTGTTATTTCAATGGGACGTGGTTTTGAGCCAAATAATTTTTCTCAAACTGTTGACAGCAAATTCATGTCTTTCTTTAGTGGAGATGACAGAAGCAAAGAGGAAAAAATCAGTGCTTTACCTTTTTTGGATTTAAAACACCTGACTTTTAGCGGAGCACCAAATGCTTCCGTAAACTTGTCACAGCGTCTGGCACTACAGATTTCAAACATGATCCTGCCCAGGTTTGCACGCTATACTGTGCTGGCGACGCGGACGATTGACGGTGCTGGAAATGAAGCTGCTGTCGAGTTACTTACACAGGCCAAGGTGCTTGAAGCAAAAGAGAAGTTGGAAGCAATCCTTTCAAATCCCGATCAAAAGACTGCAGAGAATATTTACAACCTGGGAATTTGCTATGAAGCACTTGGTGAACCGCGAATCGCTATCCAGTTATATGAAGAAGCATTAGCATTAGATCAATCCAACAGTAATGCCATTGAGGCTTTGGGTGCTCTGCAGGAAAAAAGAATATGAACCATCGTTTGTTATACATTAAAATAATTGCTGCATTATTAATGATGCTGTACTTTTCCGGCTGTACTAATAAAGTTCCAATAAGAACCTGGGTTCCTCCTCAGTCTGCAGTAGATAATATTGCTGCAAAAGTTGATTATTTAATCATAGTCAATCCTCATAAAGGTGAGTTGCTTTACGATATTTTTGAGAATGCATTACGTGAAAGATTTACGGTTCTTCCTTTTCTTGAAGTTGAATCTTCTTTCGACACAGCTGAAATTGCACAACAGTTGAAAAACTATAATTACATCCCAAGATTACCAAAAAAAGACAGAATTGCTTACCTGAATTTTGAGCTTAAAGAAAATCACCAGCTGCAGCGTTTACAAAATAGCAGAGTTGTAAATTTGCATCGCTGCAACAATCTCATCAAAAGCAAAAAACAACAAAGATGCCGCATTTACGCCAAGGAAACTATAAAGCAGGGTGTGCAAAATCTGCTCTATAGTCAGCAGGTTTTATTCAAGTTGTCTGATGTCAATGGCAATACGATCATAGCTCCACAACAAATTGAAAGAAATTATAAAATAAGGAATAAGTTGATTCCGGATGAAAATTTATTACGGAAAAAACTTAGTGATTTAATTGCGAGAGAATACAGTAAACTGGTGCTCCCTTTTAGAAAAAACCTGGAAGTTGAACTTCTGGGAGGAGATGGGATTGCCATACAGATGATTGAAAAAGGAGCATACAGTCAAGCCTTCAAACGTCTCGAAAAATTGCAGAGTCAACAGAATGGCGCAAAAAAGTCAGTGGAGAATCAATATCTCCAGGGGCTTTCGCTGGAGTTTCAAAGTGATCTGGCTGGTGCCTTGTCCTACTACCGTGAGGCTTTGCTCATTGAATCAGCTAATGAAGTAGTTCAGGATGCAGTCAATAGAATTAAAGCAGCAATTACTGTAAAGACAAAATCTACTTAGAAGGAAACTCTAAAAACTCGCTTTTCATTAATTATAAAATTACTAAACTTTTCTCCCCCTTAAGTTTTGTTTCCCCTCATGTTTTCTTTCCCCGGAACGGAGTCCGGGGCTACCGATCATGCAGGAAGCTAAGTTGATAAAATATTTATTTCCCAATCCGAGCTACTTCCTTTATGGTATTGTGAGGTTTCTTTGTTTTGAGCAACCATAGTAGGTATGCTAGACTATTTTTACTGATCCATCTCCAGATGATGAGAGTTAGGTGAAACAAGCATAAATCTCAAGATCAGCATAATTTGCAGCAGGTAAAAATCGTTGGTGTGACCACTCACTTCCAATTGCTCTGAACTCAATCTAAACAACTCTTCAAACTATTCTCCATGAAAATACTGATCGCAGGATTTCAGCACGAAACCAACACCTTTGCTCCCACCAAAGCAGATTGGAACGACTTTGTTAAAGGCGGAGGAATGCCCGGAATGACATTCGGTAGTGACATCCTCGACTTCCGGAGCATCAACATTCCGGTTGGAGGATTTCTCGAAGCAATGCACGGAAAGCCGCACAAGATCGTTCCTGTGATTTGGACTGCTGCGTGTCCTTCTGCGGAAGTTACGGAAGACGCCTTTGAGCGCATTTCAGAAAAGATCGTAGCGGCGACTTCCGAGCAACGTCCGGACGCGATATATCTAGATATCCACGGCGCGATGGTTGCCGAGCATGTGGACGATGGCGAGGGGGAGTTATTGCGACGCATTAGAAGTGTTGTCGGCCCCAAGATTCCGATTGTTGGAAGTCTGGATCTCCATGCGAATGTGACTGAATTGATGTTGAAGAATGCGGATGCATTGGTGGCATACCGTACTTATCCTCATGTGGACATGGCGGAAACCGGAGAGCGAGCGGCGTTTTTGCTGAGTCAGTTTATGGAAGGTGGAAATCGGCTTTCTATGTCCTATAAACGGATTCAGTTTCTGATGCCGTTACACGGACAATGCACCGAGATGGATCCCGCCAAGGGAACCTACGAGTATTTAGAAACACTGGAGCAAGGGGCGGTCACGAGCATGTCCTTCACTCCTGGATTTCCGGCAGCTGACTTTCCGGAATGCGGAGGTGTGGTTTGGGGTTATGGAAGCAATCGAGCTACAGTCGAAGGTGCAGTCGAATCGCTTGCAAATCACGTAACCGAAAGGGAGGCAGACTGGTGGATCGACCTTTACAAACCGGACGAAGCTGTACTGGAGGCCATGAGTCGGTCACAGAACGCAAACCGCCCGGTGGTGATCGCCGACACACAGGACAATCCGGGGGCCGGAGGCAACTCGAACACCACCGGAATCTTACGGGCTCTGGTGGCAAATCAGGCACAGGACGCAGCGCTTGGAGTTTTGTTTGATCCAGTAGCGGCGGAAGCGGCTCATAAAACCGGAGTTGGCAAAAGCATCACGCTGGGTTTGGGAGGGGAACCCGCGCTGGGGGATCAGCCCTTTGAGGCTACTTTCAGCATTGAACATCTCAGCGAGGGAAACCTGACAGTCAAGGGGCCGATGATGCAGGGAGCAAAGATTAGTCTGGGACCCACGGCCTGCCTGAGAATTGGCGGAGTCCGGGTGGTTGTCGCTTCAAGCAAAGTACAAATGCTCGACAGAGAACTATATCGTGTTGCCGGAGTGGAACCGGAGCAGATGAAGATTTTGGTTAACAAAAGTTCGGTTCATTTCAGGGCCGACTTTACTCCCATCGCCCAAAGCATTCTTGTCGCCGAATCACCTGGACCAATGGTCGCAGATCCGATCAACCTGCCTTGGAAACGTCTCACTCCAGGTATTCGTATTCGACCCAACGGACCGGTGTTTGTTGGTTGATATTCAAAATTAAAGTGCATGTCTGCCAGTAACTTCCCCAGAGAGCACTTCCGAAACATTTAGACATTTACAGATTGAGTTAAAAGCTGGTTGCAGGATCAAGTCCGGGATGACTATAGAAAAAAATTATCCGGAAGTGTTAATGATAAATGATAATTCTAATAAGCTGGAATGTACAGGAGTCTGAGAATCAGACTCCTGAGGGGGGGGTGTTATCTGAGCTTTACTTTTCCTGTTCTGCTTCATTTTCAGGAGTTGCGGCTTCTTCCGGAGCATCAGTAGTTTCTGCTTCTGCAGTCACTTCTTCACTTGGCTCTTCAGAAACTTCAGCAGTCTCAACCGGAGCTTCTGCTTCTGCGGTTTCAACCGGAGCTTCTGCTGTAGTAGCTTCTTCACTTACTTCTTCAGCAACGGCTTCAGCCTCTGCTTCAGGAACCGCCGGAGCAGGTTCAGGAGTAGAAATAATTTCAGAGATACTCAAACCTAAACGTCTTTCTTCCAAGTCAATCTTGATAACGTTTGCTTTTACGACAGAACCAACAGGATACATGTCATGTACCTTGTTTTTCGGAATTGTAGAATCAATTTCGGAGATATGAACCAAACCTTCAACTCCGTCTGAAACCTCAACAAAAATCCCAAAATCAGTCAGATTAACCACAGTACCGGTTATGTCTGAACCAAGCGGACTTTTTTCGTCAAGATCTTTCCATGGATCATCAGTCAATTGTTTGATACCAAGTGAGAGGCGTTCCTGATCCACATCGATGTTCAGCACCTTAACTTCAATTTCATCACCTTTGTTGGCAACTTCAGAAGGTTTGCACTGTCGTTGTTTCCATGAGATATCTGAAACATGCACCAATCCGTCAATACCTTCATCGAGTCCGATGAAGATTCCGAAATCTGTAACATTACGTACAGATCCTTTGACGATACAACCAACCGGATAACGGTCAAGAGCAAGTTTCCAAGGGTTTGCCTGAACTTCCTTAATTGAGAGGGAAATTCTTTTGCGTTCCACATCAAGGTCTTTGACAATTGCTTCCACCATTTGACCCAGCTCAACAACCTTTGAAGGATGCCGTACTCTCTTGGTCCATGACATTTCGGAAACGTGGATGAGTCCTTCGACTCCTGGTTCAATTTCGATAAAGGCACCGTAGTCTGTCAAGCTGACAATTTTTCCGGTAATCTTCGTGCCAACTGCAAATTTGTCTTCCACCATTTCCCAAGGATTCTGAGCTTTTTGCTTGAGACCAAGTGAAACCTTTTGATCTTCAGGAAAATACTTGAGTACAACGACTTCTACTTCATCACCAATTTCAAACATTTCCGAAGGATGTACTATGCGTCCCCATGTCATGTCTGTGATATGGAGTAAACCATCTACTCCGCCTAAATCAACAAACACACCATAATCTGTGATGTTCTTGATGTAACCTTTGATTAAGGCGCCTTCCTGGAGGATTTCGAGTGTTTTTAAACGCTTTTCGTCGCGATCGATTTCCAGCAAAACTCTTCGTGAAAGAACAATGTTTCCACGTTTCTGGTTGAACTTTAAAACCTTAAAGTCAAAGTCTTCTCCAAGTAATTTATCAAGATTACGTACAGGCCGCAAATCAACCTGTGAACCTGGTAGAAAAGCTTTAACGCCAATATCTACCGAAAGTCCACCTTTAATTCTTGCTATAATAGTTCCGCGTACAATGCCGTCTTCTTCATAAATATCACCAATTTTTTCCCAGGTGCGTACCTTTTCGGCTTTCCGTTTTGAGAGATAGGTGATCCCGTCTTCGTCTGCTTCGAGAGCTTCTACATAAACTTCTACTGTGTCACCAACCTCAACTTCGAGAACACTTTCACTATTTTGAAATTCATTAACTGTGATCAGACAATCAGATTTGAAACCTATGTCAACTGTCACATAATCACGGGTGATTTCTGTTACTGTACCTGTGACAATATCCTGGTCACGAAAACCTTTTACACTTTCTTCATAAAGTGCATCAAAGTCTTCATCATCTGCGAGAAAAACAATTGGTTCTGGTTGGGAGGGTGCTACTACAGCGGGAATGGGGGCTACTTTTTCTTGATCAGTCACTTTTACCTTTAAGTTGCTGGAACAGCTTATCCGTAAACAAGCTGGTTAGGGTTTTTGGAAATTCCGCAGACACAGCAAAAAAGCAGACATTATCTTTAATAATGTCATCAACTATTTTGAGGATGCCTAAAGATATTTCCTCTGTTTTAAACACTTCTTCTACATGAAAAAGTGCAAATTATGGAAACCCTGAATTATCCAGAATTTCGGTCAAATTGTCAAGATGAATGTACTGATAAATGTGGCAGGAAAAATTGCCGGAGCAGGTGAGCTATTTTTATCTAGCTCACCTTTGAGTGCGGAGATATTTTGGAATGTTCTCAGTTCAGGTAAAGATTTCGTACCCGCTGTTCTGCAACATACGATAGCAGTTTAAATAAAAAGCCATAAAACATTGTAACCACTGCTATTCCAATTGATGGTGCTAAATCTGCTCCTAGTTGTAAATAATTCAGTGTTATTATTGCTCCAACAAAGGTACCAATTATTCCCATTAACAGCGAAACATCACCCATAACTTTCAGGCAGCGTGCGACTGAATTGGCCTCAGAGATGGAAACAAGTTTTGCTCCGCCGAGAGTATATGTCCAGCAGCGTCCATATGAACGCCAGGAAGTTGCTGATATTCCGAAAAAAATAGCAACCGGCAAAATAATTAATAAGGATGGTAAATCAAGAAAATAAAATCCGTTTGACAGCACAAGCGAAAGATTTCCAAAATCAACAACCGCTGCCACTGAAACCGCTGCAAAACAAAAAAGAAGACTAAACCACATCATAAATGCTCCTGATTGATGAGTTGGCTTACGCACCTTTTTACTGACGCTGTGTCTCAGCGAAGGGTCACGCAGCATTTGATCGACTCTTAATTCAACATAGGACCACTTGGCCCTTTTTTTATCACCACCGGCATGAGACATTGCCTTGAGCCAAAGGGCGTCATCAATTTCTTTTTGCTCGATGTCCTTGTAGGCCACCAGATAAAGTTCTTCGTTCATATTTCCATCTGTTTTGATGTTCCGGAACACTCGTCAAATGAGAGCCGTATATCACTGACTTAGCATTGGTGTTCCTTGATCTTATTAAGACTTGCATTTTTTTGACCGTTTTTTTCAACAAACACAGAAGTATTTTGAAAAACTTTGCTAAGGGAGGCAGTTTCAGTAGGGATTTTTTTCAGAGACGTTGGTTTAAATCGAGGCCAGCTTCTTTTATTTCTGCAGAAAGTTCGCTAATTTCTGACGCCAAAAGAGGAGTAAACGGAGGAAGCATTTGTTGCCAATGCTCTGAAGCGCTATATTCAGCCATGAGGCCTTTAAGCTCAGAGACAAACGGATAACTTTCTAAGGCTTTTCTCAATACTGAAAGCTTCTTCTGTGCTTGTTCTGCAGCGTCTTGTTGATTATTTTTCCATGCCTGAAAAACCTGCTGACATTCCGGAGCAAGTAAATTTGCACTGGCAGTGATACAGCCTGCTCCACCTTCACGCAAAATATCCAGCAGCAAAGTCTCAGTTCCGCTGTAAACCATAAAGTCCGGAACGTTTTTGGTGATGTTCAACATATTTCCCCAAGCTCCGGAACTGTCTTTTATTCCTGCGGCAATGTCTCCGAAACGCTGCTTTAATTGCTGTAATATCTCGAGACTGAAATTATATCCGCTGAGTTGAGGAAAATTATAAAAAACGATTCGCAGCCGCGGGTCATTCACTGCAGCAATCAATTCAGTATAATAGCGCAGTACACTTGCATCACTTTGCGGTCTGTAGTAAAAAGGCGGAATTACTAAAACCGCATAAACACCGGCATCTACGCTGGCTTGTGTCAGGCGGATTGCATCCTGAAGAGAGCAGGAGCCTGTGCCCATCATCAAACGTTCCGGAGCTAATTTACTTCCGCAATACGCAATAATGTCCAGACGCTGCTCAATGGTCAAAGAATTGGCTTCACCGGTACTGCCGAGTATTGCTACTCCATCTGATCCTGTTTCAAGAAGCCATTTTGCATGACTGATCAACGCCGTAAAATTTGGTTCATATGAAGCTGTGAGCGGTGTTAATGACGCTGTATAGACGCCAGTTTGAGGAGTAGGCATAATCCAACAATGCTAAAAAGTTAAAGTTAAAATTATTTGAGAATAATAACAGAACCGTAATTATAATTCTTAAAAACAATCATTTATTTTGTCATCCCGGACTTGATCCGGGATCCAGATAAACGATTCACTTGAGAACGAGATATTAAAACCCACTCCTGGATTCCCGCTTTCGCTGGAATGACAAGTAAGATGTCAGGAAAAAACTCTTAAACCAAAAAATTGTCATCTCGAACGAAGAGAGAGATCTTAATAATACCAGTGCTTAACATAAAACAGATTTCTCTCTTCGTAAGCAATGACACGTTTTTAAGACTTTTTTGCTGGTTCATAAAGTAAAGGCTCAAGACAGAATAGTACGGATTTGCTCAAGTGCTTCCGGAATCTGTTTTTCTGTAACCATCAGGTTCGTAACCGCACGAATCGATCTGCTGTCCATCGGCAGCATGTGAGTATCCAGTTCGCCAAGTCGTTTGAGCAGTTCATCAGAAGTCATTTTGCTCAATCCGAACATGATAATATTTGTTTCCACATCATCCGGATTTATTTCAATCCCCTCTATTTCCGCAAGTCCTTGCGCAAATGCTTTGGCATTCGCATTGTCTTCGGCTAACCTTTCCCTGTGATTATCGAGAGCATACAAAGCACCGGCCGCGATAATTCCGGCTTGTCTCATTCCACCGCCGTACTGTTTGCGGAAACGTCTGGCTTCAGTAATATATTCGCGACTACCCACCAAAGCAGAACCAACCGGCGCACCAAGTCCTTTTGAGAAGCAAACACTGACAGAGTCAAAATATTTTGCTATTTCTACTTCCGGAACTTGTAGCGCAACTGCCGCATTCCAAAGTCGTGCACCATCAAGGTGCATTTTTAAATTATTTTTACGTGCAGAATTTTCAACTTCTGCGAGCTTTTCCAACGGCCATACTTTTCCTCCACCGCGGTTAGTTGTGTTTTCCAGACTAACCAGTTTAGTTCGGGGATAATGAATATCATCCACCGGCCTCAGCAATGCTTCCATTTCCGCTGCTCCAAAGATTCCACGTTCGCCTGGAATTAAACGGCAGATTACTCCGGAAAGCGCCGCTGAGCCTCCGCCTTCATAATAATAAATGTGTGCATTCTCATCAATCAGTATTTCGTCGCCCGGCTCAGTGTGTGTGCGCAGCGCTACCTGATTTGTCATGGTTCCGGAAGGCATAAAAACAGCAGCCTCTTTTCCAAGAATTTCTGCTGTACGTTCTTCCAGCGCATTTATGGTGGGATCATCGCTGAAAACATCGTCACCTACAGGTGCTTGCGCCATGGCCTCGCGCATTTCGGGAGTTGGAAGAGTAATAGTATCGCTGCGTAAATCAATCATATCTTTGCTTTCAAAAGTTAAAACTTATTATTCTAAATAGAAAGCACAAAAAAGGAAAGCGGGGAAACTCTGTCTGCAGAAAAGAACAGACAGAGTTTTATACTGAAAATGAGGAAAATTCAGGAAAGCTTTGTCAGGGCTCTTTTAGCATAAACCTGCGCCATTGCTCGCCGATATTCTTCACTGACAAAAACATCACTGAGAACATTGCGGCCTTCTGCGGCTTTTGCTGATGCAGAAGCAATTGCGGATTCGTTTAGAGTATTTCCCCTGAGTGCTTCTTCAACTCCGGAATCACGAAAGGCTGTTTCGCCCACTCCGCTGAATCCAACACGTAGATCCGAGCAACTTCCTGCGGAAGAATCCATGGCAACTGCACAGCCTACAAAAGGGTATCGTGATGCGGGCTGAGGAAATTTGAGATAGCAGGAATTTGCATTTGCGCTGTCAGTCGGAATTCGGACTTCTGTCAGTAGTTCATCTTCTCCAAGTGCTGTTTCCCAAAGACCGGTGAAATAATCAGAGACTGCAATTGTGCGTTCTCCCCTGGAACCTTGTACCACGATCGTAGCATCGAGAGCCAGGACGACTCCCGGATAATCTGCCTGTGGATCAGAGTGTGCTAAAACACCGCCGATTGTACCTCGGTTACGAACCTGCACATCGCCAATCTGCGCAGCGGCCTGACTCAATGCTGGAGCTTTTTTCGCAATCAAATCGGAAGATTCAATCTCCCAATGGGTGGTTCCTGCTCCAATTGCCAGGTAATCGCCTTTGTCGTTTATGTATTTCAGTTCCGAAATTCCCCCGATGTCAATCAAGGTTGCCGGAGTTGCAAGACGTAACTTCATGGTTGGAACAAGGCTGTGTCCGCCTGCCAGTATTTTGGCGTCCTCTCCATGTTTTTGCAGCAGCGAAATTGCTTCGCTCACTGTACTTGCGCGTTGATAATCAAAAGATTCTGGTATCATTGTAACCTCTTTTTGAAGTTTTTAATTTTGAGTTCCCTTCTACTCTGCTCAGAAAAAATATGTAAACT
>Ga0233449_1003319_pt1 | contig 11853 bp, 7 predicted proteins | sample SI_124_October20_FD_183012 | JGI IMG/M metagenome (GOLD analysis project Ga0233449, IMG submission 183012) | Seawater microbial communities from Saanich Inlet, British Columbia, Canada - SI_124_October2016_200_MG | ecosystem: Environmental > Aquatic > Marine > Inlet | place: Canada: British... | reverse complement strand
GTGGCAAGTACCCCTTCTGGTCCACCATCTGGCCCTCCAAGCGGTCCTCCTTCCCCTCCAGTGGCAAGTTCTCCTTCTGGTCCACCATCTGGCCCTCCAAGCGGCCCTCCTTCCCCGCCATTTCCGGCTGGACCGGAGGGAGATTTCCGTGCAATTGTCAGTCAATTATTATCAGAAGGGATTCCAGCAAGTGATTTGATGGGCGATGAAAGATTTAGTGATGTAAGTGAAGTTGCATTAGCAGCAGGAATTGACACATGGAGTATTTTCCTTGAGATTACAGGTGCTGCTTGAGAATCATAAGTTTGAAAGCAGTAGGACATCAGCGATTACATGGTGATAGTATGACTTTTTGTGTTGGCTGCGGACAAGAAATGCCTCAAACAATCAAGTTTTGCCGTTTTTGTGGTGAACAACAACCCGGTCAACAATTGCTTTCCCGTCTTCAATCTGAAGCGCAGAAAATCCAAGCCCAAGCCACTAATAGAGGGGTTGCAAAAAGTCCACCCTCAGCAAATGAAACCATGTCAACTCTTGCTCGCCTTGAACAATTACGAAAAGAAGCTGATGAGGCTGCTCGCCGCCGAGCCCAAGAAGGCGGATATGGTCAGCGCTGAAAATTCTTTATTCCATGGGGTGATGATAATGCGCCTACGTCACTTGGCGATGCGATTGTCACAATTATTGACAATTCAAAATGCCAAACCTAAACTCGAGCAATATCCTACTGAAGGACAACTAGCTGCTCGTTGGCTTGGACTTATTGCAATGGATGATTCATTGATTGGGGCTAATGTAGTAGATTTGGGAGCAGGTGCAGGAATCCTTGGCTTAGGGTGTGCATATCTTGGTGCAAAATCTGTGGTGTTAATCGAGGCTGACCCCGAATCTGCAGCGATTGCTGAGGAGAATGCAATACAGGTAAGAAGTGAAACAAATTGTGAAGTAGCGGTTATTTGTGAAAAAATCCAGGGGCGGTTGCCCGAAGGAATCAAGGCTGATGTAATTATCATGAATCCACCTTGGGGATTCCAAACTAAAGGCGCTGACCGCCCACTAATTGAGGCTGCACTTGCATCTTCAGCGAAGGTTATTCATTTGCTTCATAGTAAAAAAGCGACTCATATTGAAGGGATGGTAAATGCTGCAAATTGGCAAGCCGAAAAGGAATTCAGTTGCATATTTTCATTGCCACCAAGCATGCAACACCACAAGAAAAAATCATCAACAACTCGTTGTCAAGTTTGGAAAATTACCCCGAAAAGTTAGAAAAACCGGAGTATATTTTCGTGATCTTTGGAATTGATGTCAGAGATTAGTAATGCTTGTGTGGGATTTTGAAAAGGGTCTTCCCCCTTATTTTTTGACAATAGTCTTGCCCGCTTAGAAATTATTTTCCATGCGGTTTTCTCACCAATTCCTGGAATTGCTTGCAATTGTTTTTGGGTACAAGTATTGATGTCAAGATTAGATTCAACCGCAGAAATGCTGCGTTTTCCATGCCCCGTCACAATAATATCACTTTCAGATTCTAGTGGAATCAAATAAGGCACGCCTACCAAAATGGGGTATGCACCGATTTGACGGCCGAAAGTAATTCCAGATTTGCCATGAATAGATGGGTCTTGTAATTCAGGCTCAAGGTGCCGAGGTAAGCGGAATCTTGTTTCATGGCTCTCCCATGTTACGCGTTTTAATTGTTCTCCAATCGGAAACAATTCCTGTAAGAGCGGCGCATCGATTTCATCTCTCACCCAAGTTTTGAAATTTGTGAAATCTTCCTCATCAACAGTTTGAAAACCTTCGCCCTCTACCTGACGAATATTTATTCTGCGTAGCCACATTCCCTCCTTTTTTAATTCTCCAAGGAGTTTTTTATTTAGGTTGTAGGACTCACTTGATTCACCGTTTAGACCTGCGATGAAATTCAGCCCCGGGAGAAGTTTTGGCAAGCCTCTATTTCCTCTTGTTCGGCCATATTGATTGATATGTCGTATAGCAACTTTCAGTTGCTCAGTTGAACAATTCAACCAATTTTCTTTGTGAACAATTGGGTCGGCACTTTCAAGTCCAAAAGATAATACTGAGCCATCACTTAGTGTATCACAGAGTAGTTTGGTTATTTCAGTTGCAGGCTCAACATTTTCGGCTATTATTGATGGGTTGGCATTATCGGTATGCAAGATATCTAGGCGCTCATCCTCACGCATTCCGTAAAGCAATTTGCTAATTGGCTCGGGGTTAGGAATTGGGTATTCCAAATCATTAACTCCTTCGGCCATGTATGTGTAAACATCTGTCATTCCTCCCAATCTAAAGTGTGTGACTCCCGAATCTAATGCCGCATTCACTTCGGCGAGAATGGAGTCTACCGGGCGGTCTTTAGGGATACCCTTTTTTGGCTCAATACAAAATTTACAGCCATTCCTAAACCTCACACACCCCTGATAAACTTCCACTTCATAGGTTAATGGCCCATGGAGGTCTTGGTTATTTGTGACTGCTTTTGATGCTGCTCCTGCGATTGCCCATTTTTCCCATTGTTCGGCAGTCCGGCGTTGATGTTTCCAGTTATTTGTGTCGAGAAAATTATTGAGCGTGGCATCAGTATCTTGAACAGTAAGGAATAGGTTTTGCTTTATTGGATTCCAGCCCTGCTGGCGCCAGCCGCGAATCGCCCAGCCGCCAGCAAGAAATGGGACACTACGTGGATGAGTCGATATGATTTCACGAGCCTCTTTATGCGAAATTGGAGTACCTCTAAGATACTTTCCCGGAACAATTGCTCCAGCAATTAGGACAGTTCCAAGTAAGTTGTTAATGCCAATTCTATTCAAAATCTCACTTGGGCTATCTGACTTTAGGCTATATCTTCTCCATTCATCAATAGTGACATATTCATAAGGAATATTGTGTGATTCAAGAACTCCTGCTACATATCTTACATGAAATCCAATGTAAGGGGGGACGCCAAATGCCGCTGGTTCATCTTCATACCCATCAAGGAGAAGCCATTTCGCCTCTCCATCCATGAAATGGTCCACCGCCGTTTGAATTAATCGCCAATTCCTTCTTCGCGGCGCGCACGCTCTTCACGAGATGAACGGCCATTATCTCCGTCACCTCTACGATTATTGTCGCCTCGGTTTTCTCGGCTACTGTCTTTGCCTCGACGTTCATTGCCACCTCGGTTTCCTCGGCCACTGTCTTTGCCACCGCGAGGTTTATCAGTTGCGATTTGAACTTTGAGAGTACGACCTTCAATTTTGTATGAGTCAAGTTCAGATACTGCTGTCTTTGCATCAGCATCTTTCATTGTAACGAAACCGAATCCCTTAGAGCGTCCAGTAGATCGGTCTGAAATGACCTTGCAATCAACAACTTCTCCGTGGTTTGCGAATAATGTTTTGAGTCCATCATCACTCATGCTCCATGGTAAGCCACCAACATAGATTCGAGTTCCAGCCGGGCGGGCTGGGCGGTCACGTCCGCCTTTCTTTCCAGCATCAGCGTCGTTTACAGTTAATCTTCGGCCATGGAAATCAGCCTTGTGCATTGCAGAAATTGCCTTTTCAGAATCTTCTTTTGAATCAAAAGTAACGAAACCAAAACCTCTGTTATTGCCGGTATCTTTGTCAACCATTACGATTGCATCATTGATTTTACCGTGAACTGCAAATGCTTCTTTCAATTGGTCGGTACTTACGCCGCGAGAAATTCCACCAACGAATAACTTGAATCCTTTGATTTGGGGACGTCCTCCTTTTCCTCCGGCTCCACCGCGACGGCCTCCGCCGCCATCGCCGAAGTTCATGAGGCTGACATTTGAACCATCATTTCTAACATCGGCAGCAATTAGTGTACTTCTTGCAGCAGGACCCATAGCAAAATAGTCTTCTGCCGCTTTACCCCAGCGCTTTCCCGGTTTGTTGAGTTTACTTGAACCACCTTCAACAACATCGTATCCAAGGCCATATCCATCAGAAAGAACTCTAAATGCAGTGTGTGAACAAGTTGGGCATTTAACATTCCAGTCATCTTCTTCATTGTTAGGTTGTAGTGTATCACCACATTGTGGGCAAAGTGCATGGATGACTCCACAACCGTTGTGGTCTCTCATTTCAAGACGAATGACAGGGGAAACCTGAGAAACTTTTGCTCGAATGATATCTCTGCGTCGAACTCCATCGCGTGCTTCATGCATGTAACGGTTAACGAATTTTGTCACATGAGTTTGACCAACGAGTTGGTTGGGAAGTAAGTCGCGAAATTCCTTTCCTTCAATTTCAAGAATTGTTGACTCAATCATTGATTCTCGGATTTTCCAAACTTCGGCAATAACGACATCGCCAATTTCAACTAAGCGTAGCCCTTCACCAGCGCAAATGACACTTACTTTGTTTTCATCAGAATTGAAGTGAACATGTCCAGTTGTGGTTGAAGTCCAATTGCCATTATGGGCAACTACGCCCACACCGGCACTCCAATCGCTTTCAATTGCTACTACTTCGCCAGGAATTACTATACTTGATTCGCTCATTCATTAATCACCAAACAGTTGGGGGGGAAAGCCGCATAAGGGCTGGAATACAAACAAGGCGGCAAGCCTCTTACTGTTCAACCCTTCGGTTTATATTTTTATAACGAAATGTATGTTATTTTCTACTGATTGAAGGCCTATGGATACTTGTGCTTGGTGGTAATGAAGCATAGCCGGAAAGAATATATGAAAAAGCCCATTACAATAACCATGAGCGAATTATTTTCCATGGACCACTATTACATTCAAACAAAATTTTTTAGAATTTTTGGTGGTTCTTTTTTCTTCAAGGATATGAATGACCAAGTTGTTGCTTTTTCAAAACAAAAGCGCTTCAAATTAAAAGAAGATATTGTTCTTTATTCAGATGAAGCATGTACGCAACCATTACTTTCAATAAAAGCAAGAAGCATGATTGATTTGTGGTCAACATACGACATTGTTGATTTATCTACTGGTGAAAATCTTGGTGCTGCACGCCGAAAAGGGCTCAAGTCAATTTTCAAAGATACATGGAAAATACTTGATGCTAATGGTAATGAATATGCTGAATTGGTTGAAGATAGCATTGCAATTGTAAGACGATTCATCCCATTTATTCCGGCAAAATTTCACTTCAGCATCCAAGGTCAGCAGGACATAATGATGCATCAAAGACTTAACCCAATCATACAAAAGACCGATATAATAATACCTCAAGATCATCCATTGGATAGGAGAGTAATTGCGGCCGTAGCTTTACTAAATTCAGCAATTGAAGGCCGTCAAGGTTAACTTGGATAGTTTTCATCAGTTTGAAAAGTTGAATGGGTGAAAGTTCACCCTTTCTCGATTGATAGAATTGTCTTTTTGTTTTTGCCTCACTAAGCCTTTTGGAGGCATGACCTTTGCGGTAGATTAGCGAGATGAAACGGTGCAGGTAGGTATTGATAATGGGCGGTGACAGAGAACGGGAAGATATTGCAATATCTCAACAGTTACTCTTGGCAGGTCAAAAGATGGCAAGAATATGCAACCTTCAAATCCCAGAATTAATCTCTCAAACCGATGTATGCTATGCGACGAATCCATTAGATTATGCTGCATCAGCGCATGAACAATATTTGCAAAAATGGGGTGGGCTTGGCGCTCAAACTATTCTTCTCGGCATGAATCCCGGCCCATGGGGTATGGGTCAAACCGGAGTGCCTTTCGGCGCAACAGGGGTGGTGCAGGAGATTTTAGGTATTACAAATGCTGAGATAATTCATCCCTCAGGCGCTCATCCAAAAAGACCCGTTTCAGGCCTATCACTTGAACGGCAAGAGGTAAGCGGCACTCGTCTTTGGAATCTTCTTCTGCAACACTATGGTACCTCCGAAAGGATATTTGAGAATGTATTTGTTTTAAATCATTGCCCACTATTACTTCTCGGTGAGTCGGGGAAGAATTTGACTCCAGATAAATTAACAGGTGAGGCGACGAGAAAAATACTCAGTACTTGTGACGAACATTTGCTCAAAGTAGTGGAAATATTAAAAATAAAAAAAATAATTGGGGTTGGAAAATATGCAGAAAAAAGAGCAAAGATTGCAATCCCAAATCATAAAAAATTAGGTATTGAAATTGATACCGTTTGGCATCCAAGTCCGGCAAGTCCACTCGCTAACAAAAACGATGGCATGGATTGGCGTGCAAATGTAAGTGCAAAACTACCTTAGTTGGCTGGATCTCATTCAGCGTCACCTTTTTCTGCCTTGCGAGAAGTCTGGTGCGCTAGGCACATTTGAGTATCCGTTATCTCCTTGAGTGACATATTTTCCCTGTGGCGAATACTCACTTTCAACAACATTGTGTGTTGGATAGTTTGCTTGTTGCTGCCCATATGCTGGTGGAATAGAAGCGAACTGATTGTTTGCATATTTCCCTTGAGGTTGACCTCTCTGGCCGGCCTTCCTTCTATCTCCATTGTTTCGGCCTAATAATAGACCAATCAATGCAATCAATAAGACTGATAATGCAAAAATTGCAATGTAAGTGGTGGAGATTTGGAAAAGGCCATCTGGCTCTAAATTAGTTGCACTGCCACCAGTACTACCATTTCCTGAATTAGATCCATTACCACCACCCCCGTTAGTATTGTCACCATTTCCAGTATCGATTACTTCAATCACAGAGATTATTCCCTCTTGACAGGTAGAAACATTTTCTCGGCTAACGCATGCAGTCCATGAGAAGTTGCCAATTTCAAGATATGTGTGAGAAACATTTTCTCCGTTATAGGGTGAGCCTTCAATTGTCCAATTTATTGTGTCATTAGCATCAATCGCTTGGGCACTATAGTTCACCATGCCACCTTGTTCAACTTGGCCACTTGATGATACCGAAGTTAGAAGACTTGCAAATCCAATTTCGGTAGGTGGGCTTGTGCCCTCATCCACTTCATCATCACAATCATCATCAATTCCATTCCATATTTCTTCGGCGCCAGGGAATACTTCAGCATTTGTGTCATTACAGTCAGCAAAATGATACCAATTATCCAAATCTTCGTCAGGGTCAAAAACCAGTGGGTCGGACATGTATACATTTACTTCGGCTCCATCGGGTATTCCGTCTCCATCGGTATCGGGATTAGTCCAATTTGTCGTGTAATTATGGTATTCGAGATAATCGGTTAGCCCGTCTTCATCATAGTCTGATGTGAGAAAAGTCTCGTCAATAATGTCGTTGCAATTTTGGTCTATTCCATCAAGAATCTCAGTAGCATTTGGATAAATACTCGCATCGGTATCATTACAGTCTTCGAACCAATAGAAGCTATCAGTATCGGTATCTGGATCATATACAAGCGGGTCAGTACCTAGGACATTCACTTCTTCTCCATCTTCAAGTCCATCAGCATCAGTATCATTATCTTGATAATTTGTTAGATGAGTGTGCCATTCTGCATAATCACTCAATCCATCAGTATCATAATCTGACATGTTATAGCCCTCATCAATTACCTCATTGCAATTATCATCATAACCATTCAATAATTCAAAGGCGCCAGGCTTGATTAGTGCGTTTGAATCATTACAGTCTTGGAACCAATAGAAGCCATCAGTATCGGCATCTGGATCATAAACGGTTGGATTTGTGTTGTGGATATTGACCTCATCGCCATCGGTCAGTCCATCATCATCTGAATCATAATCAAGCGGGTTTGTTCCATGTGTATTTACTTCAACACCATCATCAAGTCCATCTAAATCAGAGTCATTCACATTAGGGTCAGTATTCCATACCATTACTTCGTCCCAATCGCTCAAACCATCATCATCAGAGTCAATATCAAATGGGTCAGTGTGCCAAGTGTCAGTCTCATTACTATCCCACAAACCATCTCCATCTGAATCGGTTGTAATGGTTGTTCCATGGATAGATAGCGCCCAATGATTCCAAGTTCCGGTATCACCATTACCCATATCTCTAACTTTGAGTTGCCATTCACCATCGCTCATTTCATCCCAGTGCAATGTTGAGGTGAATAACCATTCATTCCAATTATTGCCACTGTCACCATGCTTTTCAATCAATTTTGATTCAGTTCCATCTGGTGAAACGAGAGTTAATTCCAAATCACCGCGATAATTGTGGTCAGCATCAAAGAGAACTTCAACAGTTTCAACTTTGATGCCGGCACTTACGTTTAGATATTCTGTGGTCCAAGATGCACTATTATCGGGGATAGTAGTTCCCACATTTATCTGGCCAGAAGTCCAATTGTCTTCCGCACGTACATTTGTCCAATTTGCCGCTAGGTTTGTGGCAGCGCCGGCATCAATCATGCCATGACCGTATTCGTGGTTAATTTCATGGCCTGCACCATTAGTTGTCCAACCACTATTGCCAGCATCCACTTTATGGGCTGAATTAACCAAAATATGCTGAACATCTCTCCAAGTGAGGTTGGGGTCAGCATCGTAAATCAAACCAATAATTCCACTAACAAGGGGGGTGGCGCTTGATGTGCCACCAAAAGAATTAGTCCAGTCGCCATTAGAATAGCCTCCGCTTCCTTCTATGTCTGTGGTGGTGATTCCCGATGCTCCACCATCGGAAGGAGCGACCACGATTAGATTTGCACCGGGTTCTGAATAATAAGAACGATCTCCACCATCGTCAACGGCTCCGATGGCTAGGGTAAAACGGCTATTTGCATAGCCGTCATAATTTGAATCATCACTATTACTCCCACCATTTCCGCCTGCGAATGTAATGATTCCGCCTAAGCCATTTCGTCCACCGTAGGCTTGTTCCTCAAAAGCAGCAAGCATTAATGGTCCCGGTGCTTCTTTGGTATTGCCATTATCACTTGGTCCCCAAGAATTTGAATAGATATCTACTGCGCCCTTTTGGTGCAATAAGCCATTAGATTCCATATTGTCATTCATGCTACAGGCAATGAGCAAAATCCCAATTAGGTCAGCATTCATGCTGGCTCCAGTAACACCGTAGTTGTCATTTCCATATGCTGCGGCAACCCCTGCTGCAGAAGTGCCATGCCCATTCCAACTGCTTGGGTCTGGGTTGGCATCATTGGCACAATAATCATAATCAAGCGATGATTTGTAATTTGGTGAAAGGTCATCATGAGTAGTATCAAGTCCATCATCAACTATCGCAATCATCACGCCAGAACCATCATAATTATCCCACGCACCGGTAATATTGACATCTTCACCAGAAGTTCCACCGCCTTGTCCTGTGTTTTTCAAGTGCCATTGGTCAGAGAATTTTGTGTCACTGGGAATTAACCGTGGTGTTCGAGTAGTTTCTCTCATCGGGTGAAAAGTTTCAACAAAGGGTAGGTCATCATTAGCAGTGGAAGATGAAAAGTATTCATCAGATGGGTTATTTGCGCCGGCGGCTTTTGAGAGAATGGAATTGGCATCAGTTCCGCTTTCAAAACTCATTATCCAAGTGCCTGAAAGAATTGTGCTTTCTAGCGAATGCGCACCTAGCTGCTTTGCATAAGGCATTACTTCGCTTCTGCTTTGACAACCAACTTCTGAAAGAACAACTAACCACTTGGCAGTAGATTCACCGATTTGTGGGTCATCTTGTGCGTTTGCTGCCTCTCGTTTAAATGCAGTTTGAACATGTGGGGAATAAGTGCTTAATCCACATTCATTATGGCCGTCTTCAACATTTGAAAAAGAGGAGGAAGGGGGATTATTCATTTGAATAATATTAGAAATAGATTTTGAATCATCTTGGAAATTAGAGGCGAATGAAATCATCATCGGAGAAAGTAATGAGAGAAGCAAAAATCCGGCCATCACCACTCCATTCCGGTATTGCATGATAACTTCGCCACAGTGAAAGGTTTTGAGACTATGTGCTATTAGTACATACGAAGAATATTCAATTGCTAATTATTATTGGCCTCATTAGTTCTTCTTTTCCGTGTTATAGTTGAAATATGGTTACGGGTTGTGCGAGCCATGCCTGCCGATAATTTACACCAATGGCCGCGACAAGCCACAGACCGAGATTGGAGTGGACCAATAAATGATGATCCGAGAACTCTATACCAAATGTTGCAAACAAGTGTAGGATTATTTGGATCCCAACAATGCTTTGGCGCGATTCCTGCACCTGGTATGCCAAGACAACATATTACTTACAATGAATTTGGCGAATTGGCCAGTTGTGTTGCACGTTCTTTACGAGATTCTGGTGTTGGCATTGGGGAGCGGGTGGCAATAATTTGTAATAACTCAATACAGTGGGCTGCTTTAGCCTATGGGGCAAATGCAATTGGCGCTGCCTACACTGCAATGTATACTCACCAGCATGGAAGTGAATGGACATATATTTTGGGAGATAGTACTCCTAAGATGGTGGTTGTGGAAACCCCCGAGGTGTTGGATAAATTAATCGCAAACATGCCGCCTGAAGCTGAAAAATGGCCGGCAAGTGGAATCCTTCTTCTCGGTGATGAAGAAGCGAATGAACTTCCCCCTGAAGGTGTGACTCTTCATCGTTGGGCAGCATTCGTTGCAGCCGGTCGAGCGTCAGATGAATTGGCCGAAGTCGCTGATGACCCGCATGCGCTTTGCACTCTTATTTACACAAGCGGAACAACTGGAAATCCAAAAGGCGTAATCTTGAGTAATTGGAATATTCTTTCTAATGTATTGACAGTACAAGGGGTGTTTGAAATATATCCTGGAGATAAGAATGCAGCATTCTTGCCTTGGGCTCATTCTTTTGGCAGTACTTTTGATTTGCATTGGATGTTGAGGACCGGCGTTCACATCAATTTGGTTTCAGACCTAACAAAAATTGCCGACGAATGTATTGAAATCAAACCGGCAGTTCTTCTCGCAGTTCCGAGAGTTTGGAGTAAATTCTATGATCGCGTGAATAGTCAATTTGCATCTTCTGGTGTTAAGCGAATGCTTTCAGGAAAAGCACGCAAGCACGCCGCCAAGAGAATCGCCAAATCAGGAGTTCAAGCCGATAGCGTTCCAGCCAAAGGATTCAGAGATAAGTTCTTTGACAAGATTATTTGGAAGAAAGTTAGAGCCAGATTTGGCGGAAATATTCGCTTTTGCATGAGTGGAGCAGCAGCACTAAGCCCAGATGTAGCAGAATTTATTCAAATGGTTGGGTTCTCCTGTTATGAAGGATATGGATTAACCGAAACTTCACCACTGGTTTCAGCAAATGGCTGGATGGGCCCAGGTCAATCAAAACTCAATACGGTTGGAAAACCAGTAAATGGAGTGAGGGTAGTCATAGACACAGATGCATGGGATGACCCTGCGAGGCCAGATGAAGGAGAGATTGTCATTTACGGACCAAATATTATGGGTGGCTATTGGAATTTGCCTGAAGAAACAGCAAAAGTGATGACCGAGGATGGTGGTTTCCGTTCAGGTGATTTGGGTAAGTTGACACCTGAGGGTTACCTTGCAATTACAGGGCGAGTAAAGAGCCAATTCAAGTTGGAAAATGGCAAATATGTCAGCCCCTCCTCTCTTGAAGAAAATTTGAAACTTTCACCTTATGCCGAGCAGGCAGTTCTCGACGGAAGAAATATGAAAAATACATATTTGATTGTATATCCAAACTTCCATGCCCTCCGCCCTGCTCTTGCTGCTGCAGGAATCAATGCTTCAAGCGATGATGCTGAATTATGTGCAGATCCTGCAGTCAATGCATGGCTGTTAAAAGAATTTCAAACCAATAATATGGCGGCACCAGTATGGAAAGGTTATGAGACGGCAAGGAATATGATTCTTGACCATGAAGAATGGACAACTGACAATGATTTGATG
>Ga0233449_1003318_pt1 | contig 11857 bp, 24 predicted proteins | sample SI_124_October20_FD_183012 | JGI IMG/M metagenome (GOLD analysis project Ga0233449, IMG submission 183012) | Seawater microbial communities from Saanich Inlet, British Columbia, Canada - SI_124_October2016_200_MG | ecosystem: Environmental > Aquatic > Marine > Inlet | place: Canada: British... | reverse complement strand
CTTCTGCTGAGCAATGGAAGTCTGCTGGTAAGAGTGCTGCCAATGCTATTGGTGATTATTTAACCAATATGGTAATGGGTGCTAAAACTTCATTTAGTGATTTGACTAAATTTATTGTTGCTCAATTATTAAAAATGGCAATTATGCAAAGAGTTGTTGCCCCATTAGGTGGTCTTTTTGGGTTATCTTTACATACTGGAACAACAGAAGTTAAGCATACTGGTGGTGCTATTGGTAGGGCATCTGTTCCATCATTCCACAACGGTCTTAGATCAGATGAACGTATGGCTAAATTACAAGTGGGCGAAGCGGTAGTTAATCGTATGGGTGCTTCAAGAAATCCACAAGCAATTGATGCTATGAACGCTGGTATGCCTATCGGTGGTGGTGGCAATGTAACAACTGCTGAGATTAATTTCAATGTTCAAGCAATTGATGCCGCTTCATTTAACAATTATCTGGTTGGTAATAAGCACGTTATTGAGGGCATTATCAATCGTTCATTACAAACTAATGGCACAGTTAGACAAACGATCAAGCAAGTAGTCTAATGAATAATCTTACAACAAGCCTACTGGTTAAGAACCATCATTATCAGATAGAGGAATGGTCTAAGCAAGGCAACCCAATACCGTTTGATTCTGGCATTGAACAAAGGATTGTAACTTCATCTATTCCATCAATTGAAATGACTATTTCATATCGTGGATTAACCTTTGGTGATTATGAATTATTACGCTCTGCTTATGAGAATAACAACTCAAGCACGTTCATTCTTGATTTAGATGATGAAGCATCTATTACTCAATATGTTGATAATGATTATTTAGAGAATCAGACTGACTATATCTTAAATCAAATATCACGTATTGATATGCGACCAGAGTTAATGGGGTTAAATTCTGCTGTTTGGGTATTTAAAAATTATCAGTTTAAGATTAACGCAGCCGATATGTTGTATTCTGGAAAGATTACATTAGTTACTTCGGTGTTCTTTAACTACTCTGAGTATCAAAGCCAGTTCGCTCAAACAAGTAGTTACACACGTTCAGCATCATCTGATGATAGTTTCTTGAATGTATTAACAACTGCTCAACCTTATTCAGCAGATTTAAAGTATTTCAATAATGCGATATTCTCAAACATTGGTCAATCAGCAAGACACGCCAGAAACAAGGGTGGATTGAAACGTGCTTGGACTCTTAATTGGTTATTAAATGAAAGTAACTTTTTAACGCTATTAACTTTCTATCGTAAGAACGCTGGAATTATGGGCGAGTTTGGTATGCCAGAATTTGGCACATCTGTTACAGTTGATTTGCCTTATATGGATACTGACTATATTGTTAGCCAGAATGATTACGTTACAAGAGCGGCAACTGATGCTGTATCAAATGCCAGATTCAATAAGGATTCATTCCAATATCAAAAGCGTGTTGATGGTTTATATCAATGTCGTGCTGATATATTAGAGGTTAAACTGTGAAAACCATAACTAACAATTCTCGTAGTGATAGGCAATTAGCAATATTACATTTGTTTGAATTTGATATGTATAACTTAGATGGTACATTTCAAGAAACATTAAGGTTCACAGATCACGATATATTCGTTGATTACAACCTTAACGATTACACGCCTTTGGCTATTACCTTTGATAAATTGAGTGAAGATTTTTCAATGAGTGCTGATACGATCAATATCACAATTGACAATGTGAATAGTGCTTTATCTAATGAAGCGTTAGCATCTGAATGGCGTAATAATAGAGCATCAATTACACGAGTTGCTTATACACCACCAGCAGAGGTTATTGCTGATGATACTTATGATTACGGTATTGGTGATAATTTAAGCACATACCCAGAATTAGACTTAGATGTTATTACTGATAAAGATGTTTGGGTATTGTTTGGTGGCATTATTGATACTTTTAGTGCTTCTGAGCAAGTATTAAGTGCTTCAATTACAACTCATTTTGCTAATTGGTCAAAAGCATACCCATCAAGGACTTATAATCAGAATGAATTTACATCAATTGTAGATGCTATTAATGATGTTATATACTGGGGCAGACAAAACACGTAATGACTAATTGTTTCACAGTAGTAATTAAGTATTTAAACGTGCGTTATGCCTTGCCAAATGGTTGGGGTGATTACACGCTTGATGTGGATAATATGGATTTATACGTTAAAGATGAAAAAAGGTTTTTAGCGAAAAGACAGCATATCGGTTTCTTTAGAAGTTTTTGCTCAAAAGTGAAAGATGCTAAAAAAGACGATATAGTGCTTACACGTACTTCAGTTGGTGTTGCTATAAATAGATTCGCTTACTGGGTTTATAACGAAGATTTGGAACGTGTAGAGCATAAAACATTAGATAAGGATTGCTTAATTATGAGGATTAATAATGGGTAGTAAAGTTAAAGCAGTTGCTGGAATAGCGTTAGCAATATTCGCACCACAACTTTCTATTATGGCAACTGCGGCAATGGGCGTTGGTGCTTCGGCTTTTGCTTTTTACGCCACAGCAGCCGCCATTACTCTTGTCGGTGCTTCTATCGCTGGTTCAGCCTTTACGCCAGATGCCCCAGATATTGGTGATTTTGGTGGTGTAGATTCTCACGCTGGTGTTAAATTACAGACACAGAAGTCAAACACTAATCCAGTTCCAATTGTATATGGCAAACACCGTATTGCTGGAAACATTATCTATCAAACAACGAATTATGCTATCTCTGGTGATGATGCTGCTAAAGGTTATAACCGAGATTATTGGGCGATTATCGCTATTGCTGGACACGATATTAATACGATCAATAAGATATATGGTGGTGATGAAGAATTAACCCTAATTAGTGGCAATAAGTACGAGAGTTATGGAACGCAAGTCAAATGGTATGATGCTTCAACAACATCAACCAGCCTTGATACAGTTAATTTTGTTACTGATACTGTTGGCTCTGAATCTACTGGCTCAACACTTGGTCTTGATAATATTACTATTCCAGCAGATGTTGCTTATTTAGCAGTTCACCAGATATATAATGGTCAGCAGAATAAGAACACTCAATTAGTTAATATCTTGATTGAGATGGAGGGCAAAGAGATTAGAACGATTACTGATGCTTCAACAATTAGCACATCAACGACTTATTCAACTAACCCAGCAGAGATTGTATTAGATTTGCTTGGTGATGGTTTGGCTATTCCAGATGCTGATATTGATATTGCTTCATTCTATGATGTTAAAACTAAATGTAATACAAACGCTTGGACTTGTAATCTTGCTTTAATTCAACAAGCCAATATTCAATCAACTATTCAAGATGTATTAGCAACTTGTCGTGGTCAGATTGTTCACTCTGAAAACAAGTGGAAGTTAAAAATTGATGCCAAATCACAGACTTCAGTTGCTACATTGACTGATGCTGACATTATTAATAACACGCTTAATATGTCAATGAAAGGCAACCGTGAGATTGCTAATAAGATTATCGTTAAATACATCAATCCAACAGATGAGTGGTTATCGGCTCAAGTAGTTAAAGAAAGTTCTGATCTACAAACGCTTGATGGTCAAACAGTAGAGAAAGTATTAGATATTAAAGGTATTACTAATGCTACTCAAGCGGGTGAATTAGCAGAAATTACTTTAAACACAATGCGTTATACTGAAGATGCTTCTGGAAACCGTTTAAAACAAACGCCTTTAGCAATCTCATTCGCTACATCTATCAAACACGCTAATCTTGAAGTGGGCGATATTATATCAATTGAACACGATTTGTTGGACAGAGTACGCAAGTTTATGATATTATCGCTCGAAACTGACCAGAGCGGATTAATTCAGATAACTGCGAGAGAATACGCAGAAACGCACTATAAAGATACATCTGGTAATTATTTAATTTAGGAGTACATTAATGGCAACGATTGTAACAAGGAGTGGTAAAGGCTCGGCACTAACTCATACTGAGATGGACGCTAACTTTACGAATATTAATACAGAGGTTGGCACTAAAGGTACTGTTAGTAACTTATCCGATTTAAGTATTACAGCAACTGATTCAGAGATTGACGTATTAGATATGTCTGGCTCTGGCTCTACATCTGGACAGATTCTAACATCAACTGGTACTGGTTCAGTTCCAACGTGGCAAGATTCTGCTGCTGGTGGTAAGGTGTTACAAGTTCTTGTTGGCGAAGAATCAACTTCTACAACTATTGCCACTACTACATATACAGATGTAGGTTTATCTGTAACAATAACGCCATCTTCAGCGAGTAGTAAGATATTATTACAATGGAATTCTGAATCTGAATTAGCCAATGTGAGAGGGTATAGCACCCGATTAGTAAGAAACTCAACATCTGTATATACATCATCAACATCACTTTATGATATGTATTCTGGTGTTAGTAATATATATGTAAGAGGAAATTGGATACACTTAGACTCACCTAACACAACATCAGCCATAACTTATAAAATTCAAATGGCAACATACAGTGGAAGTTCTGTGGATTTCAATACGGCAAATTCTTCCACACAAATACTTGCTATGGAAATAGGGGCATAATATGATTACAATATCACAAGCAATTAAATCATTAGATAATAACGCTGAGTTTGCAATCAGAGAAGATGTTATCACTTGGATAACAACACCAATGTCTGATAACGATATAACAGCAGAAATCACACGCTTACAAGCAGAATATGATAGCAAACAATATCAAAGAGATAGAGCAGCAGCATATCCAGCAATTGCCGAGCAATTGGACGATATATACCATAATGGTGTTGCTGGTTGGAAAGCATCAATCAAGGCTGTAAAAGACCAATTCCCTAAAGCATAAGGACTATGAATGGAACTTTCAGACATAGTATTAGTCTTAGTTAGTATTGTATCAACTATTTCAATAGCGGTTATCAAATCAATAATGACTGATATTAAAGAACTTGAACATACAATGAACTCTTGCCAAACATCAATGCCAAAGGAATATGTTTTAAAAGAAGATTATAAAACTGAAATTCGTGAGATTAAGAAGATGCTCGGTAATATATACGATATTATTAGAACAGATAAAAAGTAAATGATTGGCTTATTAACCAACATTCTACCAATTGCTTTAGGCTTCTTTGCGAAGTTATTAGCGATCAAATCTCAAGCATCATCTGATTTACAAAAACTCCAATTAGAAGCACTTGTTGCTCGTAGTCAAGTCATTGACAAGGCAAGAGAGAATGAACGCACAGAATCGCCAATGTCGGCTCTTAATAGGCGTGTTATTATCTTTGTTATACTTGGTATGGTTGTATTCACTCAAATAGCACCAGTTTTATGGAATGTTCAGACTGTTATTCCAACAGTTCGTGAGGGTTTCTCATTGCTTGGTATTCAAATCACACCAGACGAAATAGAATATGTAACGGTCAAAGGTATGTTGAAATTAGACGAAGTGTTTAGTTGGGCAACATTGATCGTTGAAATGTATTTTGGAAGTCAAATAGCAAAAGCAAGATAATGGAAATTAATAAAGAAACTAAATTACCTATCTCAACTATTGTTATGGTGATTGGTCTGCTTGGTGGTGTTATCTTTACTGCTGGTACAGTTATCAACAAAGTTGATTCTATTGAATCTTATAATGATGATTACTTAATGCGGTTGGCTGATGATAATATGAACAAGATTATTGCCTTAGAAATTAAGATGAACTTACTGGTAACGCCACAGATGACTATCGTTCCAAGCAATAAACACGCATCACACGAGTTAGCCAGAGCCAAGTTAGATGCCAGAATTAAATCAATGGAAGCGTGGATTACTCACGAAGAAAAGAAAAAAGAAGAACGCAGATTAGAGGACTTATATGATGATCGTCAAGAAGATAATTATAGGGATTAGCCTATTGTTCACATTAACCGCTTGTACTATTGGCGATACAACAATTAAACGTGGTGGCGATAATACTGGCTTTAAAGATTGGTCAGTAGAGCAGTCATTCAGAATAGGAAAAAGCAATGATAGACAAGATTAGTAAATGTACGATTGTATTCACTATTGGTGTAACGATTAGTTTGGCTTCTATGGCGTTCTTTAATCAAATGATGAATATGCCAAGCAAAGCAATGATGATGGGTAGTACAATGATGCAAGGACAAGATAAGCCTTGCGACTGTAATTGTAAAAAACTTAATTAATCGGGTGCTGATATAACATAATCTTCACCAAGTGGTCTTACTCGGTATTCATCATCCTCAAACCACATAGGGGCAGTATCTCCCATGTCCTCCCAATGTTTAACTTTAGTATCACAGCATAATACTGCTAACTTCTGAATTGGATAACCCTCCGCCCATTGATGTATTAGTGCTGCGTGTTTATGTTGTTGCATTATTCTATCTCCTTTATGTCATCTTTAAGAACAGCCTACTCATAGGGTCGAAGTAATTACGCTCTTTAATCACGTTCCTAACTGCTTTTGGTTGGAATGACATTTTGACGTAACCCTTGCTACTTTTATTAGCAGTATTCCTTGGCTTTTGTGATAGCACATTAATATCTCTAATATTTCTCAATAATCTTGCGTAAATTGTTGAAGTATTAATATCATATTTTTTTGCTATTTGTTGAGCAGTCATTTTAGAGCCATCAGATAATTCAAACTCCTTGCACTTATAAGCCTTGGGTGCTTTTTCATTAAGCACATATTTGGGGCGCATAACCACAGCTATATCGTTTGTTTTACTCAGTCGACAACGACAAGCTGTTTGAGTAATACCTAATTCAAACGCCAGTTGTCTTGCCGTCCAAATGCTTCCATCTGAAAGCTGAAACTCTCGTGCTACCGTTCCCATCAGAACGGCATATCCTCTAACTCAGCACTAGACATTGGCTTTGTTGGTTCGCCTTGTGAAGCGTCTGGCTTCCAGTCATTAACTGCCGCATACCATTTACCACCCTTAGATTCTTTAATATCAATATTAATCCATTCATCATCTTTGGCTCTTAACCAGTTGCCAAGATCAACACGCTTAATGCTAATTGAGCCTTTTACAAAGTCTGGTGCGCCATATCTTGGTGCTTTAACCATTAAACCATCTACGAATTCTATATCTGCCATTTTCTTACTCCTATATTATTATTTTAATTTGGTGGTTACTTACGGTAACAAATCGCACTTGTTCTTTCTTAATTAACGAGGAAATCTTGAGGAAACAAACCCCGATTAATGACCGTAAGTGAAACGCTACTAATCTAGTGGATACAGCTGATAATATCTATCAACCACTTGTGTCACATCTTCTTGAATAGCAAAGTCTAACATAGTCTTTGCCTTGTCATCTTCACCAGCTTCAAAGTGTTGGTTTAATGTTGCTAGTGCTGCTTCAATTCTTGCCTTGTCAACTACTGGTAAAGCTGTTTTAGCCTTTTTGCCAGATGTTGAATTAGCGTCATCATCTTCTTGAGCAATTCCACACATTCCAGCTAAAGCGTATCTACGAGCATAAGTAATAGATGAACCTACCGCTTGTGCGTCCTTCTTGCCACCAAGGGGCATATTTAATCTTGAACTGATGTACTCGCCAGACTTATGAATAATCGTCGTTTCTACGCCAACGTGACCGTTCATAGCATAAGGCATTTGAATTACTGATAATCCAAACTTAGCGAGTGTTGGTTTTGATATATTAATCACTTCAGCCAAGTCGGCATAAGATGATTTAAAGAATGGGTTCTTAGCGTTCTTCGCTGGGTTAGACATCTCTGACTGTGCCAAGGCAAGTGCTGCGCCAAGTTCTACTATTGATTCTGATTTTTTCATTTGTTTCTCCGTTTTTTGTTTAATTGTTACCTATGATACCATAAATGTTAGTCTATATATATAATCATTGTTATAAGAACCGCCCACCAGATGATGGACAATATTACTAGAATTTTAAAGATTAGTTCCATCTAAAACCCCATTGAGCGTAAACGGTCATTCATTTGCTCTGGTGTTTCTTCATCATCATCCCACTCTTGTATGCCACAATGTTCTTGGCAATCAGAACAAATGTCGGTATCTGAATAAATCATGGCTCCACAACAATCTGATACATCTTCACCAGCATAATCTGAATAATCTGGCTCTTGGTCGTTATGTTCTACTTCTTGGTTATCAACATCAATCATAGTTACACCCCGTAAATGTTAATTAAATAGTTACTTGTTAATAAAATAAAGACAATAGTTCCTAAGAACTTAAAGTGTATTTTTTCATATCTAGTCATTGTAAACACCGCCTTGAATTAAACAGTCTTTTAATTCTTCTTCAAGTTTAAGAATACGTTTAACGTACATTGGAATAATAGTATCTTGATAAATCTTGATGGTTTCTTCTTGGGTTTTTGATATCTTGTTTAATAAGATAATTTCACGCTCTTGCCTTTCCATTTTTGCTAATTGACCTTGTGTCATTTGTGTAACTCCTTTTTTGTTTAAGTTGAGTCAATAATACCACAAATCTTTGGTATGTCAACCAATATATTTTATTTATTTAATTAAAACTAAATTAATTCTTGGTATATAATAGCTATGCCTTTGTTGGTTGATTATCACGGTGGGTTTAGCGGCTCACCATTCAACAAACGAAAAAGGTAACTGATAATTAATTTAACTAAGGAGAATTCTATGGACGAAACCCGTCTTGATATTATCAATAATGACATTGATAACTATCTACCACTACCAGACACCAGAGCATTTACAGAACGTGATGTTATTGGCTCAATGCTAATTAATGGTAGCATCAAAACCAAATACACGGTTTATACCGAAGATTTTAGGCACATTAGACTGCGTGGCTTATATCGTCATTTAATCAATCTATCTGATGAACACGGTTCATTTAAACACGATGAATTACTAACTGATAATTTAGATAATAATAAATATATACTCAATCTAATGAATTGGTGCGTAGATGCTAATATCAATGTTAAATCACGTAGTCTGATTAACCGATGAGTAATAAAGAAAAACCGACTTATTACGCAATCTTAACTGCTGACGTTAGATATTCAACCAAAATAAAAGCCAATGAGAAGCTTCTATTTGCTGAAATAACAGCACTATCTCAAAAGGACGGAACTTGCTGGGCATCAAACAGATACTTTGCCGATTTATATGGTGTTTCAACTGTCGCTGTTAGTGGCTGGATTACTAATTTAGTGAAGCAAGGCTTTGTATCACGGTCAATGACTTACAAAGAGGGTACTAAAGAAATAGATAAGAGGTATATAAGAATTCTTGTAGGGGGTATTAAAGAAAACTTTAAGGGGGGTATTAAAGAAAACTTTAAAGATAACAATACAAGAGTTAATAATATAAAGATAACAAGTGCATTTGATAATTTCTGGAAAGAATACCCAAATAAGGCTAACAAGAAAAAAGCAAAAGTATCGTTTGATAGATTGACTAAAACTAAACAGAAACTAGCAATTAAAGATATAAAGACCAGATTCAATGATATTGATAATGTAAGATATGTTCCCCATGCTACGACTTATATAAACGGTGAAAGATGGGAAGATGAATCAACAACAACAAAAACAGAGGGGGTTAATTTCGTATGAAAAAACTAAAACTTGAGGAATTTAAAAATTACAAGGCTAAAGAACAACGACAATATATCGTACCAGCTTCTGACTTCTTGTCTAAGGCCGAAATATTACTTAATGATGGCATACACCTAACTGGCGATAAAATGCCTTGGGAGAAAACACACGATAAGTTTAGATTTAGAGAGGGTGAATTAACTATCTGGTCTGGAATTAATGGAAACGGTAAATCCCAAGTGATGGGTCAAGTGGCTTTATGGTTAGCAAAGCATACATCGGTTCTAATTGCTTCAATGGAAATGAAAGCTGAAATAACAGTTGCTAGAATGGTTAGACAAGCTGCTGGTTGTGCTAAACCAGAGAAAGGGTTTTACCCAAAATTCAGAGAAAATACTGATGATAACCTTTGGATATACGATCAAACCGACACAGTCGATAGTGAAGATATATTAGCAATGATTGACTGGTCTGCTGAACGCTTGAATATTAAACACATAATGATTGATTCATTAATGATGTGCGGTGTTAATCAAGACGATAACGAGAGCCAAAAGAACTTTGTTGCTCATTTAACGACTAAGGCTAAACAGCACAATATTCACATTCACTTGGTAACTCACGCAAGAAAAGCACCAGTTGGACAAAAGGGTTACTTCCCTGATAAGTTTGATGTTGCTGGTAGTGCTGCTATTACTAATCTAGCATTTAATATCTTAATTTGTCATTTGAATGTTGAAAAGAAAAGAGCAGTTGATAATAATGAACCAACTTCATATACTGACCCAGATGGATTCTTGAGGATTGCTAAACAGCGTAATGGTGAATTTACTGGTAATTTTGGATTCTGGTATCACGCTGATTCTTTACAATGGATTGAAGAATATTCAGATTTACCAATGAATTGGATAAATTGACTTATATTCTTTGGTATAATAACAAATATGAAGATAAAATACATTAGCATTAAAAAAGAGATTCGTAAGCTGGGATTGACACAAAAACAGGTTGCGGATATGATGGAGGTTACTATCCAAACGCTGGAGTACCGCATTAAAAAAGACAAACCAACTATTCATTGGGCAATCTATGGTATTGCTAATTACTATGGTGGGATTGATGATAATCTAATCAAAGAAATGAACGATGCCAGTTAAGCACACGCAAGAAGATTGTAAACAAGCAATGGCTGCTATGAAAGAATTAGTAGAGCAGATTAAACGTATTGATGACCAAGTGGTTAAGAACCACGTATGCGATTCAATTATTCAATTATGCGACCAGCTACTGGGAGAGAAGTAATAAAAACTAAGGGAATTTCATTAGAGAAAGACTTATTACGTGAACTGTTTGATTATAAAGACGGTCAATTAATTCGTAGAGTTAGCACTATTCGCACCAAGGTTGGTGATGAAATTGGTTGTATTTGTAATAGGACTGGATATATTGTCGTTGGTGTAAATGATAAAACATATCTTGCTCACCGTATTATTTGGATTTGGCATAATGGACATATTCAAAATGGTTTAGAAGTTGACCATATAAATAGAAAACGTGATGATAACAATATTGATAATTTACGGCTTGTAACGCACCAAGAGAACGCCTTTAATACTGCGGCAAAAGGATATGGCTGGAATAACAACGCTAAAAAATGGCATTCTGGTATCAAAGTTAATGGCAAAAGAAAACATCTTGGTTATTTTGATAATGAGATAGATGCTCGTAATGCTTATTTAAATGCTAAAAAAGAACTACATCAAATTGAGATTCACTAATGAGAAATAACACTTATTCGTTTACATTGCCGTTCCCAGTATCGGTTAATCAATACTATCGTTCTATCCCTAGAGGTAAGTTTTGTTCTGTTATATTATCGCAAAAGGGTAGAGAGTTTAAGGCTAGGGTTGCTGAATTAATAACTGAACGAACGCCAACTGATAAGCCAATACTTCTTATGATTAAACTACACGCACCAACCAAACGAAAGTATGATGTTGATAATATGCTTAAAAGTTTATTAGATTCATTGATTGGTATTGCTTACGTTGATGATAGCCAAATCCAATGTTTAGCGGTTAGTAAAGAAGAAGTTGTTAGTGGTGGAAAGTGTACAATTAAAATTAAAGAGGTTTAATATGTGGAAATGGTTTTTAGGTTTATTTAGAGGTGAATGTTCAGCTAACAAGACTGAAAAGGATATGGTTCTAGCACACATCAAATATCATGGCTCAATATCAAC
>Ga0233449_1003317_pt1 | contig 11860 bp, 7 predicted proteins | sample SI_124_October20_FD_183012 | JGI IMG/M metagenome (GOLD analysis project Ga0233449, IMG submission 183012) | Seawater microbial communities from Saanich Inlet, British Columbia, Canada - SI_124_October2016_200_MG | ecosystem: Environmental > Aquatic > Marine > Inlet | place: Canada: British... | reverse complement strand
AAACCAGCAACGCCTCCGCGCATATGGCCGGTGCGATGAACATCCCGGTATGGAATATGGTGCCGTATGTCCCAGATTCCCGCTGGTCGTTGGAAGGCGACGCGTGCCTCTGGTATCCATCCATGCGCATGTTTCGCCAGCCCACCTTGCATGACTGGAATTCCCTTTTCGCCCAGGTCGAGGCTGAATTGCGCATCTTGGCGAAAGCCCAAAAGGGTTGAGGCCGAAAAGGTTGAGGCCCGGCATCGGATGGAAATCCGATGCCGAGCCCCGGGGTTGGGACGGTGGGTTGTGGAACTGTCTTAACGTTTCGTCCTCAGGAGTTCTTCAAGCATTTGGTCGGCTGTTGAGATGATCTTCGCGGCCGCCGAGAAGGCTCGCTGAACGACGATCATCTTGGTGAATTCCTCACCGATATCGACGGTGGATTGTTCCAGTGTGGATTGAACAACCTGGCCCGCCGGGCCGTTGTCGGCCTCGCGGAGTGTCGCATCGCCCGACGCTTCCGTCGCATTCCAAACGTTACCCGTCCGGCCTTCCAGCGCGTTGACGTTGACGAAGGTGGCGATGGGGAGTTTGTAGACAGGCCGGGTTTCACCGTTGTCGAAGAGTGCCGTTACCAGGCCGGCGGCATTGACCGTCACGCCGGCGAAGGTGCCGAACTGCGAGCCGTCAGTGGTGATGAACACCGGCGTGAACTCGGCGCCGTACTGGGTCATGCCGTTGGCTTCGCCAGTGGTGCCGAAGTCCAAGGTCATTTGCTTGGCGCGGTTCGGATCATCATCCATGTCGAAGGAGCCATTTTCGAAGCCCAGAATTTCGACCTCGGCAACATTGAAGGAACTCGGGATACCGTCGGAATTAAAGACAATGGCGTTTGATTTATCGACGGTGAACGCCGTGGTTTCCAAGGCCGCGTAGGCGGTGCCGGCATCGGGTTCTGCAATCTTCGCGCGGAAGGCGGCGGAACTGACCTGGACCGTATAGGCCGTGGCAATGGTTGAGAGCATCAGCGTGTTGGCACTGTCATAAGCGGCCGTGCTGGCGTCCCGGTTGGCGGTTCGGATGCGTGCCGTCGTGGCGCCCGAGGCGAAGTTGGCATCGGTGGCCTCGATGGCGGCTTCTAGGTCCGTCATGATGTTGTGAAGGACAACACCAGTACCGGTTGCGGAGGCGGTGGCTTCACTGCTCGGGGCTGTTGCGACCGTAATGAAATCCCCTGTCGCTGAAACGGTGGAGACGGTATATGCCGAGTTATTAGACGCCGAGCTGGCGAAGGTGATGATGTCGCCGGGTTGGAAACTGGAGAACGGCGTGCCCGATGACGAAATCGTGCCCGTCGTTGTGAAATTCAGGGTGCCCAGCCCAAGCGCGGTGAAGGCCGTCGTTCGCGCCACCACATTGTCGCCATCAGCAGCCGTCTCACCGTCGGTGAAGGTATAAGTGTTGCCATTGATAGTCATTGTGTCGCCGGTCGATGGCGAATCCGAGAACGTAAACTGTTCATAGTCACGATAGCCTGTACTGGTTTTGCGTACCGTGAATGAAGCCTCTTGGCGCGTCGCAAAGGTGCCCGATGAGGTGAGCAAACCCGTTGGATTGACGACCATGCCGGCTTGGCCGTTCTGGCCCGTGCCGTCTTCTGTGAACATTACTGATGCCGAGTTACCTGGGTTCAATTGAACCCGGTTGTTGATGGTGTCGAAATCCGAATCCGATGCGATGACTTTGACGAGCAAAGCGTTGACATCCTGGGCCACTGAAGTGGTGGCACTTGTATTGACCTGCTTCAGGGTCGCCGTTTCAGTGACCGATGAATTCGAGTCAAATTCATACGTGATGCCCTCGATAACGACGCTGGCGCCGTCGGCAGGCCGCGCGATGAATTCAAGCTGCCCGGTGCTTCGGAACGCATTGCCGGACGAATCTTCGATCGTCAAAACTTGTGTGCCCTGTGGTGGGCTGGCGGATACGTTCCACTGATTGTCGCGTGCCGTCTTTGTGTAGACGTAACTCATGGTGTTGGCGTTGCCGAGCGAGTCGAAGAACTGCACGTCGGTTTTGTGGGTGACGCCCTGGGTGTCCGTTGTCGGCAGGTTAGCGCCGATGGAGATTTTGGTGGTCGCCGCCGCCGTGCCGCCGACCCGGTTCAAGTTGACGGTGCCGAGGTAATCGGTGGAAATAACGTTCTGGTTCGGAACCGTGAGCGATTTATTGTTCGGCGTGACGTTGCCCAACGCGTCGGTCGGCCAGGCTTGCAGATAGAAGCCCGCCGAATTGCGCAGGAAACCCTCGTTGTCCTGAAAGAACGAGCCGGCCCGCGTGAACACGAACTCGTTGGAGATCGTCGGCACGTTGGCTTCGTTGGCGACGAAGTACCCGGCGCCGGAAAGCGCGAGGTCGGTTTGTGAGGTTGATGCCTGGAGCAAACCCTGAACGCCGGTATCCTGGCGCGGCCTGGATTGAACGCCACCAGCGGAATAGAACGTGGAGGATGTCTGTTTGGTGACCAGCGTCTGGAAATTGACGAAGGTGTTTTTGTAACCAATCGTCGAGACGTTGGTGATGTTATCGGAGATCGCGCCCATGGCGCTCGACTGGGCTGAAAGACCCGATACGCCCGAACTCAGTGATCCAAACAATGTCATCTTTTTTCTCCTTCCATGTCCCGGCTGGAGCGCCGGTCACATGCTTTCATCAATTTTCATGGTTGCCTGAGCGGCCCGTGCCGCCCGGCTGTAAATTTTTACTCTTCAGTTTCTGCCGTTTCGGTTTCCGGTTTGCGGACCGAGAGAACTTTATCTTGATCAATGATCAGGGACTGACCGACGAACAATTTAACGACACCGTTATCGACGCCGGCGCCCGAGACCGTACCGGTCATCAGGTGCTCGATCTGAACCAAATTGCCTTGCGGATCGGTGCCACTGACCAGGACGGTGTATTCGCCGTCTGGTAATTGCTGACCGTTCTTGTCCTGACCGTCCCAATTGATCGTGTGCTTGCCAGAGTTTGTATCGGCATCGGCAAAGAACACGTTGATGCCGTTTGAATTGGCGATATTGACCGTGGCCTCTTTGACGCCGGTCGGCATCACATAAGAGAACTCGGCCGCGCCGTTCTCCAAAGGCAATTTCTGGCCAAAGAACTCGACCTTGTTGCCAATGAAATCGACCATGTCGGAAATCTGGCTAGTTTCCTGCAGATTGAGCATCTTCTCCAAATTGGAGTTCTGGTAAATTTGCTGCTCGACGCTGGCGAATTGCACCAATTGCGAGGTGAATTCATTGGCGTCCAGGGGATCCAAGGGATCCTGGTTTTGCAATTGGGTCACCAAGATATTGAGGAACCGATTAAGGTCGTCCTCAAGTTTGGCGCCCGCTTCCGCGGATTGCCCGCCCTCGATGGCCGCGGCACTCGTTGCATTACCAAGTATCATCAGTTGTTACTCCAAGTCCTTTAACTATGCGGACGCTTTATGCCCGAACATCGACGCGGCCGTTGACCAGCACGCCGCCCTCATGAGCGACGATCACTGGCGGTTCCGCGTCGGCAAATTCATCTTCGATTTCTTCCTCGCCGGCCTTGCCCCCGGAACCACCTTCGCCGTCCTCGGCAGCCTGGTTCTCTTCGCCTCGCAGATTGAAGTTGAGGTCAGCATCGTTGAGTTGCATGCCGCCTTCTTCCAGCGCTTTTTGCAGGTCGGCGGAATCGCGGCGGAGAAGATCTAGTGTGTCTTTGTTGTCTGCCGTCACGATGGCTGTGGTCCGGCCGTCGTGGGTTAATTCCATCTTGACCTCAACACGGCCCAATTCAGCCGGATTGAGGCGAATGGTGATGCGGTCGTTGCCGGCTTGCAGGGCTTTCGTGATTTTCACCGAAACCTGCTCGGCAACGGAAGCCTGGGCTGCTTGCTGAGGGCGTGCGGCATTGGTTGCCTGCGCCGATTGCTGGCTTTGCGGGGTCTGCTGGGTTCCCGTGCTGCCCGTCAAACTGTTGGTGTTGGACGTTGCTTCACCACCGGCTGCATTAGGACCAGCATTATGGATGCCACCGGCATTACCCGCGCCACTTTTGCCTTGAGCACTGGCCTGGAGCGCGGTTTGATTTTGCGTATTCTGGTTGCCGGTTTGCTGATTCTGAGATTGCGATTGGCCGTTTTGCGCCTGGTTTGCGTTGTTGGCGACTTGGGCATTCTGTGCCGCTTTCCCGTTCGGATTGGCGGCGTGTTGCCCGGTCTGTCCCTGAGCCTTCGCATCGCTGGCGACGGCTGAGCCGGCGGTAAGTGAGACAGAAGGACGAGACGTAAGAGTCTCGGCATCTTTCGAAACAGAAACATCAACCGAAACCTTCGTATCCTGGCCAAGTGTTTGCGCCAGTTGGGCGGTTTGCTGCTGGACCGTCGAGCCCGCTTTAGCCCCCCCGTCGCCTTGCTGGGCTGCGGTGCTCGTGCCGGCGGAGCGGGCCTGTTGTCCTTGATTTTGTTGGTGTGACGTACCGGTTTGCGCATTATGCACGCCCGCTTGCTTTTGTGTCGCGGTGGCCGCGGCGGCTAGACCTGCGGCAGCATTCGTTTTGCTGGCATCACTGGCGGCACCCTGTGCCGCTTGAGCCTGCCCACCGACGGCGCTGAGTATGGCTGTCGCGTCCAAGGCCTGAGCCGGCCCTGCGTTCTGGGCGGCCGTTTTTCCGGCGTTGGCAACTTCGCTGGCATTGTTTGCCTTGTTGTCCGAGGCGCCATCGGAACCGTTTTTGTTGTCGTTTTCGGAACTAGCGGTTTTCGAATCGTCGCTGCTGTGTTCTTCGCCGGCGTTCTCTTCACCGCTCTGATGGTCGTCGCGTGCCGGCTTTTCAGCATGGGCTGGGGCGTCACTATCATGGCTGTCCCGAGCCCCATTATCGCTGCTGGAATTGGGGTCCCTGTGGTCGTCGCGCGCGGCGGTGTTGGTGTCATGTTGGGTATCGTCTGAACGCTCGGTACGTTGCGGCTCACTGCGGTCTCGATCGCTACGCTCATCAGTTCCGCGGTCCACAAAGCGATCGCGGCCTTCATCATTAAGCTCGTCCGATCGGCTATCCGCAGCTTGGCGCGACTGAACATTGTCGCCAATGGCCGTTATTCCCGATTGCCCTGCAATTTCATTCAATCCCGTACCGAAATTGATGCCTGATTTACTGACCAAGTCTTGAAAGGATGATGCCAAACCCGCCAGTGTCGTGGTGCTGGTTCGCCCGCTGGATTTGGAAGCCTGAGGGTCTGTGACATTTGAAGGCTTAATCGAGAGTTCATTCATGGCCTAAAATTCCCTAATCACACGCAATGAGTCGAACCATTGACTAGCAATCGGCGGGCCAGTTTTCGAAAAACATTTAAGTCATTGAAATAAAAAGAATAATTTTAATGATGGGCGAAATTATGTACGGATAAGCACGAACCCGGCAATTTTTGACCATCTGAATCGGACAAAATTTCCGCTTGATGGCAAGTTTGCTAAATTTGACTACTATAATTATCCGAAATAGTAGCGTTCGCCGTTCTGGTCCGCTGAATCGAGAATAGCTTCGACAACTCGTTCCGCGAACAGCATATCAGCGCCCTCACAAAATGTTGCCGCGGAAACGTCAGAAACACCGGCAATCGCTTGCGCAACACTGTTATAAAACGCGCCCAAGGTGACGGATGTCGCAAAGGTTTCGGGTTGTCCAATACTGCCATCGGCATTTGCAACCAAAAGCCGTATCTCGTTTTCGTTGAAAACAAGGTTCAGGCCAGCCATTTCGCCCCATAAATTCAATTCCGAGCGTGCGTGGCAAAGATCTTGAGGCACGGATGTCAGAACAAATTGCCGTGCCTGACTGCTCGAATTTATAGTCAATGCAAAGGGAGCAAATTGGGCAAAGGGAGAAAATTGGTCGTCCCGAACGGAGGCGTCCTCCGCATGTTTAGCATCACCTAGAGCTTGAACCATTTCAATATCGCCGAGTAGATGACGGGCCAAATCGATCCACAAGGTGCCCGAGTGCCATAGCCCGTCGCCGAAAGTGCCGGCGCCACCGAATATCTTGCCAATCCGCTCCTCGATGCCTGTCATTGCCAGCGATTGCAAAAGCGGCTCGGATCGCCATGTGCTGCTTACGACAACACGAATGTTGTTCGAAGCACAAAAAGCCAAAAAAGCTTCTGACTCCGTGAGGCTAAGACCGAGTGGCGGTTCAATCACAATGCAGCGAACGCCGATAAGCTGTTGAACGATTTCCAAGCGATCTTGTGGCCTAGTGAGGATAACCGCTAAATCCAAATCCGTGAGGGCATTGCTAAGCGGCGAAACAGCGTCTTGATTGAGGCGGTTTTCATCGAAATTGACATAAACCCTGTCCAGGTTTGAACTGCTGGATCCGATCCAGGTGAAATGTGAGCATGAACATAACGCATCCATGTGGGTCATTGGGAGAACTTGGTTTTGTCCATTCCGCAGGTGGCTGAGGTATGGAGTTTCACCGATGATCAGCGCAGAAAGTTCTTTCATCACGACAACAGGAAGTTTTTAAAAATGTTGAACCAGTCTAGCACGGGGAATGCGCCGGGCGGTGGGTGTGGTCGCGACGTTTTCCACATGGTTACATTAGCGCGGATTCATCGTAGGAATTATTAATGATTTGGCGCTAGCCTTGCCGGTGGCTGTTGTCGGCGATAAAGATGATGAGAATATTCGTCTGCAAATTTTTTTAACTCGGTTCGACGGGATGTGGTGAATGTCTGAATCCGGCGATTTTGAAGGTAGTATCAAGCTTGCTTTTTCCCATTTGCTGGCCAAACGGAACGAAGAAGCAATTGAAATTTGTGAGCGTCTGGAACGATCGAATCCAGAGCGCTCGGAACAATTGTTTGTCCTCGCCATGGGCGCCGTATTTCTAGGCGATTTACCTGGCGCCATCAGCTTTATGGAAGAGGGGCACAAGCGCGCGCCTCATATTCTCGAATACACCGAAGCGCTCGCTGTGTTGCATACGCGCGTCGGCAATCTTGGCGATAGCGTTTATTACGCAAAACTAGGTCTTGTCGCCGACTCCAGCCCGCTTCTTTGTGACTTTCTACCCAAGGAATTTCGTGACCTTGGGGAAAATTTCAGTCACGTGGGATTGTCGAACTTCGTTGTCGAAGGCTGGATCGCCTTTCATGAAAAACGATATGCGGACGCAGTTGACTTGGCGGACAAGGAAATCCGCCTGTCGGGTGGGGATGCCGATTGTTACTGCCTTTATGGCCGGGCACTGGGCGAGACGCATGAATTTGAGCGAGGGATTGCGGCGCTTGATCAATCAATCCAGATGGATCCGGAAAAAAGTGAGGTCCAAATTTTTCTTGGCGACATGCTGAAAGCGGCCGGTCGCGTATCGGAAGCGCTGGACGCCTACGAGAATGCAATCCAAAAATCCCCCCAATCTACCGAAGCCCACAGTCAATTGATTTCAGCTTTAGCATTTGGTTCCAAAGACAATTGGGATTCGGCTGCCCCGTGGATTGTGAATTTTGACCGTGTCCTGAATGACATTGGTTCAAACCGAGGCAAACCAGCGAAATTGGCGTTGCCGGAGCCATTTCCCCGAATTCGAGTCGCCTACTTGATCGACGAGGTCGGAATTTCCAATAACCGGGCATTTCTGGAAACCGTCGTCGCAGGAAGAACCGAAGAACGTTTTCGGGTCTCTGTGTATCAGCAATATTCCCAGGCATTTCAGACGGATGCCGCCATGCGGCGCAGCGCCGACGATTGGCGTGCCACATACGATATCGATGATACGACGTTCGCTCATATCGTCAAAAACGATGATATTCACATCCTGGTTGATATGTGTGGGCTATCGCATGGTAGTCGGCCGAGTTTGCTCGCAAGACGCGTCGCACCGTTGCAGGTTAGCTGGCTTGGCTTTCCATTTATTGGATGCCCGTCTGTAGTCGATGCGGTCATAGAAGACGAAACCGTTTCCGGTGAGGACGGGAATTCCGTTGATGGCGTTGCCCGATGTCTCATGGCGGGAAACATGGTCTGCTATGCCGGCGGATCGGTGGCAATTGAAGTGGAGGCGAAAGGTGGCCATCCGTTCGAAAAAAATGGCCATTCGACTTTCGGTGCAATGCTGGATCTCCCGCGGGTTGCCCAATCCGTTGAGCTATGGGGGCGGGTGTTATCGTCCGTACCTGAGAGTAAATTAATTTTGGGCGGCACCGGAGAACTCAGCCAATCGACAACGAATTATATCGCAGGTTTGTTTGAGCCGTTTGGCGTCACTGACCAGATTAAACTCCAGGAAAGCAGCAATTTTGAAGCCAGTCGCGGAGAATTCCTAAGCGCTATTGATATCTTTTTAGATTCTCATCCGGTGAATTGCGGCGATCTTATTTGCGATGCCTTGTGGATGGGCGTTCCTGTCGTGGCAATGCTTGGTGATCGGCCAGTAGGTCGGTTTGGGGCGACTATTCTTCAGGCTGCCGGACAAGAGGATTGGATCGCCTCAGACCTCGACGCCTACGTTGACATCGCCACTGGTCTGGCGCGGGATCGAAAGAAAATTTCGACATACCGCGAGACACTGCGTGAACAAACAATGGCGAGTTCTTTATGTGACACGGAAGATTTTATGGCGCGCCTGGAAGCAACATTTGAGGACTTGTGCCGACAACACGCCTGCAGATGACGCCATCACGGCTTGGCGTTGCTCAGAAATTCAGATCGAATTTTGTTAGAGAAGAATGTTTACCGCAGATCCTGCCGGGACGGCATTTGGATTAAACAGTTGGGCCGCCAATCTGTCGGCTAGCGCTTGGCTGACTTCAAAAGCTAATGATATGCCGTTGAGGAGCTGAGCGTAATCTGCTTGCAGTTTGGCAATTTCCTCAGCTTTTTCGGCGTCATTGGCGATAAGGGCGGCTTGAATTTGTAAGACCGTCGCATTGAGGCTGGTTGACGTTCGTTGGCTCAATCCTTCGGCGGCCTCGGCCTTTAAGACTAAAACATCGGCAACTTGGGTAATTTGCGCCAGGGCGGCATCAATGGCTGCGGCCGCTTCTGCATCGTCGGCGAAATCCGCGCGTGATGTGGCTTGAGTTGCCGTGCCGGCATTGTCGAACTTGACCAATCCGTTGCGGCGCAACTCCGTCACGCCGTCGTCAATATATATCCCGACGGATATGCCGTTCGTGGCCGTCGTTTTGGAAATAACAGAATTGATGGTAGTAAGTGCTTTATTAAAGCTGTCCGTATCATCGGCGGTCAGCGCGATCGACAGCGTGTCCAATTGACGTGCCAATTCTCCCGCGGCGTTGATATTGCGACCGTTATCAAACGCAAACTTGTCGATACCATTTTGGAAACGAATGAGATCTTTCTCAGCTTTTATCAAAAATACGTCGACTTGATTGACGATTTCCGATTCTGCGCGTGCTTCTTCCACCTCGGCATTGAGGCGATCGATAATCGTGTTTTGAAGATTGTTGAACTGAAGCTCAAAATTCGGACGCGCAACCTGACTTGCCGTGGCGGCAAAGGTTCTCGCAAACGAGTTAAGGCTCAAAATTCCAGCTGCACCGACCATTCTTGGTCCCCAGAAACAATTCTGTAACCATTAATATTAACAAATTTACTTGAAAAGTCCAGAAACATGAACGAAATTTGGAAAAATGTGCTGCGATTACAGCTTAAAACATTATCCAGACTGGGTGTGTGACGAATATTGAGGACTGGAATTACTTTGCGATATCTTGGGGGGGCTCCAATTCATCATAAAATTCCTGAACCCTGTCATCAATTCTCTGGACTTGTTCAGTAAATTCTTCGCGGACGATTTCAAGAAACTTTTTGCGGTCTGGTCCATCTTCAACGCGGGTGTAATAATAATGGACAGCGGCCATACAAAGAAAAGTCGATCCGCGATAGTAGTGTATTTCCGTCGTCGGTGATTCGCCGCCGGGGATCAGTGCGCGAACAACATGCATCAAGTAACGCAACGGATATCGCGCGGCAGCAGAAGACCGACGCTTAGGTTTTGTGGCTTTCGAAACTTTGTCGCCCGATTGATCTTTAGGTTTTAGCGGCCGTCCGGTTTTACAAATTTTAAGCAACTGGTCGCGAAACTCCGTCATCCTTTTGCGCGGTTCGTATTCGATCCAGGATTTTTCAAACCGTGATTTCGTATAGTCGGGAAATTGTTCGTAAATATTCTCGACAACTGCCTGCTTATCCGGCCCAGGATTCAAGGTAATCGTTGATGATAATTTGGGTACCGTGCCCTCGATACGTATGCCATCACTGGAATTATAGAATATGCCTTTGGCGGAATGACGATTGATCGCAAACTCCATGGTTTGCTTGGCCCAAAGATAAACCATTTCAGAATACACGATGCCACCGAAGTTTCCCGGGACAGGCTGATTGATCGTGCCCGAAAAGACTGCCTCACCGGAATCATAAGGGGTGTCTTTGGCATGATGAACTTCCGGATCACGCGCTCCCAGGTCGATACCAAAATTATATAGGTTCCGGGCACCGATTTCCTGAGCGAACGAAAATCCCAGATTGGTTACCATCGGTGTTGAATAGGTCAATGTTGACTCATGACCCTGAAAAAATAGCGGATAAGACGCCAAGCCACTGCGGAAATAATACACGACCCTCTTGAAATACTGCGCTACGCGAGGATCCACAGTGGTGGTTGCCAGCATCACAATATTTGAAAGATCAAATTGTTTCGAAAGTGCGTCAACGAGGTCAGCGACGAGGGGTACATTTTCTAGTTCGACGTGGAAATCAGGCTGAATGCCGTTGTTCAATAGTACCCGGATCGATGTACCGCACGAGATGATCAGTGCGCGATCTTGATTTTCGCGAATAAAATCGATATCGCGGTCCAGTGACGGGCCGGACCCAACAATGAAAGCCGGAAACGGCAGAACGTCTTTTTGCCCATTGAAAAACTTGCCTTCGAATTCATTCAGATTGTGAAAGGCATTCCGGACCATGTCCATTTCATCTTCGAGAAACCCCAAGCCAATGCCTAGGGTATCGCGTTCGTCAATAAGGATGTCACAGGCCCGCGCCATAACCGAACTGGGGTAAGTTTCAAAGAAGATTGTGCCATCCATGAATGACGGATGAATATAACGCATCTGATCGCGAATATTCTCTGCGATTGGACGTGAATTTGTTTCGCGTATCATGACGATATGGCGGCCTTCCGCCGAAATATTTTCGAGGAATTTGGCCCAATCAAAAACAAACAAAGACAGATAAACGAACTCGAAGTTCGGCTCCACGAGGATCAAATTTTGGCAGGCCGTTCGCCGCGCCAATGCAGGCAAATGATGCGCAAGGCCGACACCAAATCCAACACAATGAAAGCAATGAATGTCGAGCGGCCGATTAGCAAAGCTCAATCCCGCGTCTGTTGAGCGCTTTAACATATTAAAAACAGTCTTGTTCGCTTCGTCGTCGAGCATCTTGCTGTCGGGCGGCGCAATAAAAAGCCGGCTAATGCCATGTTTGTTGTCGAAATTTTTCATCCGCTTTTTGGCCCAAGCTTCAGCACCCATGCCGTAAAGCCGGTTGCCGCGAAAATCGATGTCATATTCACCGTTCGCGTTGATTACTAATTTCGAGTGGGTCGTTGTGATATTTTCGAGATGCGGCGCGACAAATGGCATCATTTTTTTAAACGCAGCCAAATTCCGATCAAATAGCTCTTGATTCAAATCTTCCTTAGTGACCGGAAGAAATTCATCGCTGCGGGATTTCCCGGATTTTCGAGTGGCTTTTTTCAACGTCTATACCCCATCGATCAATAATGAGCCATTGGTACTGATGCA
>Ga0233449_1003315_pt1 | contig 11867 bp, 6 predicted proteins | sample SI_124_October20_FD_183012 | JGI IMG/M metagenome (GOLD analysis project Ga0233449, IMG submission 183012) | Seawater microbial communities from Saanich Inlet, British Columbia, Canada - SI_124_October2016_200_MG | ecosystem: Environmental > Aquatic > Marine > Inlet | place: Canada: British... | reverse complement strand
AGCCCCGCCCAGTGGCGGTCTACCGTGGCAATGAAAAGGGGCGTGTAGAGCGTGCCATCCGTTATGTACGGGATAACTTCTGGGCGGGACGAGATCTCTCATCCCCATGGAGAGGGATAGAGGCGCTACAAGCACTGAATGAAGAGGCCAGAATCTGGTGTGAGACCAGAGCCATGAGTCGCCCCTATCCAGAGGATCGCAGCATCAGCGTCGGAGAGGCCTTTGAGCAGGAGCAATCCAAACTGATGGCACTACCCGATACCAACTACCCCACCGATGAACAGGTCGAGGTCAAGGTGGGCAAGACCCCCTATGTCCGCTTTGAGCGGAATGATTATTCGGTACCCCATACGCACACCAGAAAGAGCCTGCTGGTGGTCGCATCTCCAGCAGAGGTGAGAGTGATGGATAGTGGTGAGTGTATCGCAACCCACCCACGCTGCTATGACAAAGGGAAACAGATCGAGGATCCCACCCATATCGAGGGGCTGAAAAAACAGAAGCGGGCCGCCCGTGAACACAGCGGCAAGGACCGTCTCTCTCATGCAGTACCCAGCAGCATAACGTTACTGGATAAAGCAGCAGAGCGCGGGGGCAATATCGGCTCCATCGTATCCACCCTATTGCGGATGCTGGATCAGTATGGCGCCACAGAGCTGGAGAGTGCCATCAGTGAGTCTCTGGCAGGCGGTGTCGCCCACCCCAATGGAGTACGTACCGTACTGGAACGAAGAAGAGAAGAGCGGGATCAGCCTGTTCCCATTCCAATCGACCTCAATCAACATCCCAAAGCCCGTGAGGTCAGCGTCAAACCTCATGATCTCGCGAGCTATGACCAGCTAACCGAACAGGAGGAAGAGTCATGAATACACCTAACCCCACCACACTGCAGGAGCGTGCTGGTACCCTCAAACTGTATGGGCTGCTGGCCCACTGGGATGAGACCCATGATCAGCCATGGTTACCACGGCTGATTGAGTGGGAGGAGCAAGAGCGTACCCGGCGCTCGCTGGAGCGACGCATCAAAAGTGCCAAAGTGGGCCGCTTCAAGCCCTTGGCAGACTTCGAGTGGCGCTGGCCGAAACAGTGTGACCAGAAGCGGGTACAGCAATGGATGGGGCTGGATTTTCTGCACGATGGCAGCAACCTGGTGCTGGTCGGCCCCAACGGGGTGGGCAAGACCACATTGGCCAAGAACATAGCCCACCATGCGGTACTCAGTGGGTATACCGTCCTCTTCACTACAGCCAGTGCCATGCTCAACGAACTGACGGCACAGGATGGGGATAACGCCTTGCAGCGGCGCTTTCGTAAATACAGCCAACCCCAGCTGCTGGTGATTGATGAGGTAGGGTATCTCTCCTACTCCAACCGTCATGCCGACCTGCTGTTTGAGATCGTCTCTAGGCGTTATGAAGAGCGCTCCATCATCGTCACCACCAACCGCCCCTTTGCTGAGTGGAATGAGATCTTCCCCAATGCCAGCTGTGTCGTCTCCCTGGTCGATCGGCTGGTACACCACAGTGAAATTTTACAGATTGAAGGGGACTCCTACCGTGCAAAGGAGGCACGGGAGCGTAATGCGGCCACCCGCAGCAAGGCACAAAAAAAGAGCGCTAAACCAACAGTGAAAAATGGAGATAAGACATGATCAACCTGAAAACGGAGGATTGGACAGTAGATCAAGTATGGGCCATCTATCAGCTGGTAGATCAGCTCTACAACCATTTTCATGAAAATCATGGGGAGACCATCCGTTACTGTGAATGGCGTGAAGAGCAGCTAGATGAGCAGAGTACCTACTTGATGCTGGGCGAGGCAGAAAGAGAAGAGATGAAGATGTGGCTAGATCGGAAATGGATATCAGACCCTGAACCATTTTGATCTACCCCCCCCTGTGAAATAGCAACCGGCCTGAAGGCCGGTTTTTTTATGAATAGAGCGGTGCGGCAAATAGACTCGCTATTGCTCCAGCGTTAACAACAGTCAGGTTCGCCTGATTAAGGATGCTCAGGACTCTTTTAACTTCACCAATTTTAATGGCACCAGTAGTGATATATCTACTCCTACAACGATGGAAGTTGTAAGGGATTTTACTAGTGATAATGCATATGTAACGTATGAAACGTTGTCAGATGTGGTTAAGGTTGACTTTAGGGATTTTTATAACGTAGCTGGAGAAGCCATCTCATTTAACTTAGAGGGAATTCAAGTCAGCTATGTAGCGGCTGGAACAGGAAATGATAGTGCAAATGCTGCAGCACTGAAATCAGCATTGGATGCAAATACAGCGGCATTGACAGCTGCAGGTCTTGAGTGGGATCAGAGTGGAGGAGTAGACAGGGTGACTCTTTGGAAAACGGATGGTAGCAGTATAGGCATTACTGACTTTGCGGGGAGTGATACAACAGCAGCCGGAATGACTGTGGATGGTCAACATGATCATAGTGTCTTGGATGTACAAGGATATGATTTTTTGCATGAGCAAGGTTTTTACACCGGTATTAGTGCTTATAGCGTTGATACATCAACCTCAATTTATCCTAATAAGGATGAGTACACAGGTTATGAGCCGAACTATTCAACTGTCTATGGGAGAGGGGCTCCGGCTTCTATAGCACCAGACAGTGATCCCACCTCTGTTTCAGTATCCTTTACAGGGGATCGTGATGCCCATTTCGCTGATATGATAGCAGGTTTTACTATCACGGCTACGGAAACCTCAGCAGGAACAACCACCTTATCCGAAGATACAAAAACCTCCGCAAAGATTCGCAGTACTGAAACAGGAACAGTAGCGGATATTACTTTTGCTAATCAGGAGGAAGCGGCTATTGCGCTGAGTATTTTAGATAAAGCCATCGATACAATAGCGGACCACCGATCAAAGTTTGGAGTGTTTATGAATCAGGCAGAGCATGCTGTGCAAAGTTCACAAAATATTTCTGAAAATTTAATGGCTTCGCGTTCTCGTATTTTGGATGCAGACTATGCAGTGGAATCTGCTCAGTTGGCGAAGAGCAATATTCTTCAGCAAGCAGAGATGGCCATGATCAAACAGGCCAATATGCAGACAGAGAGAACTCTATCTCTGCTGCGTACTATTCACTAGAATTAATGGGTGTCTGAGTAACTCTCTACCAGAGCTGAAAGTTGTCCAGTAATCCGAGTCGTCACCTCATCCTCTAACTGCTCTCTTAATGTCTGAAGCTCTTGTTGGTGTGCCTGCTTCAGTGCATCGACCTCCGCTTGATGGCTGGCCGCTATACGGGTTTCAGCCTGCTGCTGTACCTGCTCGGTGAACGGAGTAACCACTCCGGCCAACTCCTGTAGCATCTGCCACTGTTGTAATAGCTGTCCCAGACGACGAGCAAAGTCTGAGTCGATGGCGTACTCCCCATCATCCACTGTACAGGTTGGAGTCTTGTTGTTCTGTCCACGACTATCTAGGGTGATCCACTGCTCCAGCGGAGTAGGCCCTTTATCGCCATCAAGCGCTGTAAACAGCCCAGCAAAACGTTGTTCATGGAAGGCCCAACTAGCAATTGTATCAGGCTCTGTTGTGTTGCCCTCCAGAGTGATGCGGGTACCAAATACACCGGGTAGGTCTGGGCTGTAACGGAACAGTGGGAAGGCTCGGCTCGTGACCGCACGGTTGGCCTGAGCCAGCGTCTGGTCACTGGCAAAGCCGTGGCGTTGAGGGCTGGGTGCATGAATGCGCAGTAGTGCAGGGCCGTTATACTGAAGTGCTTCACGCATGGCGTGGTTGAGGTGTTCTGGGTTGGCGATTGAACTTTGCGCAACATAGGCGTTGCGCTGTGCCAAGGCAGCCAGTGCCAGCTCACTGCGTGCATCGCTGTGGCGGTGGTTAGCGCCATGTAGCCCAGACTCTCCAGCAAAGCCGAGATCCATCTCTGCCAGTACGATCACCTTGATCGGTAGGTCACTGTTGAGCAGCCATGAGAGCCCACCCGAGGCGGCAGCACCCAGTGTGGTGTCATTGCCGATCAGTAGTAGTGGGGCGCACTGCTGTTGCTCATCATCAGAGAGATCGCGCCATGTGAGGCGATCCATCTCTTTGCGTTCTGCCTGTGCGCCGTTTTTCAGTAGGTTCTTAGCCTTGTGGATCAGGCGGTGGGTAGTGGTGGCTTGCTCTAGCTGTCCCTCCATCAAACCAGAGGCGAGTGCACCGATCTCAGCAGCGCTGCCGATGGTGACTGGAACCTGGAATGGGTTGAAGGGGAAGGTGCCAGCCCAGGTGGCGGCAGTGCCAGAGGCGAAGGCGAGGCTGTAGCGCGCACGCCCCAGCGATTGGTCACCCGCAGCAATCTGTTGCTGCTCTTGATTAATCGCTTCGGCCAGCTCGATCCACTCCTTGAGAGCGTAGGCATCAATCCCTTCACTCTCAATTCCAGCCGTCTTCTCAGCCAGTGTAGAGAGGGTGAGGTTGCGGTTGGATAGATCATCCAGACCCTCTGCCAGAGCAGCAAGGTCATCAATGTGAGAGGCCGCAGCCAACTGTTCACGAATCCCCTCCATCAACTGTTTGTAGAGTGTTTCCAGCTCTTGGAGTTGCTGTTGAACCAGTGGTTGCTGTCGGTATTCGGTAATTCCCAGCAGTTGTCGTACCACCAGCTTCTCACCGGACCCCGGTTCTGCATGGTCTCCACCCGCCACCGCCATTGCCGCATAGCGTGAGAGCAGGGTTGCTGTAAGTGCACCAATCTCGGGGCGAGCGCCAAACTCAATGAGCGTGTTGGAAGAGGTGTCGGGGAGCTGTTCCCAGCTGCGCCACTGGTTGTAGTGTGTGTTTAGTGCTGAGGTGTCGCTGTGCTGCTGTGTCAGTGCTGCTACTTCAGCGCCCTGTTTTTCGGCCTCTATCGCGCAGAGGGTGGTACAGATACCACACCCTTTACAGCTGTCGGGGTTGATCACCAGTGCCAGTAGCTCTCCAGCTTGAGGCTTCTTCGCCTCTAGTTGATGGAATAGTGGCTGAGTATGGGCTACAGGTAGTGAGCCTAGGTTTTTACAGAGTGTTGCAACGGCCTCATCCGCAGTAGCACGACGCTCTTCTGCTAACGGAGCCTGCTCCATTAGTGTAGTCCACCCCTGTTGGATGAGTTGGTCGCTTGGACCACTCTCTGTCAGGGTGCTCAATACCTTGCTCAGTTTGGATAGGTGGGGGCGCAGTGCATCCGCACCGCCCATCTTCATTCCCGCCTCCAGCAGTTGTGATGGTGTCAATGAGGTGGCACCAATGGCACTGTCAGGGCAGTGGCTCCAGCACTCACCACAACCACTACACGACGCGGCATTGAACTGCGGCAGTGTCGCTGATTGATTGCTGTGGTTGTTGAAGGTGGAGGAGAGTGGTGGGATCTGTCCGGTGGCAATAAAGGGGTCAACGCTCTGTAGTGCCTCTAGCCCATCGCGATAGAGTACGCCCGTCTGATCCCAGAAGCGGGAGAGGTTCTGATAGCCGTTGTTGAGTGCATCATCACTGTGACCGAGGTGGCGTACCGCCATCGGGGTCTGTTGGGTGACGGCTTCATTACGCTCGGCAGGTTGTTGTAGTGCGTAGGGTTGCAGTCTCTCTCCTAGTGCGGCCTCAAAGCTCTCTCTCTGCTGTTGTGGATGATACTGCTCAATTAGTCGGCTCTCACGTAGCTCAACAGCCTCTGACCCTGTGATTAGATGAAAGAGAGTGCCGATGCGCTGTGCCGAGGCTACGGCTTCATCCTCACGGCTCTCGGCACTGTAGAGGATAAAGAATAGGGCGACACCTAACTGCTTAAGCTGGGACACCTGTTGAATAGGTAGTGCGGCAAGATACTCATCTCGACTCAAACTGCCGGGGTCGATCAGTAGTTGGCTATCGCTATGTAGTCGCTGGATCGCAGGAATCCCCTGTTGAGGCTGGTGTCCACTCAATAGTGCAATGTCAATGGGTTGCTCTGGATCGAGAGAGGCAAGCAGTGGAGAAGCGCTATAGCGGAAGCAGTCTACACGGCTCTCTCCCCACTCTGACCAGTTACTCTGTTGTTGGCTGCGCAGGCTGTTCTCGGTAGCGTGGTAGAGCTGTTGGGCAACCTGCCCACAGTAGTTGCGTTGTTCGGCATGGTTGCGGTGGAGGATGGCAACGGTGAGTCCATCCTCTATGGACAGTCTGCTCTCTCTATTTCCACGTAGCCCTGTACTACTGAGGTCTGGGTAGTGGCGCTCTAGCTGGTCCTGTTGCACCTGCTGTTTTGGGTTGTTGTGATTCGGTAACGGATCAACCCCCAAACGCAGTGTGGTTGCAGCCCGATTGACTGGCAGTTGACAGGCGGCTAATAGATCATGGTTGTGTACGGGTAACCCGCCCATTCCATACAGTACCGAGTGGACACGGCAACTGGAGGAGGCGATGGTAATCACCTGACGATAGAGTGGTGGCTCATCATCCAGCAGTGGTTCAACTCGGTCCAGTACGGTGATCTGGTCTGCGCGTTGTAGCAGTTTGCGCAGCGCACGGGTGGGGGCGGGGGCGATCTGCTGTAGGCCAATGACCGCCATCTCGCCACGCTGTTCACGGTTGAGATGGTCGACAATCTGCTGCAGACGCTCGGTGATTGCACCTTGAGCGACGATGAGCTTCAGGCTCTTATATTCTCCTTGATAAGAGAGTGCTCCATAGTCGCGTTCAGTGAGGTCATAAAAAGTGCTGAAGGCCTGCTCTAGAATGGGTTCGAGCTGTCTTCCAAAGAACTGGGTGTGAGAGATTTCGCCCAACCCAAAGCTATGCTGGTCCTGATAGGCCCCCTGCAGAGTAGGGCGGTCAAGGTTGTGCCAGCAAGGGATGCGGCGGCGGCTCTCACCAAACAGCATCTTCTGTGCGGGATCATCCAGCTTAATATGGTCACTACTCTGCCCGACAAACTGCTGAATCAGCTGGGGGGAGGGGAGTTGTACCTTCTGCATGGCAAAGGCGGTCTCCTCTCCATCCATTGCTACCACCACGGGGAGCAGTGCCTGTTCTGCAACAGCATGGGCAATGAGGGTAAAGTCGATTGCCTGCTGCACGTTCTGAGCGAAGAGGATGCAGGCACCGCTCTCACGCAGTTGATGAATCGCTTGATGACTGCCTTCGCTGCTCTCGCCCTGTAGGGGCAGTGCGCGGTTGATGGTGTGGACCACCAGCGGTAGATGATGGCCTACCGCCCGTCTCAATAGATCTTGTGCTGCGGCAAGGTCACTGGACCAGAGGCTGCAGGAGGTGCGTTTCCCCGCCATCACCAGCCCCATGGCATTGGAGAGTGCGGCGCGTGGGCTTTCGCTCTCCAGCTGTAGTAGTGGTTGACCAAACAGATTGAGCTGCTGGCGCTGCTGTTCCCCGCGCCATGCAATGCTGCCATGTTCTGGTGGGAAGCTCTCTCCACTGGCAGAGACCTCAGAGAGAATGGCCTCTACGGTGGCGACGGCAACGGTCCCTTCAAGCAGGGTGGTGATCCCGTGTTCATCCCCTAGAGGAGCGGAGTTCAGCCCCAACAGTTGACGATAGAGGCGGCTGGCGATTTCAGTGAAGCTGGGCATAACGTTTCTGACCCTCGGTCATGTTCCGGTTCTTGTCATCAAACTGTCCTGCGTCGAGCCAGATTATGGCTCCGGTGGGACAGCGCCAAGTGGCCTTGGGATCTTCTATAGCACCACTCTGGTAATCGATCTGAGGCAGGCTGTTGACCATCTCGATCAACCCTGTATCGGCATCGGCGACGCATTTGCCACAGGCATCGCAGGCTGTGCGGCAGAGTGTGGTGATCACCTCACCCTCCAGTGGTGCGTTGCACTGTACAAACAGGTGTTCATCTACAGGGTGAATTTGGAATAGATCTTTGGGGCAGGCGACCACACAATCTTCACAGGCGGTACACTTTTCCAAGTCGACTACGGGGAGTCCATTCTTATTCATCTGAATGGCATCAAAGGTACAGGCTACTTCACAGTCGGCCAACCCTAGACAGCCCCAGGAGCACCCTTTGCCACCACCGGATACCGTCGCAGCGGCACGGCAGCTCTCAAATCCTTGATACTCAGCGATCTGCCACGCCTCCGCTTGCCCCCCAGCACAGTGAAGACGGGCCACTCGCTTCACCTGTTCGCCAGCATCTACTCCTAGTAGATCGGCGATCTCCTCAATCTCCTCTTTTGGAGCAACGGTACATTTGCTAGGCTCTATATTCCCCTGAATTAACTCTTCGGCAAAGGCGCGACAGCCTGGCTCGCCACAGGCACCGCAGTTGGTGCCTGGTAACATCCCCTCGGTCTGGTCAATGCGTGGGTCTTCATCTACCTTTAAGAGGCGGTATGCCACGGCCAGTACCACCCCAAAGAAGAGGCCGATACCAGTCATGATGACGGGAGAGGCTAGGGTGCTATCCATTAACATCCCTTACTAGCTATGGTTTGATGCAAAGTCCCTCCTCCTGTTAGGGGGAGGGTTAGGGTGGGGGTGAAGTCCTTAATTTTGTACTTTACCCCCATCCCAACCTTCCCCCTACATGGGGAAGGTGAAAAGCAGCTGTCCCTTTGCATCGTTGTGTGCCGAAATTTGTTCATCTCGATTCTTGATGGCCTACTGGTTAAACGGCGTTGCACGCTCAATCAACTCTTCCAGACCCGCTTCGCTTTTGTTCAGAGGCATCCCCGGATGAATGCAGCGCGATGGGCAGATCTCAGCGGCCTCTACCATCTGCTCGTAAGTGCCGAGGTTGGGGTCGGTGATGTAGGCCTGCTTATCATCGTTGTAGACAAACATCTGCGGGTTGATAGCGAGGCAGTCGTTGCAGGTGGTGCAGAGGATGGAGTCGATCCAAGGATCTTCACTCACCTCAATCGCTGGTTCGGGTGTGGCCTCCTCAGCCGCAACCTCTGTGACCTCTTCAGTAGCGGTTTCAGTGGCAGTGGCCGTGGTAGGTGTTGCAGTTGTGGTTGCAGCAGCAGGTGTTGCATTGAACCCCTGTTGCAGATCCATCCCCATCAGTACCTGTGCCAGTTTACCCATCACCTCGGTGGTGGCGTTGTTACGCAGTGTACTCAGTGCTGTCTCGTGGGCTGCATTGAGTTCAGAGATTGCGCTGTTACGTTTCGCCTCTGCCAGTAGGTTAGCCTCGTTGACCGCCTCTTCAGCATGGGGGTTACGTACACCGGACAGCTCTTGCAAGGTGTGCCAGTAGTTGAGTCGGTCTTTGCTGGCGAGTACCAGCTCACGTGAGACCACCACTTTGTGTAGCTCATTCTCCTCATTCACGGTCCAGACGAAAGGTACACGTGCAAAGGCGGCCTCGTCAGAAAGGGTGAGGTACTCCGCAATCGGGGTCAACATCTCCGAGCCAAACCCTTCGGGGATCTGGCGGAAGTGGTTGCGTAGCTGCGGAATCAGCAGTGCATAGTCAGCAAAGGTGAAGGCGAGTTCAGTGTGCTCCATCTCTCCTGCATCATTGCGATAGCTGAAGGGGTGAATCGCCCAATCTTTCTCTGCCTGTGGATTTACGCTGAAGTCCATACGCTCAGAAAAGGTGTCGCCCTTTTTCGGGTTGATGCGGAAGAAGGGGTGAACGCGTCCCTCTAGTGCTGCACCAGAGACCATCCACGGGTCCATCAAAAACTGTTTACGGGCCTTCTGTACGTTGCTGCCGATCAGGTGGGGGTCGGCCTCTTGTAGAATCAGCTCATCCTGCATTCCGGTGTTGATCAGGTGTACACCGGTGCGTGGAATCTCTGTAGCCTCCAGAAAGCCGCGCATCAGATGTTGGTAACGAGCGGCTGAGGTCTGGCTGACGTAGCACTGACGGTGTGCCGTGGCGATATAGCCCAGCTCCAGACGGAAGTCATGGAACGGTTCTGCCTCTGCGGCGGCAGGGTTGCCATGCCCCTTGATACGGGTCAGGATCTGAATCGGGCGGCCGGAGTTGAGCAGTTTTGAGAAGGCGCTCATCCCCTCGCCAGCGAGGCGTAGTGAAGACTCTAACGCTACCGTGGCAGGGACCAGCAGTAGCTCCTCTTCGGAGAATGCCTCCCAACCAAAGTTCTCAAACCACGGGTCATGTACCACCGCATCGTAGTGGTTATCGACCTCCAAACGGGCGATACGACAGGCGGCAAATAGGGTTGCCAGAGCCTCGGCCTGGGTATCAAACAGGGCTGCGGCCTTGCTGCAGGGGTCGCTGTCGACGATGGTCTCAAAGTGTTCGGGGTGTTTGTCCCAAGGGCCGGTAAAGTCACCGCTATGGATGAAACGTACCTGAATCGGGTTTGGCTCAAACTCTTCTAGAATAGCAGCGGCCTGTTCAATGCGTTTACGACGCTCCTCTGGCATCTGCACCGTTGCCGACTGTTGCGGCATCAGGGTAGAGAGGATGTCGGTATTGAAGTGGCTGGCGTTGCTGCCAATGCTACGCTCCAAGGTCTCGGCATCATCCCCCTGTTTGTGGCGCTCTACGTCGAGCAGCTGGTTAAGCTGGCGGCTGAGTGTTTTTAGCTCCTCCTCAAAGGTGTCCCAACGCGCATGGAAGCGCCCATGCACCAAGTGGATCATCAGGTGGATGGTGGTGTAACGGTCGTAGGGGAGTAGCTGATCTTTGGCATGAATCCCTTCGCTCATCTGCGTTAGATCAGACTGTAGCGATGTTGCGTTCTCCTCGGAGAGGGCAAGATGCTGCTGTAGTGCGCTGCTTGCCTGCTCAATCAGTGGTTGCAGCTGTTGTGGTCCCTCTAATCCATCAATTTCGTTGCGGATGGCAACCTCTAGCCAACCGAGGTTATCTTTCAGAATACGTGCACTGTTGTCACCCGGAGCAAAGGAGTCAATATGCTCCTTGAGAAAGGAGGAGAGTGGCTCTGCGTGTTGATCTCGGTACTGGGAGTGGCGCGAGAAGAGGATCAGCGGGTAGTCGTAGCGGATCTTTGAGACATCACGGAACGGACTCAGCAGCGCAGGCAGGTGCTCGCTGTTGATCGATAGGGTCTCCCGCTCCACACTCGGATCACCGAGGTGAAAGTGGTGAAGCGTCCGCAGTGTCGCCGTCTCAGATTGGGGGTCTGACTGTGGGGCATGCAGGGTCGGTAGAGGAGGTGCGCTGCTCATCTTTAGACCTCCTTATTAAATCGCAAAGGTATCAAGTGCGTTGTTGGTTGCCGTAATCTTCTGCTCATCGGTGGCATCGTGGCCCACCGCAGAGAGATCACTGTAGCAAGGAATATCCTTGTTCTGGTAGAGCAGACCGACTGGGATGATTCCCTTCAGGGTCTCATCACGGGCGATCTCCAAGGCTTGGTTCATGTCGGATGGATCATGTTCGCGGGCCTCCGGGAACAGACGATCTACACCGGGTGCTACTGGAATACCGTTCTCATGGGTCAGTAGCAGCAGACGGGAGCTGTCTTCCTGTAGCTCCTTGGTAATGCTATCGACAAACACCGGACAGCGTTGGATGATACGAACGATACTGGTGCCCTTGTGTGCATGAGCCGCCTTGATGGTCTCGTGCAGTAGAGGGGGGTTCCAGTCCACCACCTGCGCCAGAAAGGAGGCGTTGGTGATGCCGAGTGTAACGGTGTTGGGGTTGAGCATATCCAGTGAGGCACCTTCAGGGTGGGTGCTGGTCTTGAACTCAATCGGGGTGGTGGGGGAGGTCTGCTTCTTGGTCAAACCGTAGATCTGGTTATCAAAGATCAGTACCGTCATATCCATGTTGTAGCGTACCGCATGAATCCAGTGGGCGGTGCCAATAGAGAAGCAGTCACCATCACCAGTTGCAACCCAGACATCCAGGTCGGGGCGGCGAGACTTTACTCCGCAGGCCATGGGGAGAGCGCGACCGTGCAGACCG
>Ga0233449_1003311_pt1 | contig 11876 bp, 9 predicted proteins | sample SI_124_October20_FD_183012 | JGI IMG/M metagenome (GOLD analysis project Ga0233449, IMG submission 183012) | Seawater microbial communities from Saanich Inlet, British Columbia, Canada - SI_124_October2016_200_MG | ecosystem: Environmental > Aquatic > Marine > Inlet | place: Canada: British... | reverse complement strand
AGCCACCATCCGTGATCAGCATACGGGTAATAAAGGGCACAACCCCCTGCCCCACACCTGACCCGGCTGTCATGATCCCGAGCGCAAAGCCCGGATTACGTCGGAACCAGTGTCCTGTCGTTGCATATAAAGGCCCAACCAGCGCCCCATGCCCGACAGCACCGAAGAGAAAATAGAAGACATAATATTCCCAAAGGGAAGTCAGGTTGCCCAGCATGAGCAACGATCCCGACATGGCAAGGACACCGATTATGGTGAGGTATCGCAAAGGAAAGCGGTCGGCGGCAAAGCCCCAGAACACACCACAAACACCTGAGGCCACAGCCATGGTGGTATACCCGGCTGATGCCTCCCCCCGGGTCCAGCCAAAATCAGCAATAAGCGGTTTCAGGAAAATACCAACTGAACCAAGGCTGCCAAAAGCCAGGCCAGATAACACAAACGTCACACCGACCATCACCCAGCCGTAGCGGACATCTTCTTTCTCGCGATCCCGACCACTCATGCTGATTTATCTTTCGGTTTTTTGGCGATTAACAAAAGCCCCAGGCCAACGCAGGTCACGCCGATCGCAACCACCCAGGTAAACTGTTCGCCCAACAACCAGATCGAAAAGGCGACACCTGATAGAGGTGCTATAAATCCAAAACTGACAACAACGGACGGGCTGTAGGTTTTCAACATCCAGGTGTTAATCATGAAGCCAAGCCCGGCAATGATGATGCCCTGGTACAAAAGACCAGCGATGGGTTGCCAGCCAATATTTTGCCATGTGATTTCCTCAAACAGGAAACCGCCAAGGGCAAAGGCCCAAAGTGGCAACAACATTTGCCAACATACAACTTTGGTCGTTTCCAGCTCTTTTGCCATTTGCGAGGCAAAAATTAGACGCCAACCCAGGATGATGGCGCTGAACATAATGACGCTGGCCCCAAACAGGGAAAAATCTTCAGTCCGCAAACCACCGCCCCGCAAAATGATCAACGAGGTTCCGGAAAAGGCGATAGCCATGCCCACAATCTTGACGCCCGTCAGCCGGTCACCCTTCACCAGCAGATGCGCAAACAAGGCTGCAAACAAGGGATGGGTCGATATCAGGATTGACGAAATCGCACCGGTCGATAAATCAAACCCAAAATTCATGGTCCATATCTGAATGAAGAAAACAGCGCCAAGAATGATCAACGGCTTCCATTCACCGGCACGCGGCCACATGGAAATATTTCGAATTCGGGCCCAGACCAACAGACATAATATGGCGGAGGTAAAGCGAAAAAAACCGCTCCACAAAGGAGGAAAGGCTTCCAGTCCGAACTTGACCGCAACCGGGTTGCCGCCCCACAAAATCTGGATACCAATGATGATGAAAAACGCCTGGACGGGCATGCGGGTCATGATGCTGATCCGGTCCTGGCAGTTGATGGCACCAGGCGTTTTTTCAGAACCAGAAACAGTGCAAGGAAAAATGTCGCGGCAAAAAACATGGTGGCACCAAATTGAATGGGCGCACCTGCATCTCCAGTGTAATCCCTTGTCCAGCCGCCGACTTCAGGCAAGGTTGCAAATCCTACATAGTACATAGTGAAGAAGATACCCATTCCCGTTCCCCTGGCCTCGGGCCGTAGAAACTGTGCTGGCAAGGACATGATCAGGCCTGCGGGCAGGACGGCAATACTGCCTGTAATAATGAAGATCAGAACAGGTGAGGACGCAACAGGGATCCAGGCCATGCCGACAGTGCCAACGGTAAAGGCAATGAACAATATCAGGTTTTGATGCCCCCAGCGGGCACCGATGTACCCACCGACAGGGACCAGCAGGATCAATAACCAGCTGGCGATACTAACCAGAAATGCTGCCTCTACCGGGCTGAAACCCAGGGACACAAAAAAGTTTCCGCCAAAGCTGGGCAGCATAATGAAACCGACATTATAGACGGCCCAGAGGCAGCCTGCGACGATGCACAATAGTGCTTCGATGCGGGTGATCTCCAGCTTGAATCCAAGACCTTTTGCAGAGGTTGTCGCTACCCCTGGTGGATCGCGATACCAAAGCCAGACCAGCATCATTGAAGCCAGAGAAACCCCCGACGCCAACCACATTACCGTGGGCCATGTGGTGACCGTGAGCAATTGTCCATTGATGACCAGTCCCAGGGCAATACCCAGTGGCCAGCTAACGATCAATATGGCGGTAGCGAACGCAACCTGCCTTCCGGGAAACCAGTCAGCTATCATTTTGGTCATCAGAACATTGACGACCACGCCGCCAACGCCACTGATCAACCGCCCGGCAGTAAGCACACCATAGGCATCAGCGACCGCCATCAACGCACCGCCCACGGCCATCAGAAACAGGGAGAAAACGACCAGTCTCTTGTCACCAAACTTCCGCCCCAACAAGGCACCCAGAAGGGCGATGAAAACACCCGGCACCATATAGAGACCAATCAGGCGACCGATTTCATGCCAGGATATGCCCATGGCGCTGACCAGTTGCTCGGAAGAATCGGCAACGGTCTGAAACTGCAAACCCATATTCGTGCGGGCAACAACCAGCAGGGCCAACATCGCCCATTTGCTGCCAGTCCAGCGACCGGCAGCCTGCATTTCGGAACTATTCATGAAGTCTCGGACAATAAGAGGCGTGACAAACTATATGTCAGCCTAGCAGAAAGTCCGGGATGAGCAACAAATCTCAGGCTTGTAGATCGCCATCAAGCAAAGCCCTTATTTGCTGGGCAAGCTGGGTCTTTGTAAAAGGCTTTTGCAACATCCGGACGCCTTCTTCGATAAATCCGTTATGGACAATTTCGTTTTCGGCATAGCCAGACATGTGCAGTATGGCCACTTCCGGGAAATTTTCTTCAACATAAAGAGAGACATCACGTCCCGACAAATCCCCCCCCAACATGACATCAGTCAACAAGGCATCAATTTTCGATCCTGATTCAAAGAAATCCAAACCCGCCTGCCCTGTTGAAACGCTGTCTACTTTATAACCGAGCCCTTCGAGAATCGCCGTCACACTAAGCCTGACATCATCGTTGTCTTCCACAACCAGTATCCGTTCTCCCTTACCGCGCGGTATACCTTTATCCGGTTCCTTTTGATCCGCAATTTCTTCACCCGTCTGATCATCGAGAATATATCGCGGCAGATAAATGTCGACGGTGGTGCCAACGCCCAATTCCGACGTGATGTTGATAAAGCCGCTGGACTGCTTCACAAAGCCATAAATAGTACTCAAGCCGAGACCGGTGCCGAGGCCGGAAATCTTTGTTGTAAAGAACGGCTCGAACACCTGAAGTCTGGTTTCTTCCGTCATCCCTGAGCCACTGTCTCTGACTGAAAGCTGCACAAATTCAGCAGCCTCAACAATGGAAAACTCGGATACAGTATGGGGCTCCAACACAACATTTCGGGCTGTGATAAATATCTCACCCGATCCTTCAAGTGCATCTCTGGCGTTGATCGCCAGGTTAAGCACCGTGTTTTCCATTTCCGACCTGTCAACTTCGACAGGCCAGGTATCTTCGGCAAAGTCGGTATTAATGACAACGGATTCACCAAGCGTTCCGCCCAGCAGGTTTGTAAATTCATTCAGCGCATCGGCCGTTTTGATAATCGACGGATCCAGAACCTGCTTCCTGGAAAATGCCAGCAATCTGTTCGTCAATTCCACGCCACGCTCGGCAGCGCTTTGGGCGCGCTCGAGTATATCCGAAGAAAACTCGTCCAGCTCCATTTCTTCGAGCGCCATATCCAGATTCCAGATCACAACAGACAATAGATTGTTGAAATCATGCGCCACACCGCCCGTCAATTTGCCAACGGCCTCCATCTTGCGGGCCTGGACAAACTGTGACTCCATAATCTTGTGCTGGGTGACATCTGATGTGGCTCCCCAATATCCTTCAAACTCCCCGTCGTCGTTAAACAATGGAATGCCGGTACTGTTGAGCCAGTAATTCTGCCCATCGTTATTTTCAAACTGGAATTCGAAATTTCGAAAGGGTCTGCGGTTTTCAAGATCAGACCGGTGGCGGCGCCACTTATCTTCGTCGGCCAGATCGCTCGCCGATGCCAGCTCCCATCTTGTTTTACCAAGCGGTGGCGTAATGTCACTTGATGCATCTGACGTATCCCAGCTGGAAAAACGCAAATCCGGCCCCATCATCCAGAACCAGTCTGAGGTCGCCTGTAAAAAAGCATCGAAACGCCGTTGTTCCCAGTTAGCCGACGTCAGCGCACTGTTGCGTTCATGTGCGTGGCCGATCTGGGCACAAATCTGGGTCAGTAATTCTGTTAACCTTCGGTCTTCCTCTTCTCGTACATCAGAAAAGAATTCCAGCACAGCAACGGTTTTGCCCCACGACAAAACAGGAATGCCAATGGCCGTTGTCAGGTTCAGTTGCTTCACCTTGTGTCGACGGAGGAATTGGTCGTCCGTGCCAACATCATTGATCCAGACAGGACTACCTGTTCGCCATACCCGCCCGGACAGCCCCTCGCCTTTTTCAAACTGGCTTGTGTCTGTTGCTGCCTTGAATTCGTCGTACTGACCCGGATTTTTTTCATACCAGATACCGGTCGGGACAAATTTGTCTGTCTCGGGAGACAGGGTATAGACATGGCCCAGTTCCCAACCGAGACATTTACCTATTTCTTTGAGCCCAACATGCAGGACATCATCTTCATCCGGGATTTTATGGGCAACAATTCCCATCACGCCAATCAGCTCAAGTAATTGCTGTTTGCGGTCTTCAAATGCCCTGGAAAAATCGGTTGTTTCTGCCTTGCGCAAGACACCGATCACAACAGGATCAGTCTCTGTCCGATCCACATGCAGTTTCAGGACCGTTGGCATGCCATATTCGACGCCCTTGGGCCAAACCCCCTGATTGAATTCGATCTCTTCGCCTTGCTTGCCGGACAATAGATCAGAAATTGCATCGGTTACTGCAGAAGAAAAAAATGCATTTGTCTTCAGGGGATCTGTTACGACACCGAAGTGCGAAATGAGATGTCGGGCACTTTCGTTCGCGTAACTGATCAGGCCTGGTTCTTCAAAAACCAGTATGCCGTCCGTCAAGGAGCTGGCCAGGGATCGAACTATTTGTATCGAAGGCATTTGTTTCCCGTCTGTCTACAAACCAAAAGCAGAGACGTCGCCATCTCTGCTGAACCAAGCTATCTGACAGGAAAAATCCTGCCTGTTTCAAGAACTGTTTGTCAACCGACGCCTGTTCACTCGTCAATCGGTAGCGATCTTGGTCGCCCCTCCATGTCGATGGCCACAAATTTGAACCGCCCGCCCGTCACCTTGATTTCATCACCCCTCATCCTGCGCTGAACAATGGTCTCCAGTTCAACCGTAATCGAGGAATTTCCTGTTTCGGACACATAGCCGTAAATACTGACAAGATCGCCGACCTGTATTGGTCGGTCGAACGTCATGGCGTCAATTGTAACAGTTACGACGCGTCCCTGTGCACGCCGTGACGCAATCACACCACCGGCAATATCCATCTGCGACAGCACCCAGCCACCAAAAATATCCCCGTTTCCGTTGGCGTCAGCGGGCATTGGCACCGTCCGAACCGCTGGTTCACCTCGTTCACCGTCTTTTCTTGCATCCAGACTCATTTTTCTCGTTCCATACCAGATTTTGGTGTTGCGGCACTCGATAACACCTTATAATGGGTGTACACAAGTCAAATGGATAGTTAGGACAAATTGGCAACCTCCAAATCAGGCGGCTTATCAATCTGCTCCGCGAACGCCCGTCAGTGAATTTTAATTCGACCAATTCTGTCGACCAACAATAGAGACTGTTATACCGAATGGATGATCTTTTCCAGCAATCTGGCCAGACAGCCAGGAAAACTGCGCCAAAATCTGCCAAAAAAGCTGCACCGAAAAAGTCAGACAAAGCCACTATCAATGCCGGCCAGGGTGGTTATTCCGCCAAGGATATTGAAGTTCTTGAGGGTCTGGAGCCCGTTCGGCGTCGCCCGGGCATGTATATCGGCGGCACCGATGACGGCGCAATTCATCATCTTGCTGCAGAAGTCATCGACAATTCCATGGATGAAGCTGTTGCCGGTCACGCCAGCCGAATTTCTATCGAATTGCAGGCTGACGGTTCGCTGGCCGTTGAGGACAATGGACGCGGTGTCCCGGTTGATCCCCACCCCAAGTTCAAGAACATATCTGCCCTGGAAGTGATCCTGACGACATTGCATTCAGGCGGCAAATTCTCCGACAAGGTTTATCATACCGCTGGTGGTTTGCATGGTGTTGGCGTCTCTGTTGTGAACGCATTGTCTGATCGCCTTGAAATCGAGGTTGCCCGTGACAAGGTTTTGTGGCGCCAACATTATTCCCGGGGTGAACCGACGAGCAAACTTGAAAATACTGGCGCTATCAATAACCGGCGTGGCACCCGCATCAGCTTTCATCCAGATCCGGAGATATTTGGCCCGGACCTGCATTTCCGGCCATCAGCGCTTTATCGTATGGCCCGGTCAAAAGCATATCTCTATGGTGGCGTTGAAATTCGCTGGTCTTGTGCACCCGATCTGATCACCGGCAAGGACCAGACGCCAGCTGAAGAAAAACTGCACTTTCCGAACGGCATTGAAGATTTTCTCGCGCTGCAAATTGGCGAAGAGCCAACTGTGACTGCAAAACCATTTGTTGGTCATGTGTCGTTGAACGGCAAAGGTGGCCGGGTTGAATGGGCAATCGCCTGGACAGGCGGTGGTGGTGCCTTTCTGAATTCCTATTGCAACACCGTTCCGACACCGGAAGGCGGATCACACGAGGCCGGCCTGCGCTCAGCCCTGACCAAAGGCCTGAAAGCCTATGGCGAGATGGTCAAGGTGAAGGGTGCTGGCCAGATCAACGCAGAAGACATTCTGGGCCCCGCCGGAGCTGTGCTCTCGATCTTTATCAGCGACCCGCAATTTCAGGGACAAACCAAGGAAAAGCTGGCCACAGCTTCCGCAACCAAACTGGTTGAAAGTGTTGTGCGGGATCATTTTGACCACTGGCTTTCCGGCGATCCTGCCGCAGCAGACAAATTGCTGGCCTTTGTCATCACACGGGCCGAGGAACGCTTGCGTCGTCGTCAGGAAAAAGAAGTATCCCGCAAATCAGCAACCCAACGCTTGCGATTGCCGGGAAAACTGGCTGATTGCGCCAGAGGCGGCACGCAAGGCACCGAGATTTTTATCGTCGAGGGTGACTCGGCTGGCGGCTCGGCGAAACAGGCTCGAAACCGGAAAACCCAGGCCATTTTGCCGCTGCGCGGTAAAATCCTCAATGTGGCCAGCGCCGGTATCGACAAGATGCGCGCCAATCAGGAAATCACCGATTTGATCCAGGCCCTGGGCTGTGGATTGCAGGACAAATATTCGTCCGAAGATCTGCGCTATGACAGGGTCATCATCATGACCGATGCTGATGTTGACGGTGCGCATATTGCGTCCTTGTTAATGACCTTTTTCTATCGCCAGATGCCAGGGTTGATCGAAGACGGCCACCTTTATCTGGCTGTGCCTCCCTTGTACCGTATTTCGCAGGGCGGCAAGACGATCTATGCACGCGATGACGCGGACCGGGAAGCTTTGCTGGAATCTGATTTTCAGGGTCGTGGCAAGGTCGAAATCAGCCGATTTAAAGGTCTTGGTGAAATGCCACCTGCCCAATTGCGGGAAACAACCATGAACCCGAAAAATCGCACTCTTTTGCGTGTTGTCATCCCGGAAGTCGCTGATAAGGAAACAGAAACCCTTGTAGAGCATTTGATGGGGCGCAAACCGGAATTGCGTCTGGCCTTCATTCAGGAACATGCAACTGACATCGCCGATCTGGATATTTAAGACGCCCTCATGAAAATTCGCTTGTACGAGCCTGCTGATCTGGAAGAACTGCACCGGATCAACGAGGACAATGTCCCCGCTGTCGGTAGTGAGACGCTTGCTGACCTGGAAACCCTGCTTGCCGGATCATACGTAACATTCATTGCAGAAGACCAGGGTCGCATTGGTGGCTTCCTGCTCGGGATGGTGGAGGGTGCCGATTATGGTAGTCAAAATTATATATGGCTTAGTGAAAAATACCCCAGCTTCGCCTATGTGGACCGGATTGCCGTTGATGCTGCGTTTCAGGGCAGTGGCATAGGTGCCATGTTATACGACGCGCTGCTGACCCGTGTTGCCGACAGTCGTCCCGTATTGACCTGCGAAGTTAACACGCTGCCGCCTAATCCCGGCTCCCTGCGATTTCATAAGCGCCTGGGGTTTGAGGAAGTCGGTAAACAGGTTTTTGAGCCGGGCAAAAAAGCTGTTGTCTATTTGGCTAAATCATTGATCCAGGGTTCCTGAACCATGATGAAACTGTATTACTTTCCAGGGAACGCGAGCTTCACGCCGCACGTATTGTTGTCGGAAACGGGTGCTGAATACGAATTGGTTCTGGTGGACCGAAATGTGGATGCCCACAAGTCCGCTGAATACCTGGAATTGAACCCGTCAGGACGCATCCCGGCCCTGATTGATGACGATCTGGTCTTGTTTGAAACAGCTGCCATCTGTTTACATATCGCCGACAAATTTCCTGAATCCCGTCTGGCCCCTGCCGTCGGCACAACAGAACGGTCCATATTTCACAAGTGGCTGTTCTATATGGCAACAACAATCCAGCCAGAGATATTGTTGTATTATTACGGTGACCGGCATGCTGTAACGGATGAAGGCACAGCCGCCGTGAAGGCAGCTGCAGAGGGCCAATTGGGTGATATGCTGGCCATTATGGATAAAGGAGTGGCTGAAGGTCCCTATCTGATGGGTCAGGATTATACCTTGCTTGATCCCTATTTACTGATGCTGTGCCGCTGGTGCCGGAATTTTGCCCATCCACCCAGGGACTATGCCAACCTTGGACCTTACCTGGAACGGCTTTCAATGCGCCCGGCTATCGCCAATACCTTTACCAGTGAAGGTATTGAAGCGCCTTATGTGTGACAGGAAATAGTCCGCAAATTCAACGGATTGAAATTTTGACCATTTGTACCCAAGTTTACAAATGGAACGACAACCTCACTATCAGGAGAAACCGATGTTATCAGCCCTTGGACGGATCGGAATTCTAACTGTATTGAGCCTCGGTTTAAGTGGCTGCCTGATGGTGCACACGGTCAAACAGGAAATGCTCTATTCACCGGAATATGTTGGCTATGTTACGCGAGACGGCAATTTTCCCGTCGAGATTTCCGGCAATCCGTTGGGAAATTCAACACTGGCCGGTGAAAAACTGTTAGCCGCCATCGAAATTCCCCAATGGATAGCGAGCAGAAAGCTGAAACTGGTTGCAACTCCGGATCGTGGCCAGGGCCCCCGGATGGTGTTGGTTTTCAATCCTGCCAATTTACTGACAAACGGCGATACACTTTGTGCAAATTCAAATCCTGAAATCGCTGCTCCCGGCGATCGCACCAGGATAATTGCTGCATTTTGCCATGACGACAGGAATGTGACCCGGGCAACGGGTGAAGGCGATGTGCAATCCGGTTTGCATGATCCCCGATTTATTGAATTGCTGAATGATCTGATCGAGGAAACCCTGCCGATCAGGAACCGGGACCACGATACAACGGATTGCCAGGCAGCTCCTTGCGGCTAGACAATTGTTGAACTCCGGGATTACCGGCGCAGCCAGGCCTTGAGGACCTCATTCGTGGCCTCAGGCTCTTCCAGCGTCGGTAAATGAGCAGCATCAGGGATATATTCGAGCTCCGCCCCGTCAATACCCACCGCGATCTCCTCGGACAGCTCGGGCGGTGTCAGAATATCGTGTGCGCCGACGACGACTAATGCAGGGCATTCGATTTCGGGCAATGTTGGCAGGCTGTCTGCACGACCCGCAATTGCTGTTTGTTGGCGAATAAAGCTCTCCTGTCCAAGGCCATCGCCGTAATCGTGCCGGTTAGCACAGTATCCTCAGCCCGGTCGGGATGGATGAACATCGGCATTAATTTCGGCGATACGCCCTTGAAATTGCCACGCCTGGCCAGATTGATCAGGTCTTCACGCTGACTTCGCTTTTCGCCGGTATCCGCCCGTGCAGATGTATCCAAAAAGGCAATTCTTTCAACACGTTCCCGTGCTTGTCGGAACACTTCGAAGGCCACATACCCGCCCATGGACAATCCGGCGAGAGAAAAGCGCTCAGGTGCATTAGAAAGGATGTGTGCCGCCATACCGGCAATTGAGTCATGTTGACCAAGATCCGGTACGATGACGTTGTATGACCCGGAAAAAGCCTCTATCTGGGGCGCCCAAAGGGCCCTTGTACACAGCAGGCCTGGAAGCAGGATAAGGTTCCTCGGTTCTGACATGAAAAATGAATATCCTGTAATGGTTGAAATATGACCAACATAGCGCATCCAATGTTCAGGTCCAGTAATCGCCAGACAGGCGGAAAACAAGGGAAAAGTTGACATTTGGCTGTGTGTCAGGTATTCCGGCGCGGCAAGGGAACGCTGCAGCGATTCCCATCAGCCAATTCCCTGGCTGAATAGACGCCTATTATCGCTTGTCACACGATTAGCACTGGCCGGAAAATAGATGAAATTTAGCGACATTGGTTTGGGCCCGGAAGTATTGCGGGCAGTTGAAGAGACGGGTTACGAAACCCCGACCCCTATTCAGGAAAAGGCAATTCCCTACGTTCTGCAAGGGCGGGATGTATTGGGTTGTGCCCAGACAGGAACCGGTAAAACGGCAAGCTTTGTGCTGCCTATGCTGGATATTCTGGCCACTGGCCGTGCCCGGGCACGGATGCCACGCGCCCTGATACTTGAGCCAACGCGTGAACTCGCTTTCCAGGTTGCCGAAAACTTCGAGATTTACGGCAAGTACCAGAAGCTGTCGATGGCCCTGCTGATCGGTGGTGTTTCTTTTGCAGAACAAGCCAAAAAAATTGACCGTGGTGTTGATGTATTGATCGCGACGCCAGGTCGTCTGCTTGATCACGTAGAGCGCGGCCAGCTGATGCTGACCGGAACAAATGTATTGGTGATCGACGAAGCGGATCGGATGCTGGATATGGGTTTCATCCCTGATATTGAACGAATTGTTAAATTGCTACCCCCTTTGCGCCAGACCCTGTTTTTCTCGGCCACAATGCCGAAGGAAATTCGCCGTCTCGCCGACAAGTTTCTCAGCAATCCGCGTGAAGTAACTGTTGCACCACCTGCGTCTCCTGCGAAAACCGTAAAACAGTCCATGGCGATTGTGCCGTCTGGACCTGGAAAGCGCGAAGCATTGCGCCAGATCATGCGATCAGAAGAAGCCAAAGCCGGTATCATTTTCTGTAACCGCAAACGCGACGTTGATGTTGTTGCAAATTCCCTGAAAAAACACGGCTTCGACGCCGCAGCCCTTCATGGCGACATGAGCCAGCCTGCACGCATGGAAACCCTGGAAAAATTCAAGGCTGGCGAACTGGCATTTCTGGTTGCCAGTGATGTTGCTGCCCGTGGCCTGGATGTATCGGGCATGCCTTATGTCTTCAACTTTGACATGCCAACCCATGCCGAAGATTATGTTCACCGTATTGGCCGCACCGGTCGTGCAGGTCTGCAAGGAACAGCCATCAGCCTGGCGACATCACAAGATACAAAATACATTGCAGGCATCGAAAAACTGATTGGCGGTCCAATACCGCGCCTCACCATTGGCGGTGACAAGGAACAAAAATCGGCTGACGCTGCGCCCGAAGCACCCAAAGGTCGGGGCCGGGGTCGTGGTAAATCTGCCGATAAACCCGCCGCACGGTCGGGTCGCAAGACAGAAACCAAATCCGCCG
>Ga0233449_1003308_pt1 | contig 11880 bp, 8 predicted proteins | sample SI_124_October20_FD_183012 | JGI IMG/M metagenome (GOLD analysis project Ga0233449, IMG submission 183012) | Seawater microbial communities from Saanich Inlet, British Columbia, Canada - SI_124_October2016_200_MG | ecosystem: Environmental > Aquatic > Marine > Inlet | place: Canada: British... | reverse complement strand
TATTTGTGTCATATGCTGCGGTAATAGTAGTAGGTAATAATTAGACCTCACGCAGGAGAGTTATTTTTCATTGTTGAAAGGCGTCAACAGAGAGCCTGCGTAGGCGGTACCCCTTGATTCGTACTACTTGAATCAGTGCGTTTTTCACCTATTTCAATGGATATGCAAACGTTCCGATGGTGGCCCTTTGAAACGAATGATTGTTGAACTAGGTTATAGTCGCATGAAACGATGCCCCCTCATGTTGTTGTTCTAATTCACTCCCAGGGAAACGCTGTGGGCCCTCTACGTGAAGCGATAAAGCACTATATGCCGCAGATGGTTTTCTTAATCAGCAATCATGGTGCTGATAAGGCAGTGTTGGCCTTAGAATACCTAGAACAAAAAAATGAGGAGAAATTGGGTAAACCAGTTCGAAATATAGAGTATTTCGATATGATCCTCATAGACGATGGCGTCTCGAAAGACACCATTTTACAAATGTTTGAAGCGATTGAAAAAGCAAAGAAGAAAGCAATGTCCGAGGCCAATGGACGGGAATTGAAGTTCTACGCAGGTATTGCTGGTGGCACTAAACCGATGGTTATTGGTTCAGCACTCGCGGCGATTAATGGCCATTTAACTTCTTACTATGTTAAAGAAGAACGCCCAGGAAACACAAAGAATTTGCTTTTCGAGATTGATTTTATGAACAATTTAATGTCCGCAGTAAATTGGTTGCGAGAACATTACACAAACCCACGTAATCTCCGTTACCTCCGTGAACTTGCAAGGCGTGAAGAAGATGGCGAAAGTTGCACAGCAGAAGAAATAGCATATACTCTTCAACCTGTAACCGCTAAATCCGTTCAGAATGCTATGCGTGTATTGAAAACGCATGGTCTAGTTGAAATTAATAAAGGGGAAATCAAAGGGAAAAAAACGCAAACATTTTCCTCAACACGTTTGGGTCATCATGTGTTAAACATGTATCCCTCTTCAAATGAAGAAGAATAAGTGGAAGTAAATCACTTCAGTTTACTCTGTTCGGAAGCAGGAATCTCTATGGAATCGAGATATTCACTTCCGAATGGTATTTTTCGGAATTGATTGCTTATTATTCCACTAAGCATTGTGAGTTAGTTATGGGACAAGAAACCATACACCCAACGAACCATGCGATTGACCGATTCAAGGAACGAGTTCTACCGCTCCTTCCAGATGACAGTCGCACACGAATGAAAAACAAGAAGAATATCAAGCAACGTCTCTATGGTTTGGCACGTCGTGCAGAAATATCTACAGAGGGACATCAGATACTTCACCTCCAAGTCTTCCTGGCCATTCATGATTATCCACCAATCCCCCTTACTCTTGTCATCAATACTGCAAAGAAGATACTCGTTACACTCTATATCTCATCTGGCTGGGTGATGGACGAGTCCAACGGGCGAATCGTTTGGCGGTGGTGTGCATGAGTACGCTTCCTCTCGCTGTTAACTGGCACTTTTGGCCTTGGTGCAACTATGGTTGCAAGTTCTGCTTTGCTCGCTTCGAGGACATTCCTCGTGCCGACCGCTTGCCTAAGGAAATCGCTCTTACCGTTCCAGAGATGCTTGCAGAAGCTGGAGCGGACAAGATCACCTTCGTCGGTGGCGAACCAACGCTCTGTCCCTACTTGGGCGATTTGCTGGCTGCGTCAAAGGATGTTGGTCTGACGACTTGCATAGTTTCCAACGCCTCTGGACTCACCGAGTCGTTCCTCGATGAGTGGGGGCACCTCGTTGATTGGGTAGGCCTATCTATCGATGCTTCTAACGATGAAATCCATGCAGAAATTGGGCGTGGAATGCGTAGCGACCTCGCTCGTTCTCGCAGTCACCACCTAGAGTTGGCTACCGATGCCTGGAATCGCTGTCGCAGTCGTGGCATCCGCATGAAACTGAATACAGTTGTGTGCAAGCCCAATCTCAACGATGATATGGCGGAACTTGTGCTCAAGTTGCGTCCCGAACGCTGGAAGATTTTCGAGGTCCTACCTGTAGAGGGTCAGAATGATGGGGATGTGGACGATTTGCTCCTAGATGAAGGCGAATTCCAAACCTGGATCAATCGTCATGCTTGGATTGCAGACGAAGGCATACAGATCGTGCCTGAATCCAATGAACTCATGCGAGGTTCCTATGCGATGATGGATGCTCTAGGTCGCTTCTACTCAAATTCGGAAGGTGGACATGCTTACGGTCCTTCAATCCTAGATGTTGGTGTTCGCGAGGCTTGGAAACAGAATTGTTTCTTCGAAGATCGCTTCCATGATCGTGGAGGGGTGTACGAATGGGGCACTGGCAAGGTCACTCTACCCGTTGCAGGACAAGGATGTGATCTGTGATGCCTTCCCAAATCATTGCGCTTTCAGGGCCCCGTGCTTGTGGAAAGAGCACCATAGCTAACCATCTGGTCAACTATCATGGATACACTCGTATCGCCTTCGCAGATGCATTGCGCGATATCGCCGCAGTTGCTGGCTCTGATTTCATCAATGACCGCTTGTATCTGGCGCGTTTGGGTGAGAAGTTGCGTGCCCAAGTGCCTGATTACCTACTACAAGCAGTCAATAATCGGCTTCAATCAATCAACGGACACATCGTCATTGAGGACATCCGTTTCCCTGCTGAGGTTGAGTTTTGTCAATCTATTGGAGCGACGACCATCCGCTTTGATATCCTGATAGAAACACAGCGCGAACGGCTTGCAAATCGAGATGGAAAGGTTGGATTTGACGCAGAATCATTAATTACATGTATGGATGAACACGCATTGAATAATGTGGTTAATTGGAATTACGTGATTCCAGCTGTTGGCGATTTCCGTGAACTCGCAGCGGTCATTCATACAGGAGTTTCTTCGTCGAACATCGTCTGGGGAAACACTCAAGATAGTCGAGATACTATAAGTGTCTCCGGGAGGGCGAGCGCGTGACTGAAGAGCCCGAATTCGACCTCGGTTTCGCGGACCATCACGATGATTGGGGTACGAAGGTCAATCCAAAGGATTTGAACACCCTCAACTGCTTGAACGATCACTTATCGGCAGAGGAGGACTACTATCGAGATCCACGACGAAGACCCAGTTTCACATTCTACGCTGTGGATGACCAATTACCACCCGACGCTTTCAATCTTGAGCGCCTCCTATCGTCTCAAGACATACGACCTAATGATTTGAAAAAATTACACGATGGTGGCATTCGGACCGTGGGTCATATTCGGAAAACCGGTGTAAATGAACTCATCAAATCACTCGGACTCCATTCAAGTATGCGCTATGCATTGAAGAGCATCCTCGATACTCTCCCTCAACCTTCCGCGTGGGCCCGAGTTGTTCAAAATCGAGTAGCTGATCCATTTCGTATTCGCCTACACAGAGATTCTGTTGGTATTCCACGTGGTTGGGCTGAAGGCAATTTCCAAGTTGAAATAGAAGAACTTGAGAAGAAGGGCAAAGGTGGGAAATCCAAATCCCATCCATTCAGAATTCGAGTTGAAGGATTCGATCCCGACACATCATTGATGACACTTCGTCCAGATCAATGGAAACCTGAGATTGCAAAAAAATGGTGTAAATTACTTGACAAAGCGGTGAAAGGCGATATTAAACCCCATCTGCACCTCAGAGAGGCAGCGAATGATTACAACACTTTCCGCAAGAGTCAAGCAGTTCGAATGCTCATTAAAGAAGCGACAGAACAAGCCAAGAATTTGGCCTACACGATTCGAGATCCGAACAAACTCCCCTCTTACGATCAATCCGATTCTGGAGCGAAATTGTTGAACTCAGGGTTGAATCTTAATTCTAAGATGAAAGTCTTAGATCGGAATGGTGTTGAAACACAACGAAAAGCAGTGTATACAGGACTATCCTGCCCGGATATTTCATTGATTCGAGGTCCACCCGGTACGGGTAAAACCACCGTCATCTGCGAGATCATCCAGCAATTGGCTGTTGAGCAGGGGTTGCGTATCCTCATGGTTGCACCCACACACGTCGCAGTCGACAACGTACTCGAACGAATCGGCTTGGTCGGCGGTCCGAACTTCCTTCCAGGAGTCTATCCATTGAGACATGCAAGCAATAGCCGGATGGTCTCTAATCACTTGCGTATGTTTACTTGGGATGAGCTGAGTTTTGGCCTTAGATCGAGACTTGCACAAACTCTAGAATCCGGCTTGAATCAAAATCTTGGTTCGGATAAGATATCATCGATTCAGCAAGATTGGTTGACTCAGTTACGCCAGCCAGTACAGGGCCGTGATGCGGAAGGCGAGGTCCGTGTCGACATCATAGGCCATATGCTGAGTCACAACGTCAACTTGGTTTGTGCAACGACAATCGGAATATCCACAGGTGGACTTTTTGGAGCAGAAGGCATTCCTTTTGATATCGCCATCATCGATGAGGCTTCAAAGGCGACTTTAGGCGAATTCTTGGTACCTGGAATCAGAGCAAAGCGTTGGCTTCTCGTGGGTGATGAGAAACAGCTCAGCCCGCACGTTGATCAATCAAAAATTGATTTCATCATATCCAGAATGATTTGGAAACATTTTGTTGAACCAGTAAGACTTTGGAAATGTGAGCAGTGCTCGCATGAAAACGATAGTGATCCTTGGTGGAAGTGCTCAAAATGCAAAAAAAGATCTGGTAAAAAGACACCTACAAAATGGGTTACAAATTCATGGGTACCTCAATTAACCAATCCTAGAAATGAAAACAAAGGCTTCTTTGCAATGGGGGATGAAGTCCAAAAAATGTTCGAAAAATGCGCAGTTGATGTCAGAATCTCTCTTGAGCAATGGTTTGAACACCGAATGTCCAATAATGAAAAACTACGTCGTCAGCATCAATGGAGGATCTTCAGTTCAATCTTGCATCTAAGAGCGGATCTTGAGGACAAATGGTCAGAAATCTCTTTTCATTCACAAGTCAAGAATTGGGAGAACGCCAAGAAGAAGATTGACGATGATTTTATTCGGGCAATTGTCAATTGGGAACACAAATGTAAATCCACGAAAAAAGAACATGAGCGTGCGGTTACAACCTACAAAGAGCGACAAGTAGAAATCAAAGAATATCCAACGATTCTCGCAAAGTCTGAAGAAGATTTTCAGTCCAAAGAATCTGCCAAAAAAGAGGAATTTGCAGAGAAGATGGCCGAATATGAATCACTGATGGATGAATGGGATTCGGCCGAAAAGAAAACGCGGGGCCCTAAACCAAAGAAACCAACTGCGTTCAAGGTGGGTAAATTCAATCCACCAAAGGAACCGAAGGAGTTGTCGAAGCCAGGAAGTTATCAAAAACCCAAGAAACCAAAGAAGCACGCATATCCTGAAAAGCCAAAGAAGCGCGACCCATCATGGCGTCGTCCACCTTCAAATAAACCAGCAACAATGCAACTCTATAACCAGAAAACTGGGAAATGGTTTGATGCCATGTGGGATAAACAAGAAAGGAAAATGAAACCTCTTCCACCAGGTCAAAGAAAATGGCCATCAGCACCTCATATCTCTGGCGCAATCAAACCTTGGTGCTTTAACCCAGGCAAAGCAGATTATTTTGAAGCACTTTGGAAGAGCCTGATTATGGTCTCGGATTTAGAATATAACAGTGGATTTGAGTTGTTTGAAGGATGGCTATCTAATAACAAGAGAAATGATCGAATTGTCAGCCTCAATGTTCAACACAGAATGCACCCTAAGATTGCAGAATTCAACAGTCAAGTTGTCTATGGAAATGAATATCACAGCGGCTCGCATATGGTTGACCGTGGCTTCCCCACACGTATTCTGGGCACTCCACTGAAAAAGGACGACAGCCTTGTACTTCTAGACACCTCGTTGTTTGGCGATGAAGCAATGGAGAAAATTGACGTCCTCCCAAATGGGCAAAAAAAATGGCTCTACGTAAACGTCGCTGAGGCAAAGGTGATTGTCGAAACTATTGATGACCTCGCGAAAGATCTTGCATCCATTCCTCATCCAGATGATCGATACTGGGAGATTGCAGTCATTTCCTTCTACAAGGCACAGGCAGCAGCAATTCAGAAAGCGCTTCGTATCAGTGATGTCGTGGAATCTAAGGGTCGGCGTTTTGTGGACAAGAAGACCAAATCGGTCCGCATCGAGGTCAATGTGGTTGACAGATTCCAGGGGCGAGAAGCTGACGTTGTCTTACTCCCCATGACTCGCGCCAATGACCGTGGAAGTCTCGGTTTCATGACAGTCCTAAACCGCATTAATGTAGCCACGTCTCGTGCTCGACACCGCTTGATTCTTGTTGGCAATGCTCGGAAACTGAAGGAAATGGGTGCGAAATACGATGCAAAAAATTCTGACGAAGATTCAGAGTCAAGCATGGCTGAAAATACAGCCCCTCAGAATTTCGTTTCTCAATTAATCAATCACGTTCAGAAGAAGGGACGTTCCCTGCTACTCAACCCCGAAGACCTCAGAAATGATTGGAAGGGCATCGATTGGGTTCCAAAACCCCGGAATGGCCGGAAAAGAGGTGGTAGAAAATGAGTAAAGATCCGCGCGCCCCTCGTCCAGTACTTTCCAACCGCTTGATTAAGGAGGGGGCTTGGGCGATTCATACTGCTCCCGCCACCATCATCAAGATGGAATTTTCAAATCTCAGATGTCGTGAGGCTGGTGTCAAAGAAGACCCCTTGCTCGTGCATGCGACTAGATTGGCCGAAGAACTTGATGCCCTCTCTGCAAAGGATGTCCAACGCGTCTTTGGATTACCAATCAATCTTTCAAGAAAACTCCTCGAGATGTTACTCTACCGTGATTTGATACAAGAATCAAAAAAGCGTAAATCACGCTTACTCAATCGAGACGACGGCTTCCTCTTTGAAGAAGATTCTGAAGAGGCGAAGCGACACCGAAAGGACCCAATCTTCGATCAGATGTTTGAATTGACGGAAGCCGGTCGTCTTGCGTCCAAAGACGGAGAAATACGCCCCATTGTATCAATGAATAAAACTCTGTACATGGTTGAAGAAACGGGTGAATTTTTACCAATCAACACCTCATTGAGTGGGGGGAAATGGGGTAAAATAAATTGGAAAAAAGCCACCTCACCTTCTAACGAAGAAGTCATCAATTGGTTCACAGGGGAGCAGAGAAATACTCGGAAGGTCGATGAATCAATTGAGGGTTTTTCAACAGAAAAAACCACTAGAAAGGATGATTTTGGCATAGAAATTGCGTCGTGGGCTGCGACGGAGATCAAAACATATCAGTCAGCGAAAGTACCAGGAATTTGGTTCAAGAGAACGCTGGTTGGAACAACTTCAGTCAATCTCAAAGAAATTCATGTCGACTCAACTACATTCATCAATTCATTTGGAGAAACAGAATTTGATTCCGATGAACCATTAACTGGTGCATTGGGGAAGATCCAATTCCGCAATCAATCTTCAAAAGCAAGAGCACACAAGGATATGTTGTCAATTGAAGTATCTAACCACGAACATCGAGATCTCCCAGGTAAATCAAGACCAAAACCGCACCGTGTACAATTCTCAATGGGAGACTACGTCGAAGTTGAAGCACTGCTTAGGCCGATACCCACCCAGAATAAAATCACCTCTTGGATTGATGATGCAATAGATGACGCAATGCGTAAACTACCAGATGGCGCACTCGGCCGCGCTGGAGTTTCTTCAGAAATGACACTCCTCAAGAATTCAATTGAAGAGTTGTGGATGGATTCGGAGAATCTCCCGAAGAAATGGATTGAAACTCTTGAGAAATCCTTAGCAGCACTGTCTCTCGATGCAACATTAGAGCGATATCGAAAGACGGGGGAATGGGAATTACAGTATCGAATAGACGAAGCGGAGGTGTTCATCCATGCCTACTGAATCCATCAAACTTGAAGTCCCTGATCGTCCACTTCCAGATTTGGTTACCTGGCTTCCAATCGAGGGAAAGAAGGTAGATTTTGCATCTCTTGCATGGCAAGGAAATGCTGAGACGTTGATGAGTACGCACCCGAATAATCCCGCGATTTTACAAACCATGGTTGACATGATTACCTCTGCGGAGCATTCTGTGTTCCTCTTCAACTGGATGTTGAATCATCCTGAAATTGAGAAGAGTCTCGTTGCAGCCGCGAATCGGTTGAATGGCAGAGTTCATGTTTTGACCACCTTGGGAACAAGTATTTTCAGCCGATATTCTGATGAGGAACAAGCAGAGAAAGACCTCGAAAGATTGCAAAATCTTGCTGGAAATGGAGTGTATATCCGATTGCACCCTGAATCCCACGCAAAATTCCTGATTGTCGACGATGAATTGTTGATTACATCCGCTAATATCGTCAAAACGTCGCTTGAGGAGAACATTGAGACTGGCATTCGAGTCAATGATGCGGATACAGTAACCTCCCTCCGTACGTTTTTCTCACATCTATGGCTTCATGAGGCAAATCAACACATTCGCCCAAGCAAGAATGATCCAAGGCTCGGAAACCCTTGGTCACAATCGAGTGCACCCGCTGCCCCAGTTGCCTCTGCAAATGCAATCTGGACGTTAAGCAACAGAAGAATGAGCTTAGTGAAGGCGATTATTGATACCATAAAATCTGCAAAGAAGACATTACGAATTTCAACCTACGCACTTTCCAATGCTGAATCAGGGATTGGGAAACTAGTGGTTGATGAGTTGGTCAAAGCATCTGAAAAAGGTGTAGACCTTACAATCCTCTATCACGTCACAGACAAAGCGATTGGCCGACCCCCTAGAGAGCATGAGGCTGTCGGTTTCCTTCGTCTAATGTCTTGCAAGGGTGTGTCAATGAGAGGGCACCCCGATCTTCATGCAAAACACGTCATTGCTGACAATACGAAGGGTATTCTATTCACTGCGAATCTAGATGGAAGCCATGGTCTAAACACCGGTATTGAAGTCGGCGTTCACTTGAGCAAAGAAGCAAGCCAACATCTGGCTGAGTGGCATGATAATCTGTTTGATTCGTTCCCCTTCGAACTCGTATATTCTCCAACAAGTACTGTGTTGGCCAACCGTCAGGGAACGAAGTTGCTTGAACTGAACACAACCCTGCTATGCAGTAGTAGAGAGCATGACAACATGAAGACTCAAATTTCTGCAATCGCAGAATCACCAATCGTCCTATGCAAGCGCGACAATCGCTGGATTCCTCCGGAAACAAAGAGAGAACGAGAGAAACCGAAACCGTACGAACCCAGAGTAGCCATTCCATCGATTAAGACAGGATATTTGGTCGGCGGAATTCAGATGTACCAAGATGGGAAGATTGTCAAGGCTGAATTGTCGGATTCTCCTGATTTCGGCCTCCATCATGCACACGTTAAACCAGGAAAATATTCCATAGAATTGATTCGGCCTTTTACTGATGATGAAATTCTTGAAATGATTGAGGGTCACCTCCCTGCTCCTGAAAAAGGAGTGGCATTGAAGGAGATGATTGACACAATAAAGGGAGCAACATCCCACCCCAATCTTGAGATACAGTTCCCATTGACTGCCAAGGGATTGACTGAATATATCCAGAATAACTCAAACAAGGGTTTGCTACGTTCCCATGAACTCCAAGGACAGAAATTGATGCCAGTATTGTCTGAGATTGAGGCTGCAGAACTGTTGAAGGATCTACTGGATTCAGGAGACAAAGAAGAGATGCAGAAAATACTGGATAAGTCAAAGAAGCCACACAATTTTACAATAAGTAACAAATTAATCAAGAAACTTAGAAAATTATTATCTGATGATATATCTGAATAACGATGAGTGAACGCCTTGAGTAATGGGGCCGAGTAGAGATTATGCATTGGTCGCAAAGAGCTGAGCATTTAACCCACAGGGTATGCCCAGTGACTACCCTGTGTTTACTCGAAGGTGCAAGGGAAGCTCCTTTGAAAATACAGATATAGATTTTCACTCTTTGGCTTATCAAAATAGGATTGAGGGGCGTTCAATCCACCATTTCATACCAGGTGATGCTAAATCTTGAGGCCCTTGGTAATTTCTGTCATTCCTAGCCATATTTTCTTCATCTTCATATGGACTAATGTTGTACATAGAACGGAAACACACTGTCGTGTGACTATTCAAAGGACCTACATATTGTTCTATATTGAAGTGTTCTCCGACCTTATTGGGACGGGTTTTGATTGGTATTATTACGAGTGATTCCCCATTTCTTTGATGAAATGCATGCAAGAAATGAACGTGGATCAGTTGATCGGAACATGAATTCAATATACCTACTCCTGAACGATTAGCATCATACTGAATAAACCACGGCAACGTAACAAATGCTTCCCAAGGATTGTTTGGAAGGTGGCCTTCGGGGTTATTCTCGAAGTTTCTGCCGCCAAAATAATTGCCAGGAATGCTCGGTGCCGCAGTTGTAGCATCAACACGCAGCACCAACCATTCTGAATCATTGTAATCTAGAGTTGATCTATCATGTGTCATCCGAGGATCATTCCCTATGTAAAATGGGCCGCTCACCCGTCCACTTTGGTTATCATATAATTCCATGATAGCATCGATATTACGCTCTTGGTCGTTGCGCATTACTCGGTCACAAACGACTCGATATCCATGATGATATGTAGCGGCTTTACGAATTTGTATGCCAAAATTCTGATAACTTGAAGGCAATTGGCGAACGTCGGGTTGCGCAAAATGTTTGTTAATGATTGTAAGGAAATCGATAACAACATTCCCTAACCCTGCAATTTTCATTTCTGCATTCATTGACACATCGTTTCCCTCTTCAGTTTCCATCCAACTTAGGTGGCTCATTGTCGGAAAGAACTCCTTTAATGTCTGTAAAACATCAAGCCATTCGTCAAATCCGCAAAATCTTCGCCCCATCTTTATTGCTTGAATAAATGGACGGAGTGCATCCAAGCCGAATGAATTTACCAAATCAAGGGCGATGTCGTGTATGTCATCGCCTTGACTTAGTGGTAAGATTACCTTACTCGGATATCCATGCATTGAACGGAGTCCTTCGAATAACCTTTCAAACCGTCGCAGTGTCTCACTCTTCAATACGCTCAAACTAGAGGGTTCATTCCACAGGTTGTCTAAAAATTCAATGAGGATAATAAATTCTAAGAGGTGAATTAATTCGGGTTCTATGTACTCCCGAGGGTTATATGTTCGCAAAATATGTTCCAACGCATCCTCAAGATTACTATTTTCATTGGGGGTTTCTGTAGTTACCCGAATTCCTTTTTTATTTCTACGCCAATACCTGATGGCATCGGCTTGTTGTTTCCCACATAAGCCAGCCAAACTTGGTTTTGCGAGTTCCCAAAACTTCATGCTTGTTTTATTTGCTTCCCCTAAAATTCTGTTCAGTGTACTTCTAGTAAGGTCTTTCAATAGAATATACTCGCCTTTTTCGAAGATTAGTCTTCCGCGTTCAAGTTCATCAAATGTTTTTACGGCTTTCTTATTGAATGAAATTTTCTCTCCTTCTTCAATATAATGTTCTTCCTCAACCTTAGAGACGAACCCTACTGCCCGAGAACCGTGAGGGAGTGTGAATATTTGCCTTCCACTCGCCGCGCCTCCAAACTCAAAATTACTTCCAGGGAGATCATCATCAACAATCAATTGCTTCTTTCTACTCTTTTTTCTCCCCAGAGTTGCGCCCTTTGTCCCAACTTCAAGAATATCGCCGGTATGGAGATAAAGATATTTCCAGTTCTTCGCCATGATTTTCGCATATTTCGCGAGTATTTAAGGTGTATGTGAGTATGAATTCCCAGTAAAAGGGAGCCCTTCCAACAGACGAGTTTAGCATGGCGGCTTTTTGAAAAGGAATTTTGGATGG
>Ga0233449_1003307_pt1 | contig 11882 bp, 8 predicted proteins | sample SI_124_October20_FD_183012 | JGI IMG/M metagenome (GOLD analysis project Ga0233449, IMG submission 183012) | Seawater microbial communities from Saanich Inlet, British Columbia, Canada - SI_124_October2016_200_MG | ecosystem: Environmental > Aquatic > Marine > Inlet | place: Canada: British... | reverse complement strand
CGGAAGCGAGGAACAGAGCTGCATTGGCGATTTCTTTAGCCTCGCCAAGACGCCCCATCGGGTGCAACGACTTCAATCGTTCATGCATATCGGCATCTTCGACCAGAGTCGTCACCAGCGGCGTGTACGTAAAGCCGGGGCAAAGTGCGTTCACGCGAATGCCCTGCTTGGCCAGCGCTATGCTCATATCCCGAGTCATCTGCACAATTCCGCCCTTGGTGTGCGGGTATGGATTGAACCCGTCGCTAATTCCCTGCGCGTAACCGACCAGCCCAATAATCGAAGCTAGGTTCACGATCGAACCAGAGTTCTGCTTCTTCATGTGATCGACGGCGAATCGAGACATCATCATCGAACCTTTGAGGTTGATACTCACGACCCAATCCCAAGTCTGCTCAAAATCCCACTCTTTGGGTGCGTATCGAGGAGTAACTCCTGCGCTGTTCACAAGAACATCAATGCCACCCAGCTGACTAACGGTCTCAGCAACCAGACGCTCGCAATCCTCACGGCTCGAAACATCACCAGCAAGAGCGATCGCATCGCCACCACTCTCGACCACAGATTTTGCCACTCGTTCAGCAACATCTAACTTCAGATCAGAAATGGCGACTCTCGCGCCCTCGGCTGCGAACAAGTGAGCCATGGCATCACCAAGTCCCGAACCGCCACCTGTGATGTGTGCAATTTTGCCTTCGAGCCTGCCTGCCATATAAGAACTCCTATGTGCCGTTCAATAAGTTGCTGTTCAAGAGCGAACGACACAGAACACGTCTAAAAATTGAAACTGGCGGCGATTCTAAAGCGAGTTTGTAGTGCCGTGGAAGGCGTTGAGCCGTAATATTGAACATATATGCCTTCAGGAACTAAAAAACGACGTAACCCGCGGCAACGCACTTCTGCTTCACGATACAAAGCTGACAAGCAGTCGAAAACCGATAAAAAAGAGAACAAAAAGAAGACGCCTGAGAAGCCAGACGGGCCGATCAAGTACCCGATGAATTATGCTCGACCGTTTTCACGGCTCTACGCATTCACGGTTGATCTGGGCTTGCTGATGATGATCATCTACACCATCGCTCCTCAAGCAGGAGGGGCGATATTCAGCAACGAGTCTGTAGCCCCCAATCTAGTTTTCTTGCTTGGTTACTTCATTCTTCCGACAATCCTTTGGGGCAGAACTCCCGGAAAATGGGTTGCTGGAATTGTGGTTGTCGATGCAGAAGGCCGAACACCCGGCCCTGCTGCCATTCCAAGGGAAATGATCGGCAAATTAGTGTCGTTCCTCGCAGCTGGAATTGGCATCTTCTGGTTGATCTTCGATCCGAAACGACAAGGCTGGCACGACAAAATTGCTGGCACATTCGTAGTCGAAAACCCGTATTCCGGCGGTCCTCAGTTCATGAAAGATTTCTTCAAGTTCGGTAAGAAGGACGAAGAAGAGACCGATTCTGACGATGACGACACGGATGACATCGACGAAGAAGAATCTGATTCATCTAGTGACGAAGACGATAAATCGAAGTAAATTCGTCTTCAGTTCGCAATAACACCAGTTCAGTCCAGATAAGAAAGACCCCCCGAATGGCAATCTCTCGAAAAGTTCGAGAACAGATGAATAACAGTTCGTGGATTCGCAAGATGTTCGAAGAAGGCATCGAACTACGAAGCATTCATGGGGCAGAGAACGTATTCGATCTGTCGCTGGGCAACCCTCTCCTCGAGCCGCCTGCTGAGTTCAAGGAAGCCCTCGCCCGTTTGGTCGCAGATGAATCACCAGGCACACATCGGTATATGCCCAACGGTGGCTTCCCTGAGGTACGAGCGAGTGTCGCTGAGGTGCTATCTGAAGAATCCGGAGTTCCGTTCACCGGTGCCGAGATATTAATGACAGTAGGCGCCGCAGGAGGAATCAACACGATCCTGCGATCGATTTTGGATGAAGGCGACGAAGTCGTACTGATCGCACCATACTTCGCTGAGTACACGTTTTATGTTGAACACCAAACCGGCGTAGCGAAAATTGCCAGCTGTGACGAAAACTGGCTGCCTGACGTTGAATCGCTGGAAGCCACTATCACCTCACGTACTCGCGCCGTAATCATCAACTCACCAAACAATCCCACTGGCGTTATCTATCCAGAATCCTCTGTAGCTGCAATTTCTGCTGCTATTCAACGTGCGGAAGAAAAGTTTGGCACTGAGATTTACTTAATCTCCGATGAGCCATATCGCAAGTTGATCTACACCGACGCCCCCTACCCGTTCATCTTCAACCACCACCCTAGATCGATCGTTGCTACTTCGCACTCGAAGGACTTGGGTTTAGCGGGAGAACGTATCGGCTACGTAGCTGTGAATCCGTCAGATCCAGGTAAAACAGACCTGATGGATGCGTTGAACTTCTCTTTGCGCACGCTCGGATTTGTGAACGCTCCTGCGCTTATGCAGCGGGCCGTCGCAGCAGTTCAGCGAGCGACGGTTGACGTCGATATCTACCGCAAGAAGCGTGATCTGCTCTACGGTGCACTCACACAAATCGGTTACGAATGTGTTCAGCCCGATGGTGCCTTCTACGTGTTCCCTAAATCGCCGATTCCTGACGATACCGAGTTCGTTGCCCAACTACAAAAAGAGCTCGTACTGGTCGTTCCCGGAGTTGGATTCGGTACACCGGGATTCTTCCGAGCGTCGTACTGCGTCGATGATTGGGTGATCGAAGGTGCTGTCGGTGGGTTCAACGAAGTGTTCAAACAAGCGAACAGCTAGTCGATCTCTATTTCAGGGGCTCTTTGAGTCCTGATCCAGTAATTGGTACGCACACATTCGAATCTTTTTCGATTACGCCAGATTCGATCAGCTTTCGTAACCCTTCGAATGCTCCGGCTGACGTCATCTCCGCGAATATTCCCTCGGACGACGACAATCGCTTCTGCCACTCGATCAGTGATTCCTCAGAAACGGTAACTCCGGTGCCATTCGTCGAATTTATCGCTTCAACCATTTCGGCAAGTCGTGGCGGCTTCGAAACGGCTATGCCAGAAGCGTTTGTAGGCAGCACGTCATCGTGCGACCAAGCTTCACCATTCAATGCGGCAACAACTGGTCGGACAGCTGCGGCCTGAACGCCGTGGAATTTTGGAATTCTGGCAATAATTCCGGCTTCCAATAACTCTTCAAATCCGCGCACCATGCCTATCAGCAGTGAGCCATTCCCAACTGGCAGCACCACGTGATCGATCCCATCATCCAGCACTTCCGCAATCTCGTAGCTGGCCGCCTTCATTCCTTCGGAAAAATAAGGACTCAGGTTGTGAGACATGTACACAAGCCCGCGTTCTTTCACGAACTCTTCGGCAGCATCGGTTGCAGCCTGTCTGGGACCTTCAACCTTGTGCAGACTCGCTCCGAAAATCTGTATTTGGTCAAGCTTCCCGCTCGCAGCACTAGCCGGTGCGAATACGTGCGCCTTCAGTCCTGCGGCAGCAGCGTAGGCGGATAGTGATGCGCCCGCGTTCCCCGATGAATCTTCGATGAACTCGGTAACGCCTAAATCACGCCCCATAGTCGTGAGAATCGCTGATCCACGATCCTTGAACGAGCCAGTTGGAGCCATGAACTCGAGCTTCGCCCAAAGCGAACCCAATCCCAACGCTTCACCAGTCTTCTCAAGAAAAACGAGAGGCGTATCGCCTTCACCTAGCGAGTTCGCCGCAGAAGGATCGTCCATTGGCAATCGAGGCGAGGATCCGTCTGGAGCGTCGAGATACTCAACAGCAAACAATCCGCCACACTCAGCACAGTACAAATCGTTTACGGATGGTTCCTGCTTTGAGGAACAATCAAGGCAGCGAAGTTTGTGGTTCGGAACGCTCAAGCCGGGTCTCCGTCGTTCTGAGTGCTCGTGCCATCGGTAGATGTAGTGGAGCCGAAATTAGAAGCTAACTCAGTTACTTCTACTTCTTCTTCATTGGCTAGCGTACGGAATCCCACACCAGATCGAGCGAATCCGCCTCCGATACTGACAACGTGGCCGTCAGAGCGCCAACATGCCGCACCCGAGAGCGTATCGCCCGGTTCGAAACGAACAATGTTCATTCCTCCGCCGATAGTGGCGACGGGAGTAACTCGATGCCCTTTCGCTTCCACTGCAGCTCTTACAGATTCTGGCACGCCAAGTTCGATTTCAACTTCTTGCCCCTGCGTCCACACACGTGGTGCCTCAACAGCTTCCTGTGCGCTCATTCGGTGGTCTATCAAGTTCACTATGGTCTGCAGCACCGTAGTAAATATTCGGACACCTCCGGGTAGACCAAGTGCGAATTCGGGATGGCCGTCCTTCGTCACGATCATCGGAGCCTGACTGCTGGTGGCTCGCTTACCCGCCTGTACCGATAACGCCTTGCCTGGGTGCGGGTCGAACAATGTCTGAGTGTTATTGAGCAGCATTCCAGTTCCAGGAACCGTTACCTTCGACCCAAAAAGTTCGTTGATAGTGTCGGTGGCCGACACCACGTTTCCATCTGAATCAGCGACCGTTATGTGAGTTGTGTGATCAGACTCGTTCGTTCCGGTTCCGTTCTCTGGTGAGGCTTTTTCCATATCGATACTGTCGACAAAATCTTCGACGTGATGCTTCGATATCAATCGATCAACAGGCACTTCGACAAATTCGGGATCACCGGTGTACCGATTCCTATCGGCGAATGCCTTCTTCATTGATTCCAACAACAGATGTATGGAATCTGGTGTTCCATATCCCATCTCAGCAATATCGAAATTTTCGAGAATATTCAGCATTTCGACGATGTGAACACCTGCGGCTGAGGGAGGAGCCGGCCCAAACAGTTCGTACCCACGATATTCGCCCTTTACCGGCGCCCGTCGAACAGTTTTGTAGTTTGCAAGGTCTTCTCTAGTGATAATTCCGCCGTTGCGACTCAGGTAGTCGCAGACGATTTCACCCAACGGCCCGTTGTACAGATGATCAGGCCCATTTTCCGAGATAGCTCGCAACGTACGAGCGTAGTCTGAGCGATCCACGTATTCACCCGGCTTAAGCGGCTTGCCATTCGGCATGTACGTAGCAGCTGTTTCGGGGAAACGACGAATCTCGTTTTCCATCCGAACAATCTTCTCGTGCATATACTCGCTGACCTTGAAACCACGGGAGGCGAATCTGATCGCAGGTTCCATCACGTCTTTGAGTGACATCGTGCCCCACTCATCGAGTGCCTCTGTCCACGCCTTCAAACTGCCGGGGACACCAATCGCCAAATACCCGATCGCACTGGCATCACCAACCGACTTCAAATAGTCGGGACCCGAATCGGCGACCGGTGTGTACATATCTTCAGTGCTGGCAGCCGGAGCCGTGGCATAACCGTCGATCACATGGTGTTCACCATTGGCGAGCCGAACATTCATATGCCCTGCCCCGAAAATACCCATCATCATCGGCTCAACCACTGTCAACGCAAACAACGAAGCTATCGCCGCGTCGATCGCGTTACCACCAGCCAGCAGCATTTCTGAACCGGCAGCGGTTCCAAGAGGGTGGTTTGTGACCACGACACCTTTTGATCCTGACGCCGGCCGTTTTTCAGTTTGAAAAGTTGTACCTGCGCGTGATCGCCAGTTCGACAATGTCATTCGTTACTGCTCGCTTCTGATAAATGGTCAATCTGAGCTTGGAGGTAGCCAGATTTCGCAAAACAAAATAAGTTCAGCGGAATTCTATTCTCTGAATTTGCTCACAGGTGACCGAAAAATTGCTCTTGCCGCTTATTGTGACTTCCCGCAAACGGGAATAAATTATTTGCCATCACATTTAGGGGCAATGACGCACGTTGTCGCACCCTCAATTCGCCGAGGAGATTACGATGGCACAAATGGGAACTTCAGCAGTTTGGCATGACGCCGACAAGAGCTGGAAGATGCGGGATTTACCGCTACCTGAACTTGAATCCGATGCTATCCAAGTGCGAGTGCGTGCAACCAGTGTCTGTGGTTCCGATCTTCACATGTGGCGCGGTGATGGAATTCCTGAAGGTGCTCCACCACGAGACCCGTTCGTATTCGGACACGAGATGATGGGTGAAGTTGCGGCGATGGGCAACAAGGTCACCACCGACTCGCTCCGTCGACCACTCAAAGAAGGCGACCGAGTTGCCTACTCATATTTCTTCCCTTGCGCCCGCTGCTACAACTGCCTTCGTGGTGAGTTCGGAGCCTGCAAATTCCGAATGGGTCGCAAGCCACTCGATGAATGGCCAGTTTGCAACGGTGGCTTCGCTCAGTACTACTACCTCCGAAGCCCAAACTATGTATTCAAACTACCCGACTCCATTAGCAACGCCGCGGCAGCACCTATCAACTGTGCTTTAGCACAGGTTTACGAAGCGATGCATTTGGGTGAGATCAGACTCGGGGACACAGTAGTCGTTCAGGGTGCAGGTGGCTTAGGCGTAAACGCTACTGCGGTTGCTCGTGAATTGGGTGCATCGAAGGTTATCGTGATCGATAGCCAGAAGCCTCGACTTGAACTCGCATTGCAGTGTGGAGCAACTCACACTATCGACATGAACGAGTACGACACTCCTGAATCTCGTATCGACCGAGTGATGGAACTCACTAACGGAATCGGTGCCGACAAAGTGATCGAAGTCGTTGGCTTCCCCGCTGTTGTCGAAGAAGGACTCAAGATGGTTCGCATGCGAGGGGTTTACCTCGAAGTTGGCCATATTTCACCAAACTCATTCGCTTCAATTGATGTTTCCACGATGGTTTCGAACCAGGTGCGCTTCTACGGAATTCAGCACTACGATCCATGGATCATCCCGAACGCTATCGACTTCCTCGAACGAACTGCCGACAAGTACCCACTGACAACCGTTGTGTCACACGAATTCCCGCTCGATCAGATCGGCAAGGCGTTTGAAACTGCAGAATGGCTTGGCACTCAGACCGGCAGTGAAGTTACTCGCGCCGTGATCACGCCGTAGTCACGGATCGGGACCAATCCAAGCCATATAAATCGATTAGAGAGAATAAAAATTACTTCGCAATCAAAACCCAACTTCTTGGTAATCATGTCCGACGAGCACGGTGCGCAATTTTCGTCGACATACGGTCACCCGATTATCGAAACGCCGAACATGGATCGTCTTGCTGCTCAAGGCACCACCTTCGACGCCAACTACTGCAATTCGCCGTTGTGCATCCCATCACGGGCATCTTTCATGACGGGACAGTACGTTTCGAGCATCGAAGTTTGGGACAACACGAAGCCAATGGCTGTCGACAAGCTCACTTGGCCGTACCTGCTCCGCAATGAGGGCTATGACACGGCGTTGAACGGCAAGATGCACTTGGTAGGTCCCGATCCACTGCACGGTTTCGAAGAACAGCTATCGAGAGACCCGCACATCGAAGCACCTCTCGACCATTACCGATGGTCGGATGGCATTCCAACTGCTCCTGAAGATTGGTACGGAGTACGCGAAGCCGATCCCGGCACAAGCCCGATGATTGAAGCTGACGATGCTATGGAAAAAGCAGCAGTCGAATATCTCTCCGACCCGGCGCGCCACGAAAAACCATTCGCCATGTGCGTCGGCTTCATCGCACCGCACTTCCCGTTTATCGTTCCTGAACCGTACTTTTCGAAGTACTACCCAGACAACGTCGATATGCCGAATCTGCCAGAAGGTCACTTAGACAATCTCCCGCCATCCGCAGAACGATTGCGCCAGATGTTCGGACTCGACGGAAAATGGACCGACGACGAAATAGCACGAGCACGAGCCGCCTATTTCGGACTCTGTGAATATCTCGATGACAAAATCGGTCATCTGATGGACGTTCTTGAAGAGCAAGGGCTTGCTGAGAACACGGTTATCGTCCACACATCTGATCATGGCGACATGCTTGGCGAACACGGTCTGTGGCGAAAGATGTGCTTCTACGAACAGTCGGCAAACGTTCCATTGCAGATTTCATGGCCCGGCAAGTTCGAAGGCGGGCAACGAGTATCCGAAGCCGTATCGAATGTCGATGCAGTAGCAACGATTCTCGATATCGCTGGTGTCGAACTCGACAAATGGGACCTCGATGGGCAATCGCTCGTTCCGGCACTCGAAGGCGACACGTCTACTCTCAATGATGTAGCCATCTCAGAACACTTTGCTCACGGTACCGATCGTGCGTTGGGCATGGTTCGATCTGGCGATTGGAAGCTTTGCTACGGACACGGCGATCCTGTTGAGCTTGAACTCTACAATCTCGAAACAGATCCCGGAGAGTTCACGAACTTGGCTGGAGTTCCCGAGCACGCCGAAATACAGGCTCGTCTGTTAAAAATCCTCCTCGATCAATGGGGCGACCCAGATGTGATGACCGAAAAGATCATCCGTGATCAAGAAGATCGTGAAATTGTCCGAAACGTAACCGGCGTAGGAACAATTTTCTAAGGCTTGGTAACTAACCAAGCCCGTGCAACAATTACTCAATGTCTCCTAAAACTACCGTTAGTTCCTCGCTAATTTCCGAGCTCTCAAACATCGTTGGCGACCAGTATGTGGTCTGGAAGCCAGAAGACTTACTGGTCTACGAATACGATGGTTCGATCGACAAAGCGCCGCCTCAAGCTGTCGTGCTTCCGTCAACAGCCGAAGAAGTTTCGCAAATTGTAAAAATTGCGAACAAGCACGGGGCGTACATCGTCGCTCGTGGAGCCGGAACTAGCCTCTCGGGCGGTGCTGTCCCTCTACGAAATTCTGTTGTAATCGCCCTCACTCGACTCACAGCACTCATCGAAGTTGATGCAGTTAACCGAGTAGCGGTTGTCGAACCGGGAATGATCAATCTCCACCTATCTCAAAAAGTCAGCCATCTCGGACTTTTCTACGCTCCCGATCCCGCAAGCCAAAAAACCTGCACGATCGGCGGAAACATCGGAGAAAATGCTGGTGGCCCTCACTGTCTAGCACTCGGTGTTACGACTAACCACGTTCTTGGACTAGAGGTTGTTCTTGCAGACGGCTCGCTGACATGGTTCGGCGGAACCCAGCGCGAAGCATCTGGTTACGACCTACGAGGTGCATTTGTAGGTTCCGAAGGCACTCTCGGCATCGTCACTAAGATCGCCGTGCGCCTTCTGCCGAAGCCGGAGACGATTCACAGCATGTTGGCAGCGTTCACCACTATGGACGCCGCCTCAGATACCGTTTCAGAGATTATCGCTGCCGGAATGGTGCCATCTGCGCTCGAAATGATGGATCGAAACACTATCGATGCGGTGGAGCCGTTCTATCACCCTGGCTACCCGGCCGAAGCACAAGCCGTGCTTATCGTGGAAGTCGATGGACTAAAAGAATCGGTCGAAGAACAAACTGAAACGGTTCTCGATATTTGCAATCGAAACGGCGCTATGGAGATCCGTGAGGCCGACGATGAAGCAACTCGCGACAAGCTATGGCAAACCAGAAAAGGCGCAATCGGAGCGTACGGAACCATCGCCCCGACTTACTATCTCGTCGATGGTGTAGTACCTCGAACTAAACTCCGAGAAGTTTTGCAGCAGGTCGATCAAATCGCCGCTGAACTCGATGTAACAGTCGCAAACGTATTTCACGCTGGTGATGGCAACATTCACCCAGCAATCTTGTTCAACGAGCGGAATCCTGCAGAAGTGAAACAGGCAATTCTGGCTGGTGCAAAAATCCTCGAAGCATGTGTTGCAGCAGGCGGAGCGTTATCTGGCGAGCACGGCATCGGGATCGAGAAACAGGCATACATGCCACTTGTGTTCAATGAAGACGATCTCGAAGCTATGGCAAGACTGAGAACGGCGTTCATTGGCGAATCTCCTGAGGATGCCCCTATCGACGTTCCTTCTCTCGGCGAACGATTCAATCCCGGTAAGGTCTTCCCTGGTGGAGCCATTCATGGCGAAGCCTACGGAATAACCGCCGAGTCATTCCGCCCGACCGGAACTCAAGACTGGCAATAAATCCGGTCTCATAAATCAATCACAGACCTGCTTATTCGCTAAACTATCAGCCTCTATGACAGGACCTTACTCGGAGCGTCGCGCCAGAGCGCGTTATTTGCGTTCCCGACAGTCGTGTAGTTAGGATCAAAAGTGCCCTCAGCATCAGGCAAAGTTCGTATCGGAATAATCGGTGTAGGCGGATTCGCCAACACGCACATGGATCACTTCTCAAAACTCGACAACGTCGAAGTTGTTGCAGCTATGAGACGCAATCCCGAAGCCCTCGCTGAGTTCCAAGAAAAATGGGACATCCCGAACGGCTTCACCGATGTCGATGAAATGCTGAAGATGGACGGCCTAGATGCTGTCGACATCATCACTCCCACCGGATCCCACAAAGAACTTGCCCTAGCAGCAATTGCAGCCGGTAAGCACGTTCTTTGCGACAAGCCACTCGCCCTAACTGCCGCAGATTGCAAAGAGATGCTCGATGCCGCAGAAGCAGCAGGAGTCATTCACTCGACTAACTTCAACCAGCGCGGAAACACGATGGTTGGACGAATCAAACGTTACATTAACGACGATTTCGTGGGTCGTATCTATCACGCAAATATCTGGTGGGGCATGTCGCACCAGTACGACGCCCGACCCGAAACTCTCAGCTGGCGATTCCAATCTGAGTACGGTGGCGGTTCGGTTTACGAACTGATCCACGCATTCGACATGCTTCGATTCATCAACGGTGAAGTGAAACGTGTCGTCGCTTCGTTCGACACCACAAGTCCACATCGCCCTACTGCCGACAACCCAGAAGGTATTGATGTTGATGTGCCGGACGTATCCGGACTCCTCTGTGAATGGGAGAACGGCGGGATGGCAGTGGTTCACACCTCATTCGCTTCCCGTGGAACCGATCCAGATGGCAAAACTTCGCCTCGAGTAGAAATCTCCGGCGAAAAGGGACGTATCACTACCGACGGACGATTCGGCATGCAGGGTGTGACCGGCCCCAATGGTCCAGTCGGTCAGCTCGATCCGGGAGCCATATATCCACAGCCATACCAACTGTTCGCCGATGCCATCATTGCTGGCGACCAGTCGCTCGTTGAAACCAGTTTCTACGACGGAATGAAAGCAGCAGAAATCGTTGATGCTGCATACCAGTCAGTCAAAGAATCTCGCTGGATTGATCTCAACAACAGCTAACCTAAACGCCAATCTGTAGTACAGGGAGTCAGAAAATTCCTATCGAATATGTAAAGCTGGGTCGTACCGGGATGAAAGTCTCGAACATCTGCTTGGGAACCGATAACTACGGCAACCAGTATGGATGTGACGAGCCAACCGCTCACGAAATTCTTGGCACCGCACTCGATGGTGGAATCAACTTCGTCGATACGTCAGACTCGTACAACGAAGGCCGTTCGGAATCGATGATCGGCAACTACCTCCACGATTCCGGTCGTCGAGATAGCGTTGTACTAGCTACCAAGTACCGTTCGGCAGTTGGACCAGGTGTGAACGATGCGGGTGCGTCTCGCTATCACATCGTTCGAGCCGTTGAAGAATCCCTTCGCCGCCTTCGAACCGACAGAATCGATCTGCTCTACTGCCACTCATGGGATGAAGACACTCCAGTCGAAGAGACTCTACGAGCAGTCGACGATCTCATTCATCAAGGAAAGATCGTCTACGCCGGTGCTTCGAACTTCCCAACCTGGGTACTAGCTAAGAGCCTTTGGACCTCCGACGTTCGAAATCTCTACCGATTTGAAGCAATCCAAAGCGTATTCAACATTCTTCAGCCGGGACTCGGACGAGAGATGGTTCCTTTCGCAGCCGATCACGATGTAGCCGTGATCCCCTACTCACCTCTTGCGAGTGGAAT
>Ga0233449_1003296_pt1 | contig 11919 bp, 12 predicted proteins | sample SI_124_October20_FD_183012 | JGI IMG/M metagenome (GOLD analysis project Ga0233449, IMG submission 183012) | Seawater microbial communities from Saanich Inlet, British Columbia, Canada - SI_124_October2016_200_MG | ecosystem: Environmental > Aquatic > Marine > Inlet | place: Canada: British... | reverse complement strand
TGAGCTTGTCGAAAGAGAGTCGAGAGGCTGTTACGGGGAAACGCATGCGAAGCATAAATTCAAGGTGTGTATTGCGTGTAACTATATTAATCCGAAGTCAGCAGAGTTTATCTGCTTACAATCCACCTCTGCCACATCGTGCAAAATGTCTTTGATTTTGCTGTTGCTCATAGGATTGCCGACATTAAAATCTCCACCAAATTCTAAAGTGAATGCACCATCAGAAGACATTGTTGTAGATGTCTTGGAATAGTATTCCATAATTACAATGTTAAAATATTTGTTTTCGTGTCAAGGCTGTTTCAGTTATCACAGTTCTCCTTCAACATATTGGTGTATTAGTCCGGAAATGAGCGTTTGATAAGGGATTCCCATTTCCATTGCTTTTTTTTGAATTCCCTGAAAATCATGTTCGTATAAGCGCAAAGTAACACGGCGGTCTTTGCGAAAAGTATTTTCCGCTACGGCTTTGATTGCTTTCAATTCAGCAATCGTTGGACTTTCCAAAGCAAGTGAGTCATTTTCCAGGGCTTTTAGAATACCGGATTCTTCCTTATCGAGTTTCATTTTCTTTCTGCTCCATTTTGAATAATTTAGTGGCTTTTCTGCTAGGAATAATTGTTTTTAGAAATGTTGTTTCATCCCTCAAAACATGAGGAATAATGTACACATAATTCTCAATCAAAACAAAATACAGTCTTTGTCCAGGGAACTTAATTTGATCTGGATGATCTGTTGTTTTCCAGATATCTCCCTGCGACAAATGAAAAATTACTTTTTCAAATGAGATATTTCTTTCCTTTTTTAAAATTTCATTTTTAGCTGGACTCCACTCATATTTCATATCACTACTGTACATCTATTGCATGTACAAAACAAGTGGTAATATTGTCAAATCTGTGATGAACACATAAAGTTAAAAATAATTAAAACTTCAGATATGGCGAACATGTAAAATGTCCTGAAGCTGTGTCATTGCATAGGAAGATGCAAATTTTATCTATGCGACAACAATAATATCATTTAGATATATTCATATTGTCGAAATGACAAATAGAAGATTTCATAGTTTAAAAGACTGCATCAATTATAAATATATATCAACTTGTGTGCCTTATGTCAGCAAAGCACATTTGCAGTAAAGGATGACTTATCAAAAGATTAAACCATTTTGAGGCTAACTTTCAATATTAAATTGTAACAATATTTTACTTTTGAAATGAAATCTGTTTCAACAAGTGTCTTGTTTTAAGCTTGTAATTTGCACTTATTATGTTAACGTTAACATAATTCTAAAACAATTGAGAGTCTTGTTGTTTTGAGAAGATCAAGTAGTTTCACGTTCTATATAAATGCTACCGACTTTTACTATGGAATTTTCGATGTGTTGATTTTGTAAACGTTTTAAAAGTAGTTCAGCGGTTTTGATACCGATTTCCTCCCCTGAAACACGAACCGTTGTCAAGGATGGAACAATGTTACTGGCGATCTCAAAGTCACCGAATCCGGCAATAGCGAGCTCTTGAGGGATACTAATATTTCGACGTTGACACTCAAAAATTGCTCCAACAGCCATTGTGTCACTTACACATATCAGAGCATCCGGTTTTTTTTCATGTGCTAAAAGATTAGAGATGGCTTGAATACCGTGTTCCATTTGCACTGGTGGGGCGCCAAGTCGTTCAATGAAAACGGGCAATCCTGATTCTTCTATAGCGGCAAGATAGCCTTGCAGACGTTGTTCGCCACGATCGTCATTGGAACTAGTTATTCCGTAAGCAATGGATCTGTAGCCCTTCTGGATTAGTTTATGTGTTATTTGATAACCGCTGTCGTGATTTGAGTATCCGACAACTAAATCAAGCGGATCTGACGGCAAATCCCAGATTTCTACAATGGGAATTCCGGCTCGTTTCAAAAATCGTTTAGAAGTTGATGAATGTAAGCTACCAGTTAAAACAATAGCTTCCGGACGTCGTCCTAAAAGGGCTACCAGTAATGCTTCTTCCTGATGGATTGAGTAATTGGTGCTGCCAAGTAATAACTGATAGTGATGTTCCCGCAGATGAGTAGCCAAAGCACGGATTGTGTCGGTTAAGGGGGAGCTTTTGAGGAATGGAACAAGTGCGGCGATAAATCCGCTTTTTTGAGATGATAAGGTTCCGGCGATCATATTCGGGACATATTCCAACTCAACGATGGCTTTTTTAATTTTTTTAAGAGTTAACGGTGAAACTTTATCCGGTGTATTAAGTGCACGGGAAATCGTCATCAATGAAACTTCAGCACGTTCCGCGACATCCTTCATTTTAACAGATTCTGGAACTGTTTTATTAGTTGATGACATGAAAAATAACTTATTTACGGTGTTGAAATAACTTCATTTTACACGTTTTTAAGCGGTTAGGAAACCCATATATTAATTGTTATCAACGAGGTTGAATGGCTTTGAATTCTGTTTTGAAACAACTCTGGCAATTACGTGTCATTCCAGTGGTACGCACCAGTACACCTGAACTTGCGGAAACCGCTATTGAGTGGCTGACTGAAGCAGGGTTGAGGACATTTGAAATCACGCTAACAATTCCTGGCGCATTAGAGTTAATTTCGAAATACGCATCAAGGGAAGATATTTTGATTGGAGCAGGAACAGTTACCTCAGCAAAGCAGGCAGAGGCTTGTCTAGCTTCAGGCGCCAAATATCTAGTATCTCCATGCGTGTTACGAGAATTGCCCGAAATATCTCATCAAGAGGACGTACCATGTTTTTTAGGGGCATTGACTCCAACTGAACTACACAATGCTGTCGTAGCAGGTGCGGACGCAATTAAAATATTTCCTATTAACAAGATGGGTGGTGCTTCTTATTTAAAGGCACTTTTGTCCGTTTTTCCAAATGTAGCACTGATACCGACCGGAGGCGTAAAACCGGATGAGATTACTCAATATCTTAAATCCGGAGCAATGTGTGTTGGACTGGGAGGAGAGTTGGTAAATGAATCCTTGATTCGTCAAGGACAGCGTGAAAAAATCATGCAACTCGGGCAACAAACTTTACAGCAGGCCTCAGCATTTTCATATCAGGAAGTCGCATGAAATTGGATGTGCTTTGTATGGGCGAGCCTTTGCTCGAATTTAATCAAATTCCAGATAGGGGAAAAAATACATATCGTTCAGGATTTGGAGGAGACACTTCGAACACTGCTATTTCAGTAGCTCGCCAAGGTTTGTCATCTGGGTTTTTAAGTAAAGTCGGTAACGATACTTTTGGTCGGCAATTCCTGGAATTGTGGCAACGAGAAGGAGTAGAATGTTCAAATGTCGAACAACATGCGGAAGCTCCTACAGGCATTTACTTTGTTACACATGACGCAAACGGTCATCACTTCACCTATTATCGAAGTAACTCAGCGGCTTGTCTAATGAGATCTGAAGATGTGCCAACAAAATTATTGGCACAAGCAAAAGTTTTGCATTTGTCCGCAATTACTCAAGCAATCAGCAATTCGTTCTGCGATACTGCTTTTGCCGCAATTGAATGTGCACAAGAAAACGGAGTGCTGATTTCTTATGATACTAATTTGAGGCTAAAACTCTGGACTTTAGAACTAGCCCGAAAAGTGATTCACCGTACTGTACCTCTTTGTGATGTGCTTCTGCCTAGTTTGGAAGATGCCACTGCTTTAACGGGACTAGAAAATCCTGAAGCGATCACAGATTATTATTTGAAACTTGGTGCCAAATTGGTGGTTTTGAAACAAGGAGACCAGGGAGTTAGAGTTGCAAACGGAAAAAAGGTATGCGAAATTTCCGGACATGCTGTTCAGACGATTGACGCAACTGGTGCCGGAGACACTTTTGATGGCGCCTTTCTGTCTGAATGGTTGCGGCTGGGAGACCCTTTTGTTGCGGCTGAATACGCAAATGCGGCTGCTGCTCTTTCCACTATGCAATACGGAGCAGTTGATTCTATTCCTTATCGTAGCTCAGTTGATGAGTTTTTAAGACGAAAACTTTAACTTTATTTTACTGAAACAACTATGAAGATAAAATCATTACCTATCCACGACTGGCTTAAGAATAATTCAATTATCAATGTTTCAGGGACAATGACCGGACTTGGGGCTTCAATGGTTTCTCAAGAAATAACACAATGCGTTTCTGAAAGTATGTCACGTTTTGTGGATATGGATGCCTTGCAAGCAGAGGCTTCCAGAAACATTGCTGATGTAACTGGATCTGAAGCCGGTTGTATTACTGCCAGCGTGGCTTCAGGAATATGTATCAGTGTGGCTGCAACCATGACCGGAACTAATTTAGGTTTGGCTGAAGATCTTCCTGAAACCGGCAAGGTCAGTAAGAATGAAGTCCTAATTCTCAAGGGGCATGTAGTGAACTACGGTTCAATTATCACTCAACAAATTCGTTTGGTAGGAGCCATTCCGGTAGAAGTAGGAAGCGTTACAGTTGTGGAACCGTATCAACTCCGCCATGCAATTACTGAAAATACTTGTGCAGCATTGTGGGTGGTCAGTCACCACACAGTACAATCCGGATTGCTAGGTTTGCAAACTTTTATTGAAGTATGTCATGAAAAAGGTGTTCCTGTAATCGTGGATGCTGCTTCAGAATATGATTTGAAAATCTTCATCAACTTGGGTGCTGATGTTGTCCTTTATTCTGGTCATAAATTCCTCAGCGGTCCCACTTCCGGAATTGTTGCAGGCAAAACCGTTTTGATCAAAGCCGCTTACATGCAACAGTCCAGTGGAATCGGACGAGCAATGAAAGCCGGAAAAGAAAGCGTGGTTGGAGCAATTGCCGCACTCCAGCGTTGGCAAAATCTCGACCACCGAAAATTACACGAAGAGGAGTACCAACGTCTCACTTACATCCGGAAAGGGTTGGAGAAAATCACAGGTCTGTGCGTTGAAGAATTCGCAGATCCTACAGGAAATCCAATTACTCGGCTCAATGTTTCCATTGATCCTAACGTGAGTGTTTTGCACATCGGAAAACTCTGTGAAGCACTAAGTCAAGGGATTCCACCTATTATCGTCCGGAATCATTGCCTTGATCTTGGATATTTTGAAATTGATCCATGTAATATGAAATCCGGTGATCCAGAAAAAGTAGTCCGTCGATTTCAGGAATTGCATAACATTATTTTGGACTGTCCGACAGAATCAAGTGAAGCAAACAGACTTGGTCCAAGACGTTCAAGTTATGACGCAAATAACATTCCACAGGTGAATTCAGACAATGTGCCCTGGGCTTTTCGTAAATTCGGAGACCGCGAAGAAGAACTCAAGGAATGGCCGGAACGACACCTCAACCAGCAAAAGAAAGAAAATCATGAATGATATGTTGTTAATTCGTAATGTTTTAGCACTTGAAAAAAATGTAATAAGACAGGAATTGACAGATGTGCTGATCGGTGAAGAGGGTTTAGTTCTTCAGGTTGGAGCAGGTATTAATGCTCCGGACAATTGCCGAGAGCATGATATGAAAGGAGCTTTTATCTCACGTGGCTGGGTAGATATGCACACTCACATTTATCACGGAGCAACCGATCTATCATTGCTTCCTGAGCAAATTGGCATGAGAACTGGTGTTACTTGCCTTGTAGATTGCGGATCTGCCGGCGAAGCAAATTTTAAGGGCTTCCGGCGTTACATCGCCGAACAGGCAGAGGAAAGGATTTTCGCATTTCTCAACCTGGGCAGTATCGGTTTGGTTGCCTGTAATCGTGTCAGTGAATTGGTTATGGGTTACCGTTCAGTGGATTTTGACCGGATACTCAAAGTCATTTCGGAAAATCGTTCTTTAATCCGAGGAATTAAAATCAGGGCTAGTCAGGTGATCACCGGAGACTTGGGAATAGAGTGTGTCAGATTGGCCAAAAAATTAGCTAGAATTTCTGGGTTACCGCTGATTGCTCATGTGGGAGAGCCACCACCACTTTTGGATGAGGTACTACCCTTGCTCGAAAAAGGGGATGTTATCACTCATGCTTTTAATGGCAAATCCGGAGGAAATATTATGGAAGACCCACTCACGTTTGCATTGGCAAAAGAGGCGCAAAGCAGAGGTGTGGTGATGGATGTTGGACACGGTAGTGCATCATTTTCCTTTGAGGTAGCCAGGTTTGCTTTCGAGAAGGGACTTGTTCCAGATGTTATCAGCAGCGATTTGCATTGTCACAGCTTCGCTGGTCCGGTTTTCGATCTTCCTACTACCCTCTCAAAGTTAATTGCGTTAGGAATGTCTCTTGAGGATGTAATTGAGTGTGTCACGATTGCACCTCGAAGGGTGTTGTCGGAATCAGTAAATGAAAATTGGCTTGTGCCTGGACACCATGCTGATTTTACGGTTTTCACTGTTGAATCCGTAGATTTTCAGACACTCGATTCGATGGGTTCAGAGTTGCAGATCCGTAAATTCATCTTGCCACAATTAGCTGTTTTGGGCGCAAATTGGAAAGAATGTAAGTCACGTGGTTTAGAACTGTTGACTACAGGCAACTAGCCTTTTGCAGCTCCTGAAAGCAATCCGGACATAATGTAGCGTTGGAAAATAAGTGCAAACGAAACCGGCGGTATCACTGAAAGAACTCCGGCACAAATGATACTGACATATTTAACATCGACATCAGTGGCAAACATTGAAGCAACTACTGTGCTGGTGAAGGATGATTGTGATTGAGTGAGAATTAGTGCAAAAAAGAAATCACCCCATGAAAGCAAGAAAGCCAGAATTCCAGTCGAAACCATGCCTGGAAGCGATAACGGTAAAATTATCCGAAATAAGGTTCCCAATCGGGAACAGCCGTCAATCCTCGCAGCTTCTTCAAGTTCCATCGGAATTGAACGGTAATATGCCTGCAGCAACCAAATCACATAAGGAAGAATGAACGAGAGGTTGATGACGATCAGAGTTTCCAGACGGTCATTCATGCCAACTGCTTTGACCATCAAGTAAAATGGAACCGCCAGGGCAATTGCTGGAATCAAACGAGTCCCAAGAATGAAAAACATCAGGAAATTTCTTCCCTTGAATTTCATCCTCGCCAACGGATAAGCCGCCACACTACCTATCAAAATCGACAACACAGCAACTCCTCCTGCTACAATCAGACTGTTCAGCATTGAACGCAGAAAAATTCTTGCCTGATATGGAATTCCTGATGAGGCATCGTAGAGAAAACCTGTCAGCAATTCCCTGTAAGCAGTGAAATCCCATTCGGTTGGAAACAGAGAACCGTCGCGGTCAAGCAGATTTTGCTCCGGTTGAAAGCTTGAACTGACTAACCACAAAAAGGGACCTAGGATATAGAACAAAACCACCACGGACCCACCGTAAACCAGCAGACGATTGAAGAGTTTATCCGGCCTCATTCCGAAAATTTGGTAGGTAATACCCATCAATCTTCCTCTTTGTTCAAGTATTTGAAATACAGTACAGCCACGATCAAAGTGAGCAAACCCAGTAACATTGCCAAGGCACTACCTCGTCCGAAAGCGAGATTGGTGAATGTGCGGGAGTAAATTTGCCAGCCTAAAACCGTGGTAGCTCTTCCAGGGCCGCCTCCAGTCAAAACGTAAATTATGTCAAATACTTTTAAGGCAAAGATTGTTTCGAACATCAGCACTACCACCAAAACAGGCCGCAGCAACGGAGTCGTAATTAGAATTAAGCGATCAAAAATACCGGCGCCATCAACGAGTGCGGCCTCTTTAACTTCTTTTGAAATTGACTGCAACCCTGCCAGAATAATAAGTGCGGCTAATGGAACATGAGTCCAAACATAGGCTACTATAACACTGAACATTGCGCTTGGCATGGAGTTAAGCCAGGAGTGGTATTCTTCAATCAATCCAATTTTCATTAGTATACGGTTTAATATACCAAAACTTGGATCAAGCAACCATTTCCAAAGGATACCATTTACGACTTCCGGAATAGCCCATGGCACAAGCAACAAGGCTCGAAGCATACCCCGGCCCCAGAATTCTTCATTCAAGAGCAAGGCGATCAGATAACCTATAGTCATAATGAGGAACACAGAAAGAACGCAGAAAACCGCCGTTGTTCCAACTATTTCCCAAAATGTTTCGCTGCCGAGAATCCTACTGTAGTTTTTGAAACCGACAAAAGGCGTATCACGATATTTTAGATTCCACTTGTGGAAACTCAGGAAAAAAGCATAACCGAAGGGGAAAACAATTGTTACCAGAATTACAAGCAACGCGGGAGATAAAAATCCCAAAGCGGGCCAAAAGTTGTTCTTCACTAGAACTCTGGGTCAATAGATGATAAGGCGGAGGTAGGAGAAGATTCCCTCCGCCGAGTGATTTGTGGGATTAATTTTTAAGGTCTTCCCATGCAACAGCAAGTTTTTCAAGGTCGTTGCCGAGGTCGTCATCGCCCATCAACATTTCTTGAAGTTCTGCCCACGTCTCAGTCTGCCAGTCCGAAAAGTACGGAAGGAAGCGATAGCCTCTGTTGACAGAGTATTTCGACTGTTCTGCCATTACATCTGGATTAGTCCATTTACCCAGGGAACTCCGGACGTCGGGGTCTTCGTAAAGTGGCAATTGGGCAAAGCCCAGACCAAAATTGAGAGCCCACTTTTTAGCAACAAAATACTCGTTGTTTGCATCTCGCCCACCCAAGAACTGAAGTAATTTCCAGGCAGCTGCTTTGTCTTTTGCGTCGGCAGTAATGGAGTAAAGTCGTACATAAGAGGTCGTACCACTACGTGTGTTTCCGTCTCCTGGAATCAGCCCGATTTTGAACTTGCCAGCATTTTTTGATTTTTCCGGATCATTCATTGCTTTGAGGTTATAGTCCGCAACAATGGTGAAAGTATGACTTCCAGCAGAAAGCATGTTCACAACGTCATGGTCTCCTGAACTCAAAGAAGCTTCATCAATCAGACCAGCTTTTAAACCTTTTCGTGTCCATGCAAGTGCTTTCCAAAAAGCACTACCTTTCTTCTGAAAAACAGGGTTATGCTTGGAATCAAACATTGTTCCACCAAAACCTGCTGCAATAACTTCCAGCGATATAACGATATAATTACCTTTTTTCAACTGAAGGGCAATCGGTTTGTTGGAAATTCCTGCGGCTTTGATCTTTTTGGCCTGTGCCAGCAACTCATCCCATGTCTTAGGAGGTGCGCTGATTCCAGCACTTTTTAGATGATCCGCATTATATGCGAAGCTCATCATACCCGCATAATACGGCAAACCATATACTTTGCCGTCCACGGAAAGCTGATCAATACTTGCCTGACTCAAGTCTTTCCGGTACTGATCAAATCCTGGCATGTCTTGAATAGGATGTAGCCAGCCAGCAGAAGCCCACTCGGCAAGAAAATTGTCACGGACATAAACCAAGTCGAAACCAGTTCCCGTTGCAAAATCGGAAACCATTTTGTCATGGTAACTGTCACTTGGAATTGGTAGGAACTCGGCTCCGATTCCAGACTGTGCTGTGAAAACTCCGAGGTTCTCTGTAACCGTGTCAGGTTGATATGGCCAGCCTGTCATCTTGAGTCCCTTGGCGTGAATTGTACCTACCAAAAATACGGTAAGTGTAATACCCCCTAAAAGGGCGAATATGATCTTTTTCATTTTGCTCTCCTAAAATAATTGAATCATCAGATTGGCTCATCTTCACCAAGAAGAGGCCAACAGAAATAGAGCCTCAATTTTCTTCCGAAAGAATTTCGGATCCTCCTGAAAATGATGACTCTTTTGGAGTGGTAATCTTTCGATGTACCACATAACTGGTGATCCTGTCCATTCAGAATTCACCGCTAAGGCACCGAATGTATAAGTGCCGATTATCACCCGGCGACTACGGGCTAAGGTTCAGAATTATCTTTTACTAAAAGCAATAAATATTTTACAAGCTGACTCAAGTAAGAGTTTTGTAAGCCACTACGTCTGCCTCTATCTTGGCATCTACAACCAACTTTGACTGGACGGTTGAACGAGCCGGTGGATTATTAGCAAAGTACTCGCTAAATATTCGATTATATCCAGCAAAATCACGTGTATCATCCAACCACACATTTACTTTGATTACGTCTTCCATCTGGCATCCAGCCATCTTTAAAATATTTTTGATGATTTCAAAAACTCCACGAGTTTGAGCTTCAATTCCTCCGGATACAATCTCACCTTTATCATTCATTGCCGTCTGACCTGATACATAAACAAAATCTCCTGCACGTACTGCCGGACTGAAAGGTAAGCTCTGTCCACCGGACCCTTCCCGCATATTTCCAATACACTGTTTACTCATTTTTTATGATAAGCTAAAATAATTGAATGAACTTATTTGTTAGGTTTACAAGTTTCAAAATAATGTTAACGTTAACATAACTTGCTTCACTGTCAAGTCATTTTAACTTTGAACGAATAAAAATTAATCTCAAATTAAAATTAATGTATAAGATATTTTCATGAGGTAAATACTATGACCTTAACTTGAGATATTAATTTAACCTTAAAATACTCTATATTTTCCCCAGGAAATAACCGCATCCAGGTAAAACCAACTGCTCATTCTTGAGCGTGCAGGAACGTTTCAGAGCTTGAGGAGTAAGATCTTGCTCCACTATGGCCGGCAATTTAAGATGTTGTTCTTCGGTAGAAAAATTAGCAGCAATCAACAAAGTTTCTGTTTCTGTCTTCCTCTCAAAAACATAAGAGTTGCCTTCAATCAAAATCCGCCTAAAAGCACCTCTTTGCAGCGCTGGAAAAGCTTTACGTATTTTTAGCATTTCTCTGAGAACGTGATAGCTGCTCCCAGAAGATGCTTTGGCCTGATCCAGAGACAATGCATTTTTTGCAGGTAGCCAGGACTTGGCTCCAGAATTAAATCCCTGATTTGCTAATGTTGAATCCCATGGAAAAGGAAGTCTGCAACCATCACGACCTTTAATTTTCGGCCAGAAGTGAATGCCTTGTGGATCACGAACCTCTTCTTTTGAGATAGGATATTCCTCCATATCAACTTCTTCGCCATAATAAATAATCGGGGTACCTCTCAAAGACAACAATAACAGGAGCATCATTTGCTGAAAACCTTCACGTTCATTAAAGCAGTTAAAGCGAGTCATCATTCTGGTACAGTCATGATTACTGAGTGACCAACAGGGCCAACCGTCTTCAATCATATCCTCTGTAAAACGAACTACATGGTCAAAGTACTCTGCGTTCATCTCTTTACTCAGCATCGCGAAAGTGTAGGCCATATGCAGTCCGTCACCATGCTTCACATAATCCGCACCGAGTTTCAGTGTTTCGTCCAAACCTTCACTACTGCCTATTTCACCAATCGAAGTGAAACTTGCTTTCTCATCAAATATTTTACGTAAATAGTGTATAAATTCAATATTTTCAGGACGATCTTTTGAATACTTGGTAATGTAGCCGCTTAACGGATTTGCTTCTTGACCGTCTTCCAGCAGTTTTGAATCAGCAGGTCGTTTTGGATTATCACGCAATTCCCGATCATGTGCATAATAATTTGCTGTATCCAAACGGAAGCCATCAACACCGCGGTTCATCCAAAATCGTACTACCTCAGCCAGTGCTTCACGCACTTGCGGATTATACCAATTTAAATCCGGCTGTTCTGCTAAAAAGTTGTGGAGATAATATTGTTCCCGTTGCGGTTCATAAGTCCAGGCGGCACCGCCAAAAACGGCAAGCCAGTTATTCGGCGGTTCCCCGTTCGGTTTTGGATCTGCCCAAACATACCAGTCTGCTTTGGAGTTAGTGCGGTCCAGCCTGGATTCTTTGAACCATTCATGTTGGTCTGATGAGTGATTGAGCACTAAATCTAAAACCACCTTGATCTCACGTTTGTGTGCTTCCGCAACCAGATTATCAAAATCTTCCA
>Ga0233449_1003283_pt1 | contig 11975 bp, 9 predicted proteins | sample SI_124_October20_FD_183012 | JGI IMG/M metagenome (GOLD analysis project Ga0233449, IMG submission 183012) | Seawater microbial communities from Saanich Inlet, British Columbia, Canada - SI_124_October2016_200_MG | ecosystem: Environmental > Aquatic > Marine > Inlet | place: Canada: British... | reverse complement strand
CCGATTGACGAGATTTCAACGGCGCTGAATGATCCTTTGCCCTTTACCATGCTGGCCCAGGTATTGGCGGTGGCTGAGCGACGCCAGATCCCGTGGACAAAAATCACTGGCACAGCCAACCAGAGCGATTACATTTCTCACTTTGTGGCCAATCACATGTTCTATCGCCTGGCCTTGCCGGGATCGCGCCGCGTCTTGATGGACCATATTGAATTTGCCCGCGAAAAAGTGCCAAACTGGAATCCCATGTCCGTTGTCGGCCAGCATATGCAACAAGCCGGTGCCACACCGGCGGAAGCCATGGCCTTTACCTTGTCGACTGCGATCCAGAACGCCGAGGATTGCTTGTCGAGAGGAATGGAACTGGAAGACGTACTGACACGATTTACGTTCTTCTTTGATATCTCCGTCAGCTTCTTTGAAGAGGTTGCCAAGTTCCGTGCCGGTCGCCGCATCTGGGCGCGCATCGTGCGGGATCGCTTTGGAATCTCGAGCGCCAAAGCCCAGCGTTTCAAATTCCATGGGCAGACTTCCGGCGTTGATCTGACACGCCAGCAACCGTTGAATAATATTGCCCGGGTTACGGCCCAGGCCATTGCCGGTATTTTTGGCGGATTGCAGTCGTTGCATACAGACAGCTTTGATGAAGTTCTGAGTACACCTACAGAGGATGCAGCCCGCATTGCGATTGCCACACAAAATATTCTGCGTGAAGAAGCCCATTTGACCGACGTCATTGATCCACTGGGTGGGAGTTATTACATCGAACGCCTGACGGACCAGATGGAAGAAGAAATTGTGGCGTTGATCGACAAAATCGATGACCTGGGTGGCATGTACAAAGCCGTTGAAAGCGGCTGGGTACAAGGCAAGATCGGTGCATCAGCCATGGCCTTCCAGGATCGCATTACCCACGGTGATGAAACCATTGTCGGGGTAAACGCCTATCAGGTTGAAAGTGAAGTAGAGTTGCCGGTGCAACCCCTGGATCGTCCAGCCCCGGAAGACATCGAAGCCTTCATTGAAAATCTGGCGGACTACAAGCGCAGGCGTGACCAAAGTGCAGTTGACCGGGCCCTTGACGATCTGGCCGAGATCGCCAACGACAATAACCGCAATACTTTCGAGGGTGTGGTCAACGCGGCGCGTGCCGGGGCCACACAAAGCGAAACGATCGCCGTCATGCGAGCCGAGCTTGGCTTTGGCCAGCCTCTTGTTGTTGCATGACGACTGCCGGTCTGAGCGAAGCCGGGCAGCGGCTGGTCGAAAAAATCCTGGAAGGTCAGCCCGCGGCGTTATCGCGGGCCATGACCGAAGTCGAAAACGAAACGGGCCATGCGGCAGCTTTGCTGGCAGCCGTTCAAAAAGCCACCGGACGTGCCGTCACCATCGGTATTACAGGCCCTCCCGGTGCGGGGAAATCAACTCTGGTCAATGCGCTGATCGGTGAATACCGGCAGGCCGGTAAAACGGTTGGCGTCATCGCGGTTGATCCGTCCAGTCCCCTGAGTGGTGGTGCCATCCTTGGTGACCGTATTCGCATGGCCGAACACTCGCATGATCCCGGCGTGTTTGTGCGCTCATTTGCCTCCCGCGGTCATCTTGGTGGGCTGTCACGCACAGCCGGACGGGTCATCGACCTGATGGATGCGGCAGGCTGGGATATCATCCTGATCGAGACGGTCGGAGCCGGGCAATCAGAAGTCGAAGTTGCAGATATTGCGGCCATCAAACTTGTCGTCAGCGCGCCCGGGCTTGGTGATGATATCCAGGCGATCAAGGCAGGCATTCTGGAGATCGCTGACATCCTTGTGGTCAATAAATGTGATCAGCCACTGGCAGAACAAACCAAACGATCCCTGAAAGCCATGTTGAAACTGAAACAATCCGGCTCTCAGGATATTCCGGTGCTGGGAACGGTTGCGACAACCTCCGAGGGTCTGGCAGAATTGGTTTCCGAGATTGCCTTGCAAGACGAGAAACAACGCCGGGGAGACAATCTGGTTGATCGAAAACCGAGGATAAGGCGTAATCTTGCCGAAGCGGTCGGGCAGTTGGCAAAGGATCGATTAAGGCAAAATCAGTCGGCAGATATTGACGCGCTGATTGTGGCATTGGAAAGTGGAGAAACGGACTATTTAGCGGCCGCAGAAGCCGTATTGGACGGGGGGCAAACGAACAGGGAAATTGCAGCCACCAGGCTGGAGAAAAAGACAGGGAGTTAACGAATAACATGCATTTAACACAAGCCATCAAACGGGCGTGCCAGGTCAATGGCAACGGGTTGGCCACGATTAACGGCGACCGGCGACATACCTGGCTTGAATGTCGGGACCGGGTTGCGAAACTGGCCGGGGCTTTGCGAAAACTTGGCATCTGTGATGGTGAACGTGCAGGCATTTTGTCCCTGAACAGTGATCGATATTTTGAAGCCTACCTCGCGTTGCCCTGGGCTGCTGCGGCTTTTGTGCCGATCAACGGGCGGCTTGCAGCACCGGAAATGGCTTATTGGTTAAACGATTCTGAATCTCTTGCCTTGTTCATTGATCAGCCCTTTGTCGGCATGATGGATGACCTCAAGCCGCAACTGGAAACCGTCAAACACTTCATCTATGTCGGCGATGGCGAGACGCCTGACGGCATGCTGAACTACGAAGAAATTCTGACACAAGCCGATCCGGTAGAAGATGCCGGGGCCGGGTACAACGACATGGCCGGTATTCTCTACACTGGTGGCACAACGGGTAAATCCAAGGGCGTCATGCTGAGCCACGCCAACCTGATGTCCAACACCATGAACTGCATTCCGGCCTTGAATTTCAGGCCGGGCATGAGCTGGCTATATGTGCCACCCATGTTTCATATTGCCGGGTCCGTCGCTGTTACCGGCGTGACAATGGTGGGCGGGACGCATGTTTTTGTACCCGCGTTTGAGCCAACCGCCGTTTTGACAGCGCTGCAAGACGAAAAGATTACCGATCTGCTGATGGTGCCGACCATGATTAATATGATGGTCAATTCCGAAGGGGCAGGTGATTACGATCTGAGCAACCTGAAAACGCTATCTTATGGCGCGTCCCCCATGCCTGCAGATGTTATTAGGAAAACCGTCGAACTGATTCCTGATGCTGAGTTTGTCCACGCCTATGGCCAGACAGAAACGTCACCCCTGATTTCGATGAATGGTGCGGACGCCCATCGGGGCGAGGGCCTGAAGAACGAGCTGTTCAAATCATGCGGCCCCGTGGTCATGAATTCCGAGGTCAAGGTGATCGACGAAAACGGCCAGGAAGTGGCAAACGGAACAGTGGGTGAACTTTGTGTCCGTGGCCCCATCGTTATGCTGGGTTATTGGAAACTTCCGGAACAAACAGCCGAAGCCGTTCGTGATGGCTGGATGCATACCGGCGACGGTGCCTTCATCGATGATGAGGGATATATCTATATCGTTGACCGGACCAAGGACATGATCATTTCCGGCGGGGAAAACGTCTATTCCGCAGAAGTTGAAAACACCCTGTATCAACATCCAGCCGTTATAGAATGTGCTGTGGTTGGTGTGCCGGACGATAAATGGGGTGAACGCGTTCATGCCATTGTCCGTCTGCACGAAGGCCAGGCTGTTTCGGAAAAAGAACTGATGGATTTTTGCCACACCTTGATTGCCGGGTTCAAATGTCCGCGCAGTATTCTGTTTCGGGAAGAACCACTGCCTTTGTCCGGTGCCGGCAAGATTCTCAAGCGAGAATTGCGCGCCCCCTATTGGGAAGGCCAGGATAAACAGGTTCATTAACCGAGCATTGGTTATCTAAAATCGAAATATCCTTTGCATCCGCAAGGTGATTTCCATATGATCCGGTCAACGGCTCCTGGTATGGACTTGATTCATGTCGGGATAAAAGGGAACGCGGTGCGATTCATCTTTGAATTTATTCCGCGGCTGTGCCCGCAACTGTAATCGGTTGGTTCGCGTCCGATAAAAAGCCACTGGGAAACCGGGAAGGCAGGATGCCAACAACGAACCGAGAGCCAGGAGACCTGCCGTCAACTTCGTCACCCACCAGTGTGCGGGATACACGCAGGGACGGATTTCCGTAAGCGGTGATGCGCAAACTGCGCACAGCTGTGAGGAAATTTGATGACGTCGAAATATTGCCCTGTCCCTGAAAGCCGTTGCCGCTCGTATGGCTCAGAATGGCTTTGCCCATGAAACCGTTTCTGGGATTAGGCCCTTTTGCCTGGGCTTCCTCTGTGATTGTTCATGTTGGATTGGCGGGGGGATATGCCCTGGCCCCGGAAACAGGCTTGTCTTCGGGGGATGCGCCCCTGGTTATCGAACTGGTGATGGAAGACCCCGCCCCCGCCGCGCCGTCATCACAGGCCGCAACCGACAATAACGCGCAAGCAGAACAGCAGGTGACTTCTCCGCAATCGGTGGAAGAAATCAAGGTCGCTGTTGTTGCATCTCAGGAAGAATTTTCGACGCCTCCACCATCCGCCCGAATTGTCGAACCAGTTGCAGCCGCTGCGCCAGTTGAAGCCCAGCCCGAACCCCCGGAGGTTAAGGCACCGGTACCAGAGCTTGAAGTTCCTGTAGAGATTGCCCTGGCACCACCGGCAGAAACGTTCGTCGAAAGAGCACCAGCGCCGATGGCTGTTACGCCTTTGCCAGAACCTGTTCCCGAACCGGCACCCGTTGTGATCCGGTTGCCAAGGGAAAAACCACTGGCACCGGAACGTCCGCTTTCTGTTGTACAGGAACCAATTGAACCGGCGGAACCCGTTGCCGAACTAACGCTTGACCAGATTGCCTCGGCAGCCATTCAACCTGCCGAGGACAAGCCTGTGGCGCAGCCGGTAAACGAACCTGTCCTGGCCAGCGAACTGGCGCTTTCAATTACGCCAACAAGCGACGACCAGCCCGTTTCAAAATTACAGCAAGTCGCTTCCGCTGCGACGCCGGTATTTGTGCGGGCGAACCGTATGCATGAAGTGGCTGATCCCGTTGCCGTTGCCCGGGTGAAAGGCAGGGGCTCATTTCGAGGTGCCCGCGCCTTGCCTGTTGGCAGCGTGAACCCGAAGCCAAAATATCCCTATTCAGCCAGAAAGCGTGGTTATGAAGGCCGGGTTGTGTTGCATGTCCAGGTGTCTGCGAACGGTGAGCCGCTGGATGTCAGCGTTGTCCACAGCACAGGTTACAGGGCACTGGATGCCGCAGCCCGATCGGCTGTCTTGCACTGGCGCTTTGAAGCCGCCCGCCGTGCCGGTGTTCGCATTGCCGGAATGGTGGTCACGCCAATCGTATTCAAGCTGGAAAATTAGGGCGCTGGTGTTTCAACCGAGGCACCTTCGAGAACGGGCTCTGCCGTGCCAGTTGTCCATTGCGGCCATTTTTTCATGATGCTTTTGAACAGATCGGAATTCAGACGGTTTTCCAGCCAGATTTGCAACGGTGGCAGATCAAGACTGTCGAACCAGGCCCGATCGGTATTGGCGAACTGACGCGCAAACGGGAATATGGCGATATCTGCCAGGCATAACCGCTGTCCGGCGAGATAAGGTTGATCGGTTAGTCGCTCGTTGAGGACGTGCAAAAATTTCAGTCCCTCAGCGCGGTGGTACGCCGGGTCAGCCCCTTCATATCTGTTGGCATATTTGTAGCGATCCAGATGTTCCTTGAAGGGGCCATCAGCTTGCGAAATCAGTGTTCGGATTTCCGCCAGCGATCCGGTTTCTGGTTCCAGCCAGTGTCCAGGATCGTTTTGCCCGAGCGCCCAGTCCATAATATCCAGGCTTTGATCCAGAACCGTTCTGTCCGGCAGGACCAGCACGGGCACTGTTGCTTTGGGAGAGGCGGCGATCATTTCGGCAGGTTTGTCACGCAAAACGACTTCGCGCAGGGCGTGGGCCTGTTCGCTGGCGACGAGGGACATACGTGCCCGCATGGCGTAGGGGCAACGCCTGAAGGAATAGAGTATGGGCAGGTCCAGCGTGTCGATGGTGTCCGTCATGTGGTTTGATATAGCACGATTGGGCCAGAACCCCAGAGAGACTTGATCAGTGCCGCATTTTCACGTTAGCTGGTCGAAAGACTGGATCAGGAGAGACCACATGTCAGAGCAAAGTCTGGATGTTGACTATTTGTCGGGCTGGATCGGGCAAGGCGAAACCGTTGAAGATGTGGTGAGTGCCAGTCAGGCGCAGCGTCTGGCGGCGACGCTGGATATTCAGGATCTAGATCTGGGTGTCGGTGCACCGCTACCGGCCTTCTGGCACTGGATCTATTTCACCACGGCTGCCCCGGCGTCTGATCTGGGGCCGGACGGGCATCCCCTGACAGGGGACTTTTATCCACCTGTCGCCTTGCCCCGTCGCATGTGGGCCGGCGGTCGTCTGGAATCTGGCAAGCCTTTGGCCATTGGAGATGTTGCGCGCCGGGATTCCCGCATCAAGGCGGTATCTGTCAAAGAAGGCCGCAGCGGCAGTTTGTGCTTCGTTGTGGTTCGCCATGAATTTTATGTCGGCGATGAACTGCGCGTGGCCGAAGAACATGACATTGTCTATCGCCAGGAAGCAGACCCCTCAATTGCGCCGTCGGAACCGCCCATGGCACCCACGGAAGCGGACTGGAGCCAAACCATCACGACCGATCCGGTGACCCTGTTTCGCTACTCGGCACTTACGTTCAATAGCCATCGCATTCACTACGACCGGCCCTATTGTATTGAGGTTGAGAACTACGACGGCCTGGTCATTCACGGGCCTTTGACGACGACATGGTTGCTGGATTTCGTTCGCAGACAGGTGCCGGACGCGAAAATCAATCACTTCAGCTTCCGGGCCATCAGCCCTTTGTTTGATACGAACCCGGTGACAATCGCCGGCAAGTTTGAAGACGGAAAAATCGATCTATGGGCCGCCAACCACCAGGGGCACCTCGCCATGCAAGCGACAGCGACCCTGGCTTGAAGCCGGTTTAACCTGCGGCAGATAACCCGTGGTCGAGACCGGCAACGATCGTGGCAACATCGTCTGAAGTTATCACCAGAGGCGGCGACAGGATCACGTTATTACTGGATACCCGCACCATGACGCCGGCGCCATAGGTTTTTTCAAAAACATCGCCCATGACGGATTTGGCGGCAGCAGACTTTGTGGCGCGGTCAGCAACCAGTTCCAGGCAGATCATCAGGCCCTTGCCACGGACATCGCCAACGATTTGATGTTTATCCATCAGACCCTTGCAGCCAGCCAGCAATTCATCACCCCGTGCGCCTGCATTTTCTGCGACATTCAGGCGTTTGGTTTCAGCCAGTGTGGCCAGGGCGGCGGCGGCCCCGACCGGGTGGGCGGAATAGGTGTAGCCGTGGCCGATATTGCCAAAGGCATCGTCGTTATTCTCAAATGTTTCAACAACCTTTTCAGCAATCATCACGGCGCCAAATGGATAGTAGCCGTTGGTAATCGCCTTGGCTGTGCACATCAAATCAGGTTTGACACCCCATAACCGGGATCCGGTCCAGGCACCTGTACGACCAAATGCCGTGATCACTTCATCAGCGATCAATAAAATACCGTGGCGGTCGCAGATTTCCCGGACCAGCGGCATAAAACTTTCGTGTGGCGGGATAACACCCCCGGCACCCAGGACAGGTTCCATGATAAAGGCCGCAATGGTATCCGCGCCCTGGAAAGCAACTTCATCTTCAAGGGCTGCGGCACAAAGTTGCGCCAGTTTCGCCGGGTCACTTTCGCCAAAGGGATTGCGGTAGATATGGGGGCAGGGAATCTGGAAACAACCTGCCAGCATGGGCTCGTAATTACGGCGGAAGTTGGCGTTACCATTCACCGACGCGCCGCCAAAGTGTGTGCCGTGATAGCCTTTTTTCAGGCTGAGGAATTTTGTGCGATCGCGGTCGCCCCTGATTTTGTGGTACTGGCGGGCAAGCCGGAGGGCGGTTTCGACGGAATCAGAACCACCGGAGGTGAAAAAGGCACGGGTCAGGCCATCGGGTTCAAACCATTCACGTAGTTCATAGGAAAGCTCAATAGCCGGGCCGGTGGAGGTGCCGCGAAAAGCAGAATAGTAGGGCAGGTCTGACAGCTGATCCCGAATGGCATCTTTTACCGGCTGACAGGAATAGCCGAGATTGACGTTCCACAGGCCGCCAACCGCGTCCAGGGTTTTCTGGCCTTCGACATCCGTCACGTGAACGCCTGCACCTGCCGTAATAACTTTTGGGGGCATCGCCTGCATTTCTGCGGGATGCGCCATGGGGTGCCACATATGACGGGCGTTGTTTTCGATCAAAAAATTTGCATCACGCATGGGAAGTCTCCTGGTTGGACAAGCCCATGAGATCAAGGGCCTCGGTATAGGAATGGTCTGGGTTTTTAACGTCAAAATGAACTGTTTGCAGGCCGACGGATTTGGCACCGGTGATATTGCGCAACTGATCGTCGACAAAAACACATTGCTCTGGCGCCAGTTCCAGTTGTTGCAGGCAGTCCAGATAGGCCTCGGGTAGCGGTTTCAAAACGCCGGTATAGGTGGCATCAACGATGACATCAAAGTCGGACATAAACGGCAATTTTGTCTTGAATGACTTGCCATAAAACAGGTCCAGTTCGTTGGACAGGATCGCGAGTTTTTTACCGGCTTGTTTAGCTGTTTGTATGGCGGTCAGGGCTTCGGGCCGAATGATCTCCCGGGGGGCATTACCGCGGGCGGCGATGACAAGGTCCGACATAGCCGACCAGTCCTTGCCAACCAGCTTGCCAACCTCAGCCGTGCGCGTCTGCCAATATTCACGCTCGGTGATCTTGTCGGCTTGCATGGACAGCCACAGGGGGTCTGCTTCCGGGGCAAAGGGGCCTTGCCAGGTCAGGGTTCCGGCTGCCAACCCCAGGGCCTTTTCGGTCGCGGCATGGGTTTCGAACATGGTGCGGGAAATGACGCCACCAAAATCCAGGATCAGGGCTTCTGCCGGGGCCGTCATTGACCGGCCTCCTTATTGGCATTGGTAAATATTTTGTGCGGTTCGCCACCCAGGACATTTGTGATTTCAAGCGCCGCCTGATGGACAGCCATCTGGATCTGCTGCGCTGTCTCGGGTGTGACACGGGAAACAGGCGTGGCGACAGCAATTGCGCCGCTGGAATGTGCGTTGGCGTTGAATACGGGGGCTGCGATCCCGTGCACATCGTCTTCGTGGCTTTGGTCGGCGACTGCAAAGCCGTTGACGCGCGCTGTCTCTATCTGTTTCCGCAAGCGCTCAGGATCGGTTTCTGTTTTGCTGGTCAGAGGCTTGAGCGGCTTTGCCAGAATACGCTGCACCGTCTTGTCTGGTGCAAATGCCAGCCAGGCAATCCCGGATGCTGTGCTGTGCAGGGGCAGGCGTTCGCCCTGCTCCAGACTGACCCGATTGGCTCTTGGACTTTCGGCAATCATCACTGTGGCCATGCTGTTTCCGGCGACCAGGGAAAAATGTGCGGTCTCAGCAGTGCTATCGCGCAACCTGTTCAGGATCGGCAGCACCAGATCGGTAACAGGGAAAGTCGTTTCCCGAACATTTGCCAGGCGCAGCAGGGCGGCACCCAGACGATATTTCCTGCTTTCCGGGTCTTGCTCGACATATCCATGATTACCAAGTGCAACAAGAAACCGGCGCGTCGTCGCCTTGTCATATCCGGCAAGCCGGGCAAGCTCACTCAAGCCGGATTCGGGACGTGATTCAGAGAACAGGTCAAGTAATGTCAAAGCTCTGTCAACGGTGCTCAAGTGTCTCGGTCCTGCCGTTCTTCTTGTTATTAAATCAGGCGTTGCTTGTTTCCTCATACTGATTGCCTTGTTTGAAGCAAAAACACAAGTCTTTTATTGAACCAACGGTTCAATTAATGAACCGTACAAACTCGTATTGACGGCTCCGTCGTTGCCGCCATGGTCCAACCAGTGCCTTGGGCAATTGCCTTTATCCTTGCAAAATTAAATATTGAATGATTGTATACTTGTACTGAGCTAATGCCTCTAATTGCGACACTTTCCGAACAATTAGAAGGCATTCGGTATACAAAAATTGATCATTGTTCTATATTTGACCTGACCGGATATATCATACCGGTTGCTTTCGAGAGTCGGATAAAATGGCTATGCCTGATATCAAGGGTGATGCCCGCAGGGCAATGGATGTTTTGAAAGCGGGAGGCGTCGCGATCCTGCCCATGGATGTTGGCTATTCCTTGATTGGGGGATCAGCTGATTCCCTGAAAAAGATTTTCGAAACCAAAAAACGTGCACAGTCCAAACTCAATGCCATGGTTGCCAACAACGACATCCACCGGCAGGTCCACGATCTGGACCAGCGGGGATACGATATCGTTGCAGCAATTACCGAAGATCACGGCTTGCCCCTGGGGGCCATTGCGCCTGCACATCTGGACCATCCGCTGTTGGCGCCATTGGCGGGCGACGCACTGGATCGTTCCAGCAAGGACCGCACCATCGCGATGTTGCTGAACGCCGGACCCTTTCATGCAGAAATCTGCCACCTCAGTCTTGAAGAACTCCATCCCCTGTTTGGCTCCAGTGCCAACGTCTCACTGACAGGCACGAAGTTCAGGGTTGAAGATATGGAACCGGCAATCACAGATATCGCCGACATCATCATCAATTATGGATTGCGCAAATATCACCTTTATCAGGCGTCCTCGACCTTGTTGAACGTGGCGACCCTGGAAGTTGTTCGCTATGGGTCCGGATTTGAATTGATTGCCGATATTTTGAAACGCCATTTTAACGTGGAGCTGCCACCGCCGCCGCCTGGCTTCATCCATGATTTGATTAGTCACAGGTTATAAAGGAAAAGATTGATGACGGTTTCAGCAGAGAAACGTGACAGCCGCCTGAAAGGGCCGATGGAAGGGGTGCGGGTTATTGAGCTCGGGCAGCTTCTGGCCGGGCCGTTTGCCGGCTCGAGGCTGGCTGATTTCGGCGCTGAAGTCATCAAGGTCGAAACACCGGTCAAGGGTGATCCGATGCGGGAATGGGGCCACCATCGCTGGGAAGGCCACGCCATGTGGTGGCCGGTCCTGGCGCGCAACAAAAAATCGGTCACTGCCAATCTGAGGGAAAAACGTGGTCAGGACCTGATCCGGGAGCTGATTGTAGATGCCGATGTCCTGATCGAAAACTTCAAACCGGGCACATTGGAAAAGTGGGGGCTGGGGCCAGAAGAATTGCACAAAATCAATCCAGGCCTGGTCATCGCAAGGATCTCCGGGTTTGGCCAGACCGGCCCCTATTCCGAACGTCCCGGATTTGCCAGCGTCGGCGAAGCCATGAGTGGCATGCGCTATATCAATGGTTATCCTGATCAGCCACCACCCCGTACGGGTCTCTCACTTGGCGATACGCTGACCGGCATGTTTGCGTCGCAGGGCATTATTATGGCGCTGTTCTGGCGCGATGGAGTGGGCAACGGCAAAGGCCAGGTTGTGGATGCATCCATTACTGAAAGTTGCTTCGCGCTGATGGAGAGTTCCTTGCCGGAATATGACAAACTGGGATTGATCAGAGAGCCCAGCGGCACCGGACTTGCCAATGTGTCGCCGTCAAATATTTTTCCGACCAGCGACGACAAATATGTGGTGATCGCTGCCAATATTGATCCTATGTTTGTGCGCTTGTGCGCCGCCATGGATCAGCCGGAGCTGGCCGAAAATCCACGCTATAGCAGCCATGTCGCCCGTGGAAAACATGCCGATGAGCTTGATGGTCTGATCGCCGAATGGACCAAAACCATGACCGCCGCTGAACTGGATGAACGCATGGACAAGTTTGGCGTTGTTGTCGGCCCGATCTACACCATTGCAGATGTCGCCGCCGACCCTCATTTCCAGGACCGGGGCATGGTGCGGCGGGTACAGGATGATACTTTTGGTGATCTTGCTGTGCCGGGATTTGCCCCTGTCTTGAC
>Ga0233449_1003280_pt1 | contig 11987 bp, 9 predicted proteins | sample SI_124_October20_FD_183012 | JGI IMG/M metagenome (GOLD analysis project Ga0233449, IMG submission 183012) | Seawater microbial communities from Saanich Inlet, British Columbia, Canada - SI_124_October2016_200_MG | ecosystem: Environmental > Aquatic > Marine > Inlet | place: Canada: British... | reverse complement strand
ATGGACGATGCCACTGCAAAACTGGAATTTGACATTGTCCCAACTCTCAATCTATTTTGAAGGCAGATTAGACGACGTGTTGGATATTTAAACTATGCCAGTGACACGGAATTCTGAACACCCTCCGGGCAGATCATCCATTCATATCTTCGTTGCTTTGCAACATGTTACCCGCCTCAGATGTTTCAACTAAAGCTGAAACACTCTAGTGACCAAACACGTCCTTTGGCACAATGGTCATGCTGCCCTCTTCTTCATCTGGCTTCAGCCAGTAAAGCCGCAGCGTCGACGTGTTCTTGCGCTCAAAATACCATACGTCCAGCGGATACCAACCCGCCGTTTTGATTTCCACCTCAACTGGCTGGGAATAGCGATCCGCATGCACATCCGGGTCATAAACAACAGTTTTTCCACCAATATCAACGGACAAGCCGTCATTCGACTGGGCAGCAAAAGCGTATGTGCCAACTTCATCTATGCGAATATAGCCCGTGATATGAGCGCCAACACCGTCTTCCATGGAACTTGTCAGGACTGTATCAATACCGGAACGATAATTGAGAGAATGCAGGGCCTCGCCTGGATAAGCATCCTTGGAATCCGCCCAATCCTGCAGTTCCTCCACCGTTTTGAAAAGCTTCACGTAATAACCGACATTCAGACCTGGACTCAAATTCGACGGTTGAGGATTTGCGGGAACCGGGTTTTCGTCAGCGACGGCTTGAAACCCGGTCAGGACAATTGTGATTCCAAACAATATTGGCAGCACAAAAGTGAATAATTTCACATATTTGCGAACTTTCTCAACAAGGATACCGGGCATGTATTTCATTCCTGACAACAGACAACTGGGAGCCGTTCAAGCTATGATACCTGTCAAAGCCACAACGTCAATCCGCTCGAATTGACCTTTATCAAGATATTCGGGCTGGTTCGGGAGACTGCAAATGAAAAATCATTTACTCACATTTTTGTTCGGGTTTGTGCTCACGATATCAGGACAAATCGCCCTGGCTGATACAGAACTATCGGAACCAAAACCAGGGATGGATAATCCGCGCCAGATTGTGTTGGCGTTGAATACCAGTGACGAAACAGCAGTGAATAATCTCTTGTTTAATGTCGTAAATATCCAGAAATTCTATGGCCAGGAGAACGTCGAATTAGCCGTGGTTGCCTATGGTGCTGGCGTGCGAAACTTCCTCAAGCCGGATTCAAAAGTTGCCGACCGGATCCAGAGTCTTATCCTCTATGATGTTCAGTTCGTCGCCTGCGGAAACACACTGGACGCAATAGGCCGAAAACGGGACGAATTGATTGAAGGCGTCGACTGGGTCCAGGCTGGTCTGCCGGAAATAGTTGAGCGTCAACTCAGAGGCTGGATTTACCTCAAACCCTGACACACATTTATACTATCTTTTCAAGGAGTTAGCATGTCCAAGACTATTCACGTTCTGGGACGGACCAGTTCTGTCAACGTCCAAAAGGTTATGTGGTGCGCAGCTGAACTCGGGCTGGAAGTTGACCGGCATGACTATGGTGGTGCTTTTGGCGGCAACGATACAGCCGACTATCTGGCCAAAAATCCCAACGGTAAAATCCCGGTTCTGATCGACGGCGACCATGTCATGTGGGAATCAAACGCGATCGTTCGTTACCTGGTCGACCAGTATGACGACGGCGTCTGGCAACCAGCAACAGCGCAAGCCAGGGGCATTGCCAGTCAGTGGATGGATTGGACTCTCGGCGAATTGCAGGCCCCTATGACGGTCATCTTCTGGACCTTGATCCGCACGGCACCTGAAGATCGAAATGCCAAGGCCCTTGCAGCTGCCATTGTCCAGGCGGGTCACATGCTTGCCATGCTGGATCAGCACCTGGGAACACAGGAATATGTAGTTGGCAATACGCCGAGCAGCGGTGATATCCCGGTGGGTGGATTTGTAAACCGTTGGTTTCAAATGGAAATTGACCGCCCCGACCTGAAAAATCTGAAAAGATGGTACGACGCGCTGTGTCAACGCCCTGCTTTCAAGACCCATGTCATGTTGCCATTGACCTGACGCCGGGTTCACGAAATCATACCGTTGTAACGAGAACAGTACCGGAACCCCATATGGATATTTCAAGCTGGGTTGATCACCACGCGGCTTTCACCCCTGAAAAAGTTGCTATTCGCTTTGAAGGTACAGACTACACCTGGGCTGATCTGGCCCGGCGTGTTGCCAGGCTTTCGGCTGTGTTGCGCAACGAACTATCCGTCAAAACCGGCGACAGGGTAGGATATCTCGGTTTGAATTCGCCGGAACTGGTTGCCCTGTTTTTTGCCTGCGCCCGGATCGGGGCGATCACTGTGCCCCTGAACTGGCGTCTGACACTGAACGAACATCAGATCATGATTGCCGATTTCGAACCAAAGGTTCTGTTTGTTGAGCCTGATTATTACGACCACGCCATTCGCCTGGGCAAGAGCATCGGCAACGCCGAGTTGGTTGGCATGAGCGATGTGCCGGCGGGCTGGTTTGCCTATCACAATCTGAAAACACATGTCGGTGATGGTCTGAAAGGCGGGCAAGGAGCCGGTCCGGATAGCCCGCTATTGATCTGCTATACATCTGGCGCGACCGGTGCACCAAAGGGTGCAATCCTGAACCAGAATGCGTTCTTTTTCAACGCCGTCAACAGCACCCATATGCATGAATTAACCAGTCAGGACAAGGTGTTAACGAACCTGCCCATGTTCCACGTTGGTGGCCTGAACATCCTGACTTTCCCGGCTTTTCACATTGGCGCAACGGTCATCATGCATCCGGCTTTTGACGTCGAGGCAACGCTGGATACAATCGAGAGGGAAGCCATCACCCTGACCGTCCTGGTTCCGGCTCAGATCGATGCAATGATGGCACATCCGAAATGGTCAACGACAGATTTTTCAAGTTTGCGCGTAGTGGACACAGGCTCAACTTTTGTCGCGGATAAACTGATCCTCGGGTTGCAGGAACGTGGTGTGGCCGTTGGCAACATCTATGGCTGCACGGAAACAGCACCCATCGCCACAGCCTTGACGCGGCACGATACCCACAAGGTTGGATCGGTTGGCAAGGCTGCGCTGCATTGTGAAGTTCGCCTCGTAGATGACGACGGCAATGACGTGCCCCAGGGGGATACCGGTGAAATTCTGGTGCGTGGCCCAAATCTGATGACAGGGTACTGGAACCAGCCTGAGCTGTCAGCAGAGGTCCTGAAGGGTGGCTGGTATCATACGGCGGATATGGCCCATGCTGATGAAGAGGGGTTTTTTTATATCGATGATCGTAAAAAGGATATGATCATTTCTGGCGGTGAAAATATATATCCGGCTGAACTTGAGAATGTCCTGGCCGAATATAACGACCTGGCAGAAGCCGCAGTTGTTGGCAAACGCCACGATAAATGGGGCGAAGTTCCGGTGGTATTTGCCGTCACAAAACCGGGCATTTCTGTCACAAAATCGGACATTCTGGAGCTTTTTGTCGATGTTCTGGCGCATTTCAAGCACCCAAAGGAAGTCATATTCGTCGATGCCTTGCCGCGAAATGCCATGGGCAAGATTTTGAAACATGAGCTACGGGATTTGATCAAGGACGAATAATGGCATGAGCGAAGAACTCGATCCGGAAGCGGCCAAAACCGAACTTCGCACCTATGCGTTGAAACGCGGCGCGGCCAGATTTGGCATCGCCGACGCCGCAACAGTTGAAAAATTCTCGCCGCCAGGTCATGGACCCTCTGCATTGCTGCCTGGTGTCAAATCTGTTCTTTCTATCGCCGTCAGTGGACCCACCCAGGGCACCTGGCGAGCACCGGCAAAAGTCATGACCTCCGTCGGTGCAAATGTCGGTCGCATCTATCGCGTCGCCGTCGGTTTGTCATTTCATATTGAATCGCACTATGGCTATCGTTCAATCTATTGCCCACCTCATGTTGATCCGGAATTTGGCGCACGACTGCCGTTGCAAAGCCTGAAGCTGCATGCGGAGCTGGCTGGCACCGGCGCCAGGTCACTGGCCGGTGATATCCTGCTCGATCCAGAATATGGCCTGATCTATTACGGCTCCGTCTTTACGGAAATGCCGCTGCCACCGGACCAGCCTATGGCTGAAAACCCCTGCCCGGCTCCCAGCTGCGTTTCTGTCTATAAGGAAACCGGGCAAACACCTTGCCAGAAATTTTGCCCCGTACAATGTCTGAGCGCAAAGCTGGACGATGAAGGCAATGTTGAGGAAAGCCGTTTTGATATGTATCGCTGTGCAGAGATGTGCCAGCAATATGAAAACATGCCGACCATTATGGAAAAGGCGATCACCGCCCACGACCACCTCGACCGTGAGGAAGTTCTGTACGGCGCTGAAAGCCAGTCCTTTTTCTATAAGGCGACTGCAGGCGTGGATACCAACGCCCAGTGTTTCGAATGTATGCGCGTTTGCCCCATCGCCACACAAGGTACAATGGTCGATCCGATCAAACGGGCGAAAACCCTGCGTGAATTGGCGGCGGGCGAACACCAGGAAGGAGATACCTGATGCCTTACGGTGTTTCCGAACAGATGATCGATACCTGGAGCGAGATCATTTTTGATCTCAGCCTCAATGTACAAATCAGGCGGGGAGATCCTGTCCGTCACCTGGATCACGAAGCCTGGCAGGCGCAGCGTGAAGACATGGGCCTGACCGATCCGGAAATCGCCTTGAAGCTCGGCCTGGCGACAGAGCAGGTAACGTTTATTCGGAATATAACAGAGCGCCGCCGCTTTCGCCTGAACCAGTACCGCAAGCTTTATCGTTTGGGCGGCGGCATGCGCTATCGCGAAGACCGCTATCAGGACCCAGAAGAAAAATTTGAAATGAGCGACGCCGCCGTACACTTGCGCCAGGCCATCGACATCCCGGCAGATCAGGCGACACATTACATTCGCGAGGGTTATTGGGGCAGCAAACGGGTTCCCGATGTTCTGGAGCAACATGCCCAAAACAATCCAGACGCACTGGCTGTCGCTGATGCACACAAGTCACTGACCTGGCGGGAGCTGAAAAACAACTGTTTCAAACTTGCCGCAAGTTTGCAGACGCGTGGTCAGCAACGCGGTGATATTATCGTATCGCGCCAGCAGCACGGCATTGATCAGCTCACTTGCTATCTGGCGACCCTGATATGTGGTTCTGTGTTCTTGCCCGTACCAACAGACACCAGCTCTGCGGCTCTTGCCAGCTGCCTCAAACGGACGGGAGCAGCAACCGTCATATTTGATACGGGAGACCGCCAACAATCCTTGCCAGGAGAACTTGTCGGATTGGCCAGGCAATCCACACATCTGAACCTCATCGTCTGTCAAACCAGCGATAGCATCGATAACACCATATCACTCACAGAATTATTGGCCGGAAATGATGACAATCCACACACCGGTGCAAGCGCCGGATTGGCGGCAACAGACCCGGTCTTGTTGCTGCCTGTAGATGGAGACCTGGAAACCCTCGCCATTTTTTCACATCAAAACCTGACGTCGAGTGCACTGGCAGTTGTGGATTTGATGTCGCCCAAATGCGAAAATTTTCTGATTTCAGACCTGGACTTTTGGTCCGGAGCTGGCGCCTTGGCGACACATCTAGCCCTGTATAGCGGTTGCATGCTCGATTTTGGGTCTACAATTGAACGAGGCCCAGTACTTGTTGCCAAAGCTACGAAACGAGGTTTGAAGCTTGATTGGCCAACCGGTCCATCGCTGGAAATCAAATGTAGCGCTGATGTCATTGCCACACTGACAAGCGAAGACAACAACATCTGGAACCCCTTACCAGGTGTTGGGGCCAGAACGGTAAACCCGGAAGGAACATCGTTACCAGATGGCGAAACCGGCGCGCTACATCTGTTAAGCCCGGGCCAGTGCATCGGGTACCTGGGCGAGGCAGGCACCAGACGCACCTTGGACGGCTGGAGCGTCACCGGAGTTCAAGCTGAAATGAATGATCAGATCGTTCGGATCACAGACGGCTGAGACGGTTCAGGCTACGGCAATTGAGCAAAGTCTCTCGCCGCCGCAATATCCAGATCAGCAAGAGTTAGAGCCAAATTACCCCTGTGCGCTCACATAATTCTCAACGACCGATACGATATCATCGACGACGGACGTCACCAGGCCCTTGTCATCCCCTTCGGCCATGACACGGATCAGGGGTTCTGTACCGGATTCGCGGATCAGGACGCGTCCGGCATCTCCCAGGCGCGCACCACCGTCATTTATGGCCTGTTGTACAAACGTGTCCTTCAGGGGTTGCCCAGTGGTATAGCGAACGTTTTTCAGGAGTTGTGGCAATGGCTCAAACAAACGGGCGGCTTCACTGGCTGGGCGACCGTCGCGGGCTATGACGGCGATGGCTTGAAGCGCCGCAATGAGGCCGTCGCCCGTTGTGTTGAAGTCACCCATAATGATATGGCCGGACTGTTCGCCACCCAGATTGTAACCATTGCGACGCATTTCCTCGACCACGTAACGATCGCCAACATTGGTGCGCACCAGGCCAAGTCCCCGGCTTTGAAGATATCTTTCAAGCCCGAGGTTCGACATCGACGTCGCCACCAGACCATCACCCGTTAACCGTCCCCGGTCCTGCCACGAGGTCGCAATCATGGCCATGAGTTGATCGCCATCAACAAGCCTGCCATTTTCGTCTGCCATCACAAGCCGGTCAGCGTCACCGTCCAGGGCGATCCCGAGATCTGCGCCATGCGCCACAACCTGCTCACACATCGTCGCGGGACTGGTCGAACCACAATCCTGATTGATGTTAAATCCGTCGGGGGAAGTACCGACCTTGATCACATCTGCGCCCAGTTCCCATAGAACGGTTGGGGCGACTTTATAGGCGGCACCATTGGCGCAATCGATGACGATCTTGAGGCCATCCAGGGTCAGGGATTTGCGGAAAGTGTTTTTGGCAAATTCGATGTAGCGACCTTCGGCATCATCCAGTCGCGACGCCCGACCAAGGTCGCGCGAAGTTGCCAGGCCGTCAGACATATCAGAGTCCATCCGCCGTTCTATTTCAAGTTCGGTTTCGTCCGACAGTTTATATCCATCGGGTCCGAACAATTTTATGCCGTTGTCGAAATAGGGATTGTGGGATGCTGAAATGACAACACCAAGGTCCGCTCGCAGGCTGCGGGTCAACATCGCAACGGCAGGCGTAGGCATTGGTCCGACCAGAATAACGTCCATCCCGACCGAGACAAATCCAGCCGTCAATGCTGGCTCAAGCATATAACCGGACAACCTGGTATCCTTGCCAATCACGACCCGATGGCGATGGTCTCCGCGGACAAACTGCAAACCGGCCGCCGTACCTACCCGCATGGCGACATCCGCCGTCATGGAGCCGGTATTTGCAGTGCCCCTGATTCCATCTGTGCCGAAATATTTCCGTGTCATTCTGGTATTTCTTTCAGTCTGGCAGCCCGTCATTCATAACGTTTGCCGTCCAGTATGTTTTTGTCAAAAACGGCAATGCCTGATTTTGTTGTTCTTATACGCCATTATTCCAACAGTGCGAATCAAATTGTCTGACAGGTTCTTTCAATCCGGTTAATTGTCCTGTTGACCAACATCATCTTGTTGAAATGACTGCCAGACCGAAATTGCCTGAACGGTCTCGGCAACATCGTGCACGCGCAGGACCTGAACACCCTGCGAGAGCGCATAATTTACCGCAGTTATCGATCCAGCCAGTCGGTCCTCACTGGCTTCGCCCCGCGAGACACCAGCGATAAAGCTCTTGCGGGAGGCGCCCAGAACGACGCCGCAACCCATACTGTGGAACAGGGATATGTCTCCCAGAACCCGGGCACTTTGTGCTGCGGTTTTGGAAAAACCGATACCTGGGTCAACCAGAATCTTCTGTCGGGGAATACCTGCCAATTCACAGAGACCAATTCGTTCCTCCAGCCAGTCCCAGGTATCAAGAACAACGTCCGCGTAGTCGGTATCTGATTGCATGATGGTCGGATCCGCCGGGCCGTGCATTAATATAACCGGTGCCTTCGCCGTAGCGACGGCATCAAGGCTGCCTTCACCCGTCAGCGCGTGTACGTCATTGGCAATTACCGCGCCCTTTTGCAGGCACTGCGACAAAACACCGGCCCTGCGACTATCAATAGAAACCGTGACATGATCGGCAAGGCCTTCAACGACCGGCAATATCCGTGCAAGTTCATCTTGTTCAGGCACCGGAGCGGCACCGGGCCGGGTTGATTCTCCACCAATATCGACGATATGTGCGCCGGCGTCTCTCAGCGCCTGTCCTCTGGCAATTGCGGCATCGGCATCGGCATCCAGGCCACCATCATGGAAGCTGTCCGGCGTGACATTCAAAATCCCCATGACCAGGGGTTCGGAAAAATCCATCCCCGCAATGCTTTCACGCGGCGATGTTATCCGCGCCAGCTGTGCTTCGGCCTCTTCGAGGCAACCTTCATCTGCCGCCCAGCACAGCACGTCAGTGATCGAGGCAGTCGCCCGTTGCACAACGCCCGCGTCCCTCACGGCAACTTCCAGTGAAATAAAAGCCAGCGGGCCGCCTGCAAGGATCCTTGCTTCAGGTGCTGCAATAGCGACTGGTGTTATGCCGACAGGTCGTAGATATAGTTTGGCGGACAAAGAAAAACCCCGCGGCAAAGCAGGGTTTTTCATCGTTTCGTTTCGCATTATTTATTTGCAGACAATCGCGATCAGGACCCGGGTTGTGGCTCTGGTTCCATGCCACCGGTATCCTTGTCACCTGAGTTCGGCACCGCAGAAGACGATGGTGCATTGCCTGAGGGCTCGTCATCCGGCGGCGTTGTACGGTCAATTTTTTCACCGTTCATCAGGCTCTGGATCTCGTCGCCCGAAAGCGTTTCATATTCCAGCAAGCCTTGCGCGACCGTATGCAAACTATCAAGGCCATTTTTAAGAATTGTTTCAGCCCGGTTATAACATTCTTCCACCAGGCGTCGAACTTCATCGTCAATCATTTGCGAAGTTGCTTCAGACACGTTCTGGGTGCGCGCGACCGAGTGGCCAAGGAAAACTTCTTCTTCATTTTCACCATAAGCCAATGGGCCAAGTTTTTCCGACATACCAAAGCGGGTCACCATGGCACGTGCCATCTTTGTTGCCTGTTCAATATCTGATGAGGCACCAGAGGTGACTTTGTCTTGACCAAAAATCTGTTCCTCAGCAATTCGCCCACCCATGGCAACTGCAATATCCGCCAGCAGTTTTTCACGACTGAGCGACAATCGGTCACGCTCAGGCAAGCGCATAACCATACCCAGGGCACGTCCACGCGGAATGATTGTTGCCTTGTGGACAGGGTCGGAAGCCGGGCATTCGATCGCAACAACAGCGTGGCCTGCTTCGTGATAGGCTGTCAGTTTCTTCTCATCATCCGACATCACCATCGAGCGTCGCTCGGTGCCCATCATGACCTTGTCCTTGGCGTCTTCGAACTCGGCCGCCGTCACAACGCGTTTACCTTTACGCGCTGCTAACAAAGCGGCTTCGTTTACCAGGTTGGCAAGGTCGGCGCCAGAGAAACCAGGCGTTCCCCGTGCAATGGTGCGAATATCCACACCCGGCCCCATGGCAATCTTGCGAATATGAACCTTGAGAATCTTTTCACGTCCCAGAATATCCGGGTTCGGCACAACGACCTGACGGTCAAAACGGCCAGGGCGTAACAGCGCCGGGTCCAGTACGTCGGGACGGTTGGTTGCAGCCACCAGAATGACGCCGTCATTGGTCTCAAAGCCATCCATCTCAACCAGCAACTGGTTCAATGTCTGCTCACGCTCATCGTTACCACCACCAAGACCAGCACCACGATGGCGGCCAACGGCATCAATTTCGTCGATGAAAATGATGCAGGGTGAATTTTTCTTGCCCTGTTCGAACATATCGCGGACACGACTGGCACCTACGCCAACAAACATTTCCACAAAGTCAGAACCGGATATCGAAAAGAACGGCACATTGGCTTCACCGGCAATGGCACGAGCCAGCAGGGTCTTACCCGTACCAGGAGGGCCCACGAGCAACGCACCTTTAGGTATCTTGCCACCCAGACGCTGAAACTTCTGCGGCTCTTTCAGGAATTCAACAATTTCTTCGAGTTCTTCCTTGGCTTCGTCGATACCGGCAACATCATCAAATGTGACTTTGCCAGAACGTTCCGTCAAAAGGCGCGCCTTCGACTTGCCAAAGCCCATGGCTTTGCCGCCACCGCCTTGCATCTGACGCATGAAGAAAATCCATACGCCGATCAGCAGAAGCATCGGGAACCAGGAGATGAAAATACTTTGCAGGATAGAGCCTTCATCCTTGGGTGCTGCCGAAATCCGTATACCCTGTTTCGTCAACTTGTCGATCAGGCCGGGATCAAACGGTGCATAGGTTGAAAAGGCACGGCCATCTGAATAATGCCCGTTAATCACGTCGCCCTGAATTGTCACATCCTTGATTTCACGACTGTCGACCTGGGCCAGAAAATCCGAGAAAGCCAGGCTATCGACAGGTCCACGCGACGAGGGTCCCTGAAACAAATTAAAGACCGCCACCAGCAAAACGCCAATGATGATCCAGAGGACCATGTTTTTACCCATATTGTTCACGTTGTTACGTTCTCCAAAGAAACGACAAACCCGGTTTCGCCGCTGAACTTTCGCTTATTGCCCAATGTCAAAAAGCGTGCAGCGTCCACAAAATCCGGGGTAATTAAATCAAGACCTAATAAATAATGTCTTTTGCGGGGGAAACAACCTGAAAAGAGTCATGTTTTAGCCAGTTTTGGGGTGAAAATGCCACAGACAAGTCGAATCCTGACTTTTTAGTCCCGATATTGAGCCATGGTTGCGCCAACAAGGTATTTTCCCGCCACAAAGCCGGAAAAGTGTAGCGGGCAGAAAGCGGGACATGCGCGACAGCTGATTTGATCGCTTTACTGTCTTCGTTGTCGCATGCGGCTTTCCAACCCTTGATCCCCAGAGGCGCAATCCGGAGGCTCTTTTGAACAGATTTGCCCACTGATTTCGATGCCGACAGGCGGATATTGAAGCGACGATCCCAGAATATTTCCTGGCCGGGTTCAATTGGCATTTCCGTCGGGTTCCGGTTTTCACGGAAAATCGTAATCTTTTCATCCGAACAAACGATCTGGCAGCCCGCAAGTGTATGTCGATTCTGGTCCGATCCATCAATCAGGTTTTCCCCGAGCCGCATCAATCGCTCGAACCGGGGCGCGTAGGTGCCACCGCCCACTGCCACCAGGCACCGCGACAAAAGCCGCAAAGCCAATTCTTCTGGTGCTGCACGAAATCGTTGCCGATCAAGCTCCGCCATACCGAATCCGTTCAGTGTTACGATTTCCGAGATCAGGTTGTCGGTCTGCTGATCCAGGGTCTGACGCGCTCGCGACATATGACGAGCCGTTTGCGCCAGACGTTCTGCATTCAGGCCTAATGATGCAAATTCCGTCATCAAGGTTCTGATTTTGATCCGGTCATAAGCCATGTTCTCATTGCCTGGGTCTTCGAACCATGCCTGTTTCAAGTTGTGGCAAGTCGCCTTTAGTCGGGAAGACGGTACAGACAACAAAGGCCGAACCAGACGAACGCCCTCTGTTTCTCGCACAGCGGACATGGCTGCAAGGCCATCAACACCACTGCCGCGGATCAGACGCATCAGTACGGTCTCGGCCTGATCATCCAGATGATGGGCCAACATCAGATCCGGGATTTTTTTCTTCCGGCACCATTCCGACATCAATTCATAGCGTGCATCACGCGCAACAGCCTGAATATTTGTTGTCGGCTTGTCACCCTGCCACTTCAGGACCTTGTGGGAAATGCCGGCCTTTTTCAACATGACGCCGACCTCTTTGGCCTCATGGCCTGAATCCGGTCGCAATCCATGGTCG
>Ga0233449_1003263_pt1 | contig 12024 bp, 11 predicted proteins | sample SI_124_October20_FD_183012 | JGI IMG/M metagenome (GOLD analysis project Ga0233449, IMG submission 183012) | Seawater microbial communities from Saanich Inlet, British Columbia, Canada - SI_124_October2016_200_MG | ecosystem: Environmental > Aquatic > Marine > Inlet | place: Canada: British... | reverse complement strand
ATCAAGAGAGTATAAAATTGAACCAGAATAAGAAGAAGGCTTCTTAGGATGTTCTATATAAGAAATTTTAAAAAGTTGTCAGAGGTTTTGGGGTGATAAAATGAGAGTTATTTTGGCGGAGTTAGAAAAGGTAAGCGCGGTAGAGGAGCTGCAAGCAAAGAGACACATGAGAAAATTTAACGGAATACCTAGACAACACTTTAATCTATTTTTAAAAGAGTGTGAATGGAGATTTAATATTGGCACACCAAGTAAACTACTAGTAGACTTAAAAAGTTTGCTTAAAGAGGATTATTAGGTGTCAGCCCCTATAATTAAATACTTTTGGTGCTGCATGATGCCTAAAAAGCAAAATCAAGATTACATATTATGATAATATTATAATTCTTAGCATAGTAGGCTTGTAGTTATAAGTGTGTCACATTAAATCAGAAGTATCGCATAGTTTTTGTTTAACAAAAGAAAGCGCACAAATAAAAGGTTAAACAATTCTTATGATTAAGATAATTAAATCAAAATTGATAGTTGTATTTTTGAAAAACAAACTAATATCTATTGATTCCATTCTTCCTCTGGCATTAGAGATAAACAAATGTTGTGGTTACAGATTTTATTTTATTATTTGGCAATATGAATCATACAGGTCTGTAATTGAAGATAATATTGTAATGAGGGATATGGCACAAAGCATAGGTAAAATTGTATGCCCAAGTGACCCAAATAGAAGCATTATCAGCAATAAAATAAAAAAGATTAGTATTATTATTAATGTTTTGTCAAAATTGTTTTTTAAAAGATCTTATGTAATTCATTTTGATGCATTAGATTATTTTCCATTGTTGTTGTTAGCAAAATTAATAAAAAAGAATAGAATAGCGAGATGTGAATCAGCTATCACTGGCAGATATGTGGACAATTTGCAAAATAATGAGCGCATATTTAATAGAGGAGTGTTGCAAGAAAGATCTCCAAAAGGATTTTTATCTAGATATGAAATAAGTAAATATCCTGATAATAATTCTGGAATTTTAATTGGTTTTGATTCTGAATGGAATTGGTTTAAACATCCTGATGCCACCTTTTGTAAGAAACTAGTGTTTGATGAGGGTAAGAATGCAAACAGATACACTAGATTTATATCAAAAAATATTGATCATTACTTAAGTCAAGAAAATCTGATAAGTTTAGATAAGAATAACACAATTATACTTATACTAGGTCACTATGGGCATAATGAAACCGACAATAATTATAGGAATAAGCTGCTATATGAAGCCCTTATTGTACTAAGACGTCTTGAATTAAATGTTATAATAAAACCGCATATTTTTTGTGATATGCATTTAGTAAAATCTATAATTAAAGACTCAAAATGCAAAGGTAGCAATATTTATTTTACAAAAATACACCCTCAAGTTTTGCAGAAAGTGGCCTTTACATCCATATTTGTTAATAATAGCTCTATACGCTGTGAATATAAATTTACGGGTTTTCCTGTGATTCAATACAATGGAGGTATGTATGATAGAGTTTTTAAGGATCGTTGTTCAGATATAATTTGCTCCAATCAACATCAATTAAAAAATAGCTTAATGTCACTTAGTAAAGATAATGGTAATGACAACAAGTTAAAGAAAAAACAAGAGAATGGTAGTAGTTGCGACAAAATAAAGAAAGTGTTTTGTTGTATAGAATCTTAATATGCTATTTGATATATATGAGGACTTGCCGGATTCTATATCGTATATTTTTGATGAGTTAGATAAGCATAATATATTTTATTGGATTGATGCGGGTACGCTTTTAAAAGGAATGAAGTTGCTGGTGATATTCGCGCCATCTTTAATGCCGCTAACCAAGATGACAAAGATATTTGCCAACGAAGAATCCTGTTTAAGGCTGGTATCTGCTATTGTGATGGAAGTTTAGGAACAGCGGGTTGGTGGTAGAATGTATTTAAGGGTAAAATAGAGCAAATGGAGATGGAATGGATGTAAATTTACAGAGAGAAGTTTACTTGACCTTATTTATCTTGGGCTAGCAGTAGATTTACTACATACAGGTCATTTAAATGTTACAAATGAAGCTAAAAATATGGCTAACGACATATTTGAGATTACAACTAAGCCAATGATATTTGACGCTGATACAAGTGGAAAAACAGAGCATTTTGAATTCACTGTAAAAAGTATAAGTTTATAGATTTATAAAATGCCAGTAACTCTTATGAGACATGCACACACAGAATGGAATGATAGTCCAAAAATATTTCAGGGGTATTTCGATGTTTATTTAAGTGAAAAGGGTAAGCAAGAAACCTTATTGAAGTCTAATTCCATGAGTGATTTTGAGTTTGTGTATTCGAGCACGGCTTCAAGGTGTATTGAAACAGTTAATATTTTGCTAGGGGCTACTGAAAAAATTATTCTAGATGACAGGTTGTTAGAAATAGATACAGGTGAATTTACTGGAAAAACAAATGACGAAGTTGTATGGGAATCGTTAAAGCTGTCTAGTTCTGATAAGTTTGTATCTAATTTACCAGATGGATTGGATACGGTTATTGGTAATGGTGGAGTTGGACTTTCTGGAGGTCAAATTAAACGTATAGATCTTGCTAGAGTTATAGCGAGCGGATCTCTAATATTATTAGATGAGCATACGTCAAGTTTGGATGTGCATTCAGAAAGGAAAGTTCATCTTGTAGTAAAAACAATTCATCAAGAGTTGAGTGCAACTATTATCATTGTTTCGCATCAATTGTCTATTGTTAGTGATGCCGACAAAATTATTGTTGTGCAAGACGGTAAGATTGCAGCCATTGGAACTCATCAGGAATTATTAAATATTAATAATTGGTATGCTGGGGCATGGGAAGTTCAAAAGAACAGATTTAGCAGTTAATTTATGAACTCTCATAATAACCTAATCATGTTGGAGTGTATAGGATGGAAGTATTACAAACGTTCCGACTATACTCTTTGGTTTAAAGGATATGTAACAAATTACAAAATGTCTGAGTTGCATATGGAGCTCAAATGTATTGTTAGTAACTATTCTAAGATAAATATAGATGTGTTAAAGGAGTGGATTAAAGGAGTTAAAGGACATTTTGCAATTGTTATTGATTTTGATGGATGCGTATTTGCCACTACAGATAAGATATCTTCTATTCCATTATATTACGTAGAACGAGAAGGTGAAGCTATTATTGGAAACCATGCGCCCTCATTAAAAAGATATGCAAATATAGATTCCAAAGAGAAGAATTCTGATGCAATATTGGAAATAGCAATGTCGGGCTATACAGTAGGTAGGAAGACAATCTTTAATGATTTGTACCAGTTAACTGCAGGTGAATGCTTGCTTTCTTGTAATCAATATTTCGTAACAGAATACTATTATACTTATCTTCCAAAATTTACTGCATCTTACGATAAGGCTTATGCTAAGAAAAAATTTTCTGAGTCAGTTTTAGTTGCTTTAACCGAATTGATTGAAAATAATCAAGGCAGACAAATTGCAATTCCCTTAAGTGATGGGTTTGACTCTCGTCTAATTGCAAGTGGGCTGAATTTTCTAGGGGCAAAGGACGTTATTTGTTTTTCCTACGGATCTATTAACTCAAATGAATCTTATACAAGTCAGGCGGTTTCTAATAAATTGGGATACCAATGGTTTCATGTGCCGTTAACGTATAAAAGCCAAAAAGAATTTTTCTCATCCGAAGATTTTGAAAGATATAAAGAGGACTTTAACTCCCTTTCATCAACAACTTTTGTTCAAGATATATCGGCAATCCAAAAGATAAGGCAAAATAATTTGATTTCATCAGATGCAGTAATTGTAAATGGAAATACTGGAGATTTTATTTCTGGTGGTCATATTCCCAGGTCCTTAACAAAGGGTAATTTAGAGGATAACAATCCAGATAAATTATTAGCATCTTCATGGAATGAATTCCTCGATAAACACTTTTCACTTTGGGGCATGCTTCGAAATAAAAATAATAATAAATTTATTATTAACGAACTAAACTCTCTATTAGAATCTCGAGGAATTGATAGATTGGTTGATAATGAACAACTTTATGGGGTTTTCGAATCTATGGAATTTCTAGGGAGACAAAGTAAGTATATTGTTAATATGCAGAGGGCATATGAATTTTATGGCTATAGCTGGCATATGCCTTTGTGGAGTGAAAGTATGCTTGATTTTTGGGAATGTGTTCCGCAAGAGTATAAAGTAAATCAAAGACTTTACAAAGATACATTATATGAAAATAATTGGGGCGGGGTGTGGAGCGACATCCCTATAAATAATAAACTTATACAACCGTCATGGTTGCGATACATAAGACTCTTGTCAAAGATATTATTGTATCCGTATTCAAAGAATGCATGGTATCGTTTTGAGCGTAATGTCTTTCAGTACCATTTAGACGAGGTAAAAAACAGTGTAATTGTTCCTTATCGAAAGGTATTGTTAGATAGACGTGGACAAAGACATTGGTTATCATGGTTGACAGAATTATACTTGATAGAGAATGGAATTAACGATCTGCCAAGTATTAATAAAAGGCACGTAAAATGAAAAATATAAATAAGAATAAAAAGATTAGAATAGCTGTTGTTGGTTGTGGACGAATCTCTAAAAATCATTTTGATTCTATAAAAACACATCAAAATAATATTGAGCTGATATCAATTTGTGATATTAATCCAAAAGTATTATCTCAGTGTGAAAGGCAGCACAATGTTAAGGGATATCTTGATTTAGGAAGAATGCTTGATAGTGAAAATCTTGATTTAGTTGCTATATGTACACCAAGTGGTATCCATGCAGAACAGACTAAGATTTGTGCCATGCATGGTGTAAATGTGATGACAGAAAAACCTATGGCTACCCGTTGGGATGATGGATTACGCATGGTTAAAGTATGTGATGATGCGGGGGTAAGGCTTTTTGTTGTTAAACAAAATAGATTTAATACTACACTCAAACTGTTAAAACGTGCAATAGAGGAAAATCGTTTTGGAAAGATTAATATGGTGCATATTAATGTTTTTTGGACCCGGCCCCAAGAGTATTATGACCAAGCAAAGTGGAGAGGTACATGGGAGTTTGATGGCGGTGCTTTTATGAATCAAGCTAGTCATTATGTAGATTTACTAGATTGGTTGATTGGACCAATAGATAAAATACAAGCGATGATGACAACTACCCGTAATATTGAGGTGGAGGATACCGGTGTGATGAATATCAAATGGCGTAAAGGAACATTGGGATCTATGAGTGTAACTATGTTAACTTATCCGAAGAATCTAGAAGGAAGCATCACTATTCTTGGTGAAAATGGAACGGTTAAAGTTGGCGGTGTAGCTGTTAATGATATTCAACATTGGGAATTTGATAAGCCAAAAGATTATGATAAACAAGTAAATGATGCTAGTTATAAGACAACTTCTGTTTATGGATTTGGTCACTCGCTTTATTATGAAAACATAATAAAAGTCCTGAAAGGAGAGGTGGAGCCAGAGACTGATGGTAGAGAGGGATTAAAATCATTAGAAGTGCTAATTGCAGCATATTTATCAGCAAGAGATGGAAAAACTATTTCGTTACCAATAGAGTATTAGAGTGGATTATCAAGTGCATAAAACAGCTATTGTGGATGATGGTGCTAAAATCGGAAGAAGGTCTAGAATTTGGCATTGGACGCACATTTGTTCAGGTGCCATTGTTGGCAATGAGTGTGTTTTTGGGCAAAATGTATTTATTGGAAATAATGTAAAAATTGGAAATAATGTAAAGGTTCAGAACAATGTTTCAGTATATGATAATGTTACTATAGAAGATGATGTTTTTTGTGGACCAAGTATGGTTTTTACTAATGTAATAAACCCAAGGTCATCCGTTTCTAGAAAACATGAGTACTTAGATACCTTAGTAAATAAAGGAGCCACACTGGGAGCTAATTGCACAATTATTTGTGGAACTAATATTGGAAAATATGCATTTATTGGTGCGGGTTCGGTGGTAACTAAAAATGTTCCAGATTATGCGCTTATGGTTGGCGTTCCGGCTACCCAGATTGGATGGATAAGTGAATATGGACAAAAAATGTCATTTACTCAAACTGAAAAAGATGTTTGCCTCTGTGAGAATACAGGAAATATGTATATATTGGAGGATGGAGTATGTCGAAAAATAAAACGCTAAAGTTGTCTTGACCCTTAAAATTTAAACATGAAAAAAAAAGTACTATATGTAGCTAGATTGTTTAGTGGACTTGAGGTTAGTCTTTCTAGTAGAGACTGGAATCCAACTGGAGTTCCTACAATATATAAAGTTATTAATGAAATAGATAAAGAATTTAATACTAGGTTTATTTTTACTGCAAAAGATTATGAAGAAGAGTTTTTTCCTGTTAGAAGTGAAACAATATACGTTAACAAACTAAAATCTCCAATTACAATTATTGCAGGGATTGCCGTATTTCCGGTTTGGATTGGAAAGTATAGAAAATATTTAAGAGAAATTTATCAGTCATTGTATATTATTGCAATTGCTATAAAGTTTCAACCGGATGTTATATATATAGGAAATGCAAATATTTGGACTGGGGCAATTCTTTCTAAGTTTAACAATAGATCCAAGGTTGTTTTTAGGGTTATGGGTCTTTATCAAGCAATGAGAGAAGCTTTAACTGAAAACAATATTTGGTATAAAATTCTCCGTTGGTCGTATAAGGCTCCATTCTCAGCCGTAATAGTAACACAAGATGGAACTGGAGTTGAGCCATGGATTGATTCTGCTCTTAATAAAACAGCACCTGTTCATATTATGCTTAATGGAGTGCCTACAATAGAAGGTAACACAAGCATATCACATACTGATTTGTTGGGCCTGCCAAAAGATAATACAATAGTATTATTTCTAGGTCGTTTGGAACCAGAAAAAGGCTGCTTTGAATTTGTTAATCAGTTTTTACGAGCTGAATCGGTAATTCCAAATAAAATTCATGCATTAATAGTGGGGTCGGGAAGAAGTGAGCAAGATATTCGCAATATGGTTATAGAAAAAAATGCATCGGATAGAGTGACATTTATTAAAAGATTAGATCATAGTCAAGTTCTAGAAGCACATAAGTGTGCAGATATTTATGTATCTCTTAATAAGAGAGGCAATCTGAGTAATGCAAATCTTGAAGCTATGGCGCTAGGACAATGTATAGTGATGCTTGAATCTCAACCTAAGTTGTCAATAGATTTAATAACTGATAGCTTAATACCTGAACAAGCAGTTTTGAGAATATCGCTGGAGAATAATATGAGTGGATTAAAGGACGCCATTGTTATGTTGCACAACAATCCGGAAATTAGAGAAAAAATGAAAAAAAATATACGTAAAGTTTCGGATAAAATCCTTAAAAGTTGGGACGAGCGAATTTCACATGAAATTAAAATATTAAAATCAATGTTTTAATGCAGGAAAATGAATAAAAAAAGAAAAATATTGACAGTAGTAGGTGCAAGGCCTCAATTTATAAAATCTGCTATTGTGTCAGAAGCATTGAAAAAATATGAGAAAGATTTTTTCTTGGAAGAGGTTGTTGTAAATACAGGGCAGCATTATGACAAGGACATGTCTGATATTTTTTACAATGAGTTAAGAATAAAAAATCCAGATTACAACTTAAATATTGGCCCAAATAATATTTATACTCAGTTATCTTCTATTGTTAGAAAATTGGGTGATATTGTAACTAAAGAAAGTCCGGATGTTGTGTTGGTGTATGGAGATACTACGTCAACACTTGCCGCAGCAACTGTGTCATCTATTTTAGACGTTCCTTTAGTTCATATTGAGTCCGGTGAGAGGATTTATAGGAGGGTAGGCGTACCTGAAGAGACAAACCGAATAATTACTGATCATATTTCTACAATTGCACTTACAAGTACTAAACGTGCAGTTAGTTATCTAATACGAGAAGGATTCTCTCCTTCCCGTATTAAATTTGTTGGCGATCCAATGTATGATCTGTTTATAAAATATAATAATAATAATAATAAATCTGAATTTATTCAGTCTTTTAAATACAAGCAAGGTGCATTTCATCTTGCCACTATACATCGAGTACAAAACACTAATAACAAAGAACTTCTTAAATCGATACTAGATGCTTTAGACTCTTCTGAGATACCGGTTGTTTTACCCTTGCACCCAAGGGTTTCTAAAATTTTAAAAGAGTTAAGGTACTTTCCTAAGAATAATTTAGAAATTATAAAGCCCTTAAGCTATATAGACTTTACTTATATTTTAAGATTATGTAATAAAGTTTTTACTGATTCTGGCGGAGTTACTAGAGAAGCTTTTTTTGCACGTAAGCCTTGCATAATTCCAATGGAGAATAGTTGGTGGTCCGAGGTTGTAGAGAGTGGGTGGGCTATAGAGGTCGGAACTAATAGTAATAAAATTACAAACGCACTAAATAACTTTATACCTAAAAATGACTACCCTGAAGGATTGTTTGGTAATGGTGAAAGCTCAAAAAAAATTGCAAAGGCTCTATTTGACTTTGTTTGTAAGTCAGATAAAGATGGCGCATGGCATAGGCATGGATACTTCCATCAATTGCCCAAATCTTCTTCAACAAATTTTACATATTCTGAATATGAAAAAACTCTAAAAATACTGATAGATGAAGGATATAGCTTTGAAAGTTTTTCAGATACACAAGAGATGCTTGATTTAGGCAAGCGATTTGTATTGATGCGACATGACATTGATTTATCGCTTGAAAAAGCGTTAATGATTGCTGAAATTGAATCGAAGTTTAGAGTTACCTCTACTTACTTCATTATGCTAAGAAATGATTTTTACAATATTTTCTCAAAACAAGGAACAGAGATCATAAACAATATTGTTAAATTTGGTCATCAAATTGGATTGCATTTTGATTGTTCAGCGTACCCTCAGAATCTTACTAATAAGGAGTTTTCTCAGGCATGTTTAGATGAATGTAAGGTTATTAATGAGTGGTTTAATATAAATATAGAAATTATAAGTTATCACAGGCCGGGAAAGGTTGTTATGTCGGGAGACTGCTCTATATCTCATCCATTGCACCATACTTATATGCCTTTATATACTAATAAAATTTCATATAAATCTGATTCTCGTGGTAAATGGGGGCATGGTCACCCGTTAGAAAGTCAAGCATTTAAAGACAGAAAACCACTGCATATTCTGACACACCCCATATGGTGGAATAAGAGGCCTATTGCACCATATCAAAATTTACATAAATTTATAGATGACAGTAATCATTTAAAGGAGTATTACTTGTCTAAAAATAATACTGTATATCGTGTTGGAGAACGTAGTCAGAAAATCAATTATGACAGTAAAAAATAAAATAATAGCAGTTTTTGGCTGTAAGCATACTACATTAGACTTAATTATGGGCTTATTGCGCTCAGATATAAATATTGATTATTGTGTTACATTAACGCCTGATTTAGCAAAAAAAGAAAGTGTGTCGGGTTATTTTGATCTTAGGTTGCTCCTAAAAAATTTGAATATACCTTGCATTAGTGTTAATAAGTATAGCCTTATGTCAGATTATGATATAGGCACTATTAGCTCTTTAAATATTGACCTTGCATTATGTATGGGGTGGCAAAGATTACTCCCAGAATGGTTGTTAGATTCATTGAAAATTGGTGCTTTTGGGATGCATGGATCTAATAAGCCACTTCCTCATGGAAGGGGTCGTAGTCCATTAAACTGGTCACTAATTCAAAATAAGTCACTATTTTTTACATATTTATTTAAATACAATTGTGGTATTGATGATGGACCTATAGTTGGCATGCAGAAATTTGATATAACTCCGTGGGATAGTTGCCACACACTGCACTTAAAGAATACTTTGTCTATGATTAAATTGTGCGAAAAATATATTCCAAAAATTCTTAAAAACTCAATTGTACTTAAACCTCAGCTTGATAATGATGTTAGCTATTACCCAAAAAGAATAGCAGATGATGGTGTTATATACTGGAGCGACTCAACAATTAATATTTACAACTTAATACGTGCTGTTACCTCACCTTTTCCTGGGGCATTTACATTTTTAAATGGAGATAAGGGTAGTAAAGTAATAATATGGGATGGAGTGCCATTTGATTCTAGATTAGACTGGAGCGAATCAAATTCCGGAGAAATACTAGAGGTATTTTATGATAAATCTTTTGTGGTAAAGACTGGAGATACGACAATTCTTGTTACTAAGTACGAAGGTATTAGGCTAGATAAAAACAATATAGGGATGTTCTTTAGTCATTCAAATATTAAACGGAAAGAGTGGATAGGGTTACCAATATAGTTATAAGAGTAAGTTTATTTTTAGCAAGCGTTATAAATAGGAGGATTACAGCTATGCTAGTACAAAATAATAAGAATCAATGTAAAGACAATAACTTGTTGCATGTTTCCCACTTTGTTGGCTTGTCAGGAGTCGGCGGTGTCCAAAGAAATTTTGTTGAATATATTAACAGCAGGACTGTTTTAGAATCTGATAGTAGTTTCTTTCATAAGATTTATACTTTGGGTAGTGTTGATTCTCAATATAAATTGAAAAAAGAGGTTTTTGATATAAAGAGATTAACAAATTTACTTTCATTAATTTTAGATATAACATCTAGAAATAAGATTGTTCATTTCTATAATAATCTCACCAGTATTAAGGTTGTGATTTTTTTATTCTTATTGCCAGTACATAATCTCATATTGCATGAGAGAGGGGTAATTTGGAATTTACCATATTTTCGTAGACCATTATTGCTCTTTGTTATTTGGAAGGCACGCTTAGTCTTAACTAATTCCAATGCTACTAAAATAATGTTGGAGAAAAAATTTAATATTACCAGCAAAAAAATAAGAGTTATTCATAATGGAATTGACACTACGTCTAAGTGTACAAAAAAGCTATTACATAATAAATCTCCATTTTTTTGTATAGGGTTTATTGGTCGACTAGATACGCCAAAGGGTGTACATGTTTTAATTGAAGCAATGCACTATTTATCTGGTAAAAATATTAAATTAGTTATAGCGGGTGATGGCATTCTTGAAGACTCACTTAAGGAGCAGGCTAAGGGATGTAAGAATATATCATTTGTTGGTCGTGTAGAAAATCCATATAGATTTTTAAGTAGTATAGAATTATTAGTAGTGCCGTCAATACGTGAACCGTTAGGCAATGTCTGTCTTGAAGCAGGACTGTGTAGAACGCCTGTTCTAGCAGCAAATATTGATGGAATACCTGAAATTATCAAAAATAAGGTAACTGGTGAATTAATAAATGCAACTGATAGAATTTCAACTCATGTGCCAAAAGGCGCGGTTCCATTGCCGAATTTTGTGGTAAATCCAACAAACCAACGACTCCAAATTCCTAGACAGGTTAACTCTTTTTTGTTAGCAAGAAAAATATTGGAATTAAGCAAAAGCCCTAAACTGTTAGTATGTTATGCTGAAAATCTACACAGTGAAGTGATGAGTTATTTTAATATTGATAGATTTAGCTCTGAATTACATACTGTTTATCGAGAGATATATAGCGCCCCCACAAATTAAGACAACAATCTAAAATTTCTTATTTCGAACGAGTTAAACTTAACCCAACAATTCGGAGTAAAAAATTATGAGTAAAAAACGCACAACCTACAGCTCAGCATTCAAGACTAAACTTGTTCTTGAACTATTGTAAAATGCAGATACCCTGGCAGAGATTGCTAGCAAGCACAACATCCTGCCACAGAACCTAGTGAACTGGAAGAAGACCTTCCTAGCTAACGCAGAGATAGCTATGGAACCCTCTAAAGCAGTTAAAGAAACAAGGAAGAGCTTATTAAATCACAAGAGTAGAACGAGCGCTTATGCACTGGTTGGCAAGGTTGTAGTGGTCTGACAAACTTGGACACAAAGATAGCCTTATAATACAAACTATAAGGA
>Ga0233449_1003262_pt1 | contig 12026 bp, 11 predicted proteins | sample SI_124_October20_FD_183012 | JGI IMG/M metagenome (GOLD analysis project Ga0233449, IMG submission 183012) | Seawater microbial communities from Saanich Inlet, British Columbia, Canada - SI_124_October2016_200_MG | ecosystem: Environmental > Aquatic > Marine > Inlet | place: Canada: British... | reverse complement strand
TAAAATACACAGTTGAATTTTTAGGATATCCCAATAAATGTAGAGCATCATCGGTAAACGAAATACCAATAGTAATAAACCATTATTATACAAAATCATATGAAGAATTTATGGCACGATGTGATTTATGGAAATCAGGAGGTGTCAATCCAGAAGGAGGAAGAAAAAATTGCAAAAAACTTTTTAAAAAAAGAGATATTAAACAACAATTGATAGATGACGATAGTATGATGAATATATAAACATTAACATAATAACAAAAAGTTAAAAATATGACCCACATGTTTTAAATTACATTTTGTTCATATAATATATAAACGATTATATGAATTTTGTACATGTATGGGTTGCGGTAATATTAATGATTGTGTGTGCGATATACAATCACCACAATGAAAAATTTGCAAATAATGATGGATATGTATATATAAATAATAATGAAATTGCCGTAAATAACAATAAAAAATATAAAATAGGAATAATGGCAATATTTAAAAACGAAGAAAAATATATGGAAGAATGGCTAATACATCATATTAAACAAGGAATAAATCATTTTTATTTATATGATAATGACGGCGACATCGATAAATATTATTATTTGGAAAGATATGGAGATTTTATTACGTTGATAGATTGGACAGATAAAAAAAACAATGGAAGACAAACAATACAAAAACAAGCATATTATGATTGTGTGCATAAGTATTCAAAAGAATGCCAATTTTTGGGAATGTTAGATATTGATGAATTTATGGTACCAACTAAAGACGATATATCGATTGGAAGTTACGTCAGAAATTTAAAATCAGAATGGGATAACATAAAAGCATTTAAAATTCAAAGATATAATTTTGGGTCAGATATGAAATTGACTAAACCAAAAGGAGATGTAATGGATAATTATAAAACAAAAGAAAAAATATGCTCAAGTTTTAAAGCTCTTGCAAATACTGATTTTATAGATAAATCAATCACATCATATGTTCATGATTTTAATTATATAAAAAATAAAAAAGGAAAAGTATATAATGAATATCTAAAATACAATGTTGATTTTGTGGGACATCCTTTGGGATGCAAAAAAACAGCAATAAATGAAATACCAATAGTAATAAATCATTACTACACAAAATCATACGAAGAATATTTGGAAAGATGTAAATTATGGAACAATGGAGGTATTAATCCAATAGGGCATAGAAAAAACTGCGAACAAACATTTAAGCAAAAAGATGTTAGTCAAATAAAGTAAATAATTTAATTTTTTGTGATTATTATAAATATTGATAATTCAATATTTATTTATGAAATTATATTTAAACGGATTCCATATGAACTAATTATATTTAAACGGATTCCATATGAACTAATTATATTTAAACGGATTCCATATGAACTAATTATATTTAAACGGATTCCATATGAACTAATTATATTTAAACGGATTCAGTTTTTGATTTTTCAACGTTAACAATAAGTTCTCTCAATTTGTTGCACATATCTTCAATGTCATTTTCATGTGTGTCAATTTTAAGATTTTTCTTGATTGTTTCAAGTCTGACATCGTCGGATTCTGATATATTAGGATCGTTTTTGTCACGTACAATCTGAATAGTCCATAAATCAGAACACAAAGATTCGAAACCAAGGATACCGATAGTATGTGTCAAAAATTCTGGCTCGACATAGAACATACCTTTGTCTCCCCAACCTTCTCCCCAACTATTTTGGACAACATAATATGTTTTTCCGTTGATGGTTTTCTTAGAATGAAGTAATACAGCGTGACCTCCCAAGAATTTTTCTTTTTTGGTATCGGGAATTGGACACATTCCATCTGGGCCGATTTTTTCAAAAGACTCGTATACTAAAAATCCAAAACTGATGACATTTCCATCGAGCAAACATTGATCGATATCTTTAAGATCTTTCTTAACACGATGAATTTGAAGTGCTTTGTGGTATGGAAGATCATCATAACAATTTTGTGGTGGTTTTTCTGCAAATTTATCAATATCATATGGCCATAGAGATTCCAAACACAATCCTTGATCTTTGCAAATTGCAATACCATCTTTGATTTGCGCACCAGAATCTTCTGATACATCAGTTCCTTCTTTTACTCTTTCCAAATAATACAAAAATAATCTGGACATTGGAAACTGAATATCTTCTTCTTTACTCATTTGATATTCATAATTGGCACAAATTGAATTTGCAGTGCATGATCCAAGATTTCCTTGATCCAAAATAGGAGGAAGATTTTTGGAATTATCAATTTCCTTAACTGAACTCAAATTGTGATGATAATTAAAAGTTTTATATGTTCTTAATTCGGGTCTGGATGCAATTTCTTCTTCACTGTATGATTCAGTGTGCTTCCATCCATACTTTCTTTTAGGTGCTGACGAAAATAACCAACTAAACATTGCTGCTATATAGTAGCAATAGATTTTATAAACATAATTTGTAGCTAATTATTTTTCAATTTTTTATCAATTAGTTATCATTAATTATCATCAATTATCATCAGTTATCATCAGTCATTAATTAGTTATCAAGTTAGTTATCATCTATTATCATCTATTATCATCTATTATCATCATTAATATATATTTAGCAGTTAGTGCATATATGTATGGAACTTAATAAAATAAATTTATTTTTTTTGTTTTTGAACAGTGAATGCAGATATTATTGTGTCATATATCATTTTGTGACGCGTAATATGAGGAGTAAAATATTCATGCCATGTGTCATTTTTGTATCCGTAAGCAGATTCTATTAAGCTTCCAACAGTGTTAACTTTGTTGCTGCTAATAGATTCATGTACAAAATTAATAGGGATTATTGTAGATTGAGAAGATAATTTTTCAGTTCGTTGTGTTGATTTGTTTGTATTTGCAAGAACAATAACTTGACATTTATCTGACACAACAGTATCGTTATCCAAAATTCCATCATAAAAAATTCCATTTTCTATTGACACTAAAAAATCATATTTTAAATTCATATGGTTAACATATGAAATAAGTTTATTTAATCTATTGTCACATCCTTCGCACGTTTCGTCGTTTATTGGTTGATTTGAAACATCTGATGATACATCAACACCAAACACTTTTAAATCATAACATTTTTCTTGATTTGATTGTAATAATTGATCAATTGCATCATACGTTGCGCGTAATTTTGTATTATTTTCTGAAGCAACATATATCACATATCTTTTGGGAATAACGACTGTGCTAGGATTTATGTTATATAATCGTAATAATTTATGAACTATCAATTCATCTAATTTTAATATTTTGAAAGGATGAATATCGCGCAACATATTAGATATTTTGGGAATTGAATTAGTCACATAAATATTTTTAAATTTTTTATATACAATATCATGATATGAACCATCTGATATTATTGCATGAGTAGCATACATACTAATATTTTTTGCGCCCATCTTTTCAAGTTTTACATAAAACGAGTTAACTATGGGTGCTTGTTTGATCCATTCACTAATAATAATAACGTTTGTAAGGCAATTTTTTTCGTAATCGGCAGATGGCCAATTTTTAGTTTTATTAGTGTCCAAGTTAATACATCTATAATCATCAAAAAATTCTTGATAAAGTTCTTCGGTATGAGCATCTGGAAATGCTATCGTCGTGGAGCGTTTATTTATTATTTTTAGAATTAGCACTATTGCTGTATCAAGAATTGCAACGACTGATCTTCCAAACCATGGTAATATTTTTCTGGAATGTATATCAAACATATGTATACGAGGAGGTCCTTCATGAGTATGAGTGGATGATAAACATTTAGATATAATATCTGCATATGTTTCGGTGGTATTTAAAAAATCAGAAGATTCATTGGTTGATGCCAAACCAGGAGAAAAAAATGGAATTATAATATCAAGAGATTTTACGAGTCCTCTTGGCAACCTTGTTAACAAAGATAATTGTTCAGAAAAAGTATTTCTGTTATATAAAGATCCTAAGTATACAATTCGTTTATTTATTAAATATTGACCATCTTCAAAATTAATTATTGGGTAACCATCTGGCAAATAATCCCACATAATAGCACCTTTTCTAAAATACGTTGTATTTGATATAATAGTATTTTCTATGCTGGTCATGCTCGGATGACTAAAGACTACTATTCTATTATCATTAACAAACGAATTATATAACGGGACATACTCTCTTGATTTTTTTGAAAACAACTCATCTGATTTAGAAACATATTTAACTTCACTATTTGCTGGATATTTTATTAAACTAAATGTGTTGTATTTTGATAGTTCTTCTCGTTGAGGAATACCAACTAATTCCATTAAACAAATGCATGCAGATACATTGCATGATATTAATTCAATTAATTTGCATGCAGAACTAAAAGAACCTCCACTTGCTTGTAAATCATCAACAATTAACACATGACTACCTGCAGGAACTAAATTTTTTTGAATTGTTAACGTATAATTATTTGAGTGTTGAATAAGAGAATCATTGCCATCACTTGATGTTTTACTCAACATAACAAATCCTTTATTAAGTTTATGCGCTAACAATGTTCCAAGAATAAATCCACGAGATTCGATGCCAGCAACATAATCTATTTTTTCATGAATGACCATTGCTACCATTTTATCAATTGCAGAATCGCGCAATGCAGGATTTGAAAGAAGAGGTGATATATCTCTAAAATAAACACCTTTTTTAGGAAAATTAGGGGTTACACTAATTGAGTCACTTATTTCTTGCAAGCTCATTTTATATGTTAAGTGAGTGCTTATAATTACTTGATATAATGAATAATAAAAATTGTTATGCGAAATATTGTCAATTTTTTAATAAAAGCAATTTTTTAAAAAAAACAACAGCTTGGCTTGAATTTATTGTTATCAGTAAAATCGATAATATCGTCGTCATAATATGCATCTTGTCTATTAAATTGTGATGCATGTTCAGAATATATCATTTTTCTAGCAAGTTCTTTAAATATTTCGTGAATGTTATGTCCAGTTTTTGCACTGGATTCAAAATAAGAAACATTAAAATTATTTAGCTTAGTCTGAATGAAAATGTTAATTTCTTCGCCTGAAACTTGCCGTTGTAAATCACATTTTGTTCCAACTAGTATAATTGGACAACATGATAAATGTTGATCATACACTTCCAAAAGCCATTTATCAAGTTTTTCTAACGATTTTTTACAAGACAAGTCAAACAATAAAATTACGCCACCAACTTTCCTATAATATGCTTTTATTATTGTTCGAAATCGTTCTTGTCCAGCTGTATCCCAAATCATTAATTTTACAGTGTGATCATCAACAATAACATGTTTGGATTGAAGATCAACACCAATAGTAGTATCATGAGATTCTCTAAATTCATTTTCTTTGTATCTCAATAACAACGAACTTTTTCCTGTTTCGGATTCACCTAATAATATAACTTTAAACACATTTACTTTTTTTGTGTCTATATCTTTAATATTATCATTTTTTTTCATGTATATATTAACTATATTACATATTATCATAATAAATTAAAACATTCAAATTCAAATTTTATTTACTCATTATTCCAAAAATTAGATGTGAGTTATTCGCTATTCCAAAAATCATTTTCTAAATATTTGGGTTCTAAATTATCAACAAAATTTTTCTTAAATTTAATTATCAATTCACTTACACTATTTTCTTTTTTTATTTTATCAACGAGCATTTCTTCAGGAAATTTAAACCCCAAATAGTTAAATTTTTCATGTTCAACTATTACATTATCTATGTCTGCAGGAGATATGTTTTTTTTATTTAAAATAGCTTCAACGGATTTCAGTGTATAACAATTTTTAAATGCATAATTGTCTTTTTTAATTTTTTTTGCAGCTAAATATAGCGATTGTCCATTGTTATCATGTTTAAAATTATTTACGTCGATTTTATAATCATAAAATAGTTCATTTTTAAATTGATTTGTTATATAATCGCTGTCCATTTCATCGCTTGCACATAACACAATAATATCATTAGATATGCGAACTTTATATTCATCTGGCAATAATTTTTTAATATTTTTTGGTATGACTCTAAATTTTTTTAAATTTTCACATGAGCCACATACAACACAACGATTATGTTTGCCTGATCGTGATTCGTTCTCAACAATATTTGTTTTATTTTTGTAGTTAGGCTCAAAATTAATTTTGATTGCGTTATCATTTAGTTGCGTGCATAATCCTTTACGAATATACCAATTAAATCGATTAGCTGGTATATAACCAATTAATTCTCCTTGAATCGAATACATTTCTTTATTTTCATATATAACTGACTTATCATTACAATTGCTAGATTTTTCTGAACCATTAATTATTTTTGAACCATTTGAACCATTTGAACCATTTACATCATCTGCATTTTCTGCACAGTAAACACTAAATAACTCGTCAAGTAGTTCATCTTGCAAATGATCAATATAATCTGTGCCATTTGAGTTATCTTCCATATAAATATTTGACGTAATATGTAATTATTAATAAATATGTGATATATACACAAAGATGTAAATATTTCAAATTTTCTATTAAGTGTCAGCGATGATATTGAGAAATAAAAATTGAAACAAAATATCTTTAGCGAACATAAAAAATATCGCACCGAAAATATATTAAATAACTTAAATAATATGGAAGTGAGCACAAATGATAAAGATGACACATATAAATTACTACAAGATACTCCAACAGCAATGTCAACAGCAACGTCAACGTCAGATTCATCTGCAAAAACTGTAAAATATACATTTTTGCAAGATCAATTAAATGATCTTACTGATAAAACAAGAGATAATGTAAGGTGTGCATTAGAACAAACGATGAATTTTGATGATATGCATAGAAAATCAGAAAATTTAAGCAATGAAAGCAGTGCATTTGTAAGACAAACAAATGATGTTCAAAATAAAATTTGGTGGAAACGATGTAAAATGTACACAATGCTAACAACATTAATATTAGTTATTTTGGCCATATTGATTACAGTAATCGTGCTATCTGAAAATAACAATTCGAGAAGATTATTAAACAACAATGATGTTAATAAATTTCAAAGATTTGTATATGCGTACAGACAATAACAAAAAAATAAAAATTGATATTAATAATGAATATATTGATTAATTGTCTGAAGTTATTTTATTAATAATGCCGTCATCTAAATTTACAATATGTGCTAGGAAACGTCCTTGTCACGGTGAAAAGGATGTCATATCAACTACAGAAAATACAATATCAGTAACAGTTGATAAGGTAAAAGTTGACCTAAAAAAATATAAAGAAACTAAAACGTTTGAATTTGACAAAGTATATTCAGAACGTGACGATACATGTTTAATATATGACAATCATATACAACAACAGATAGAAAATAATAATAATTTAATATGTTATACTTTTGGAGAAACTGGATCAGGAAAAACTCATACGTTACTTGGACCAGGTTCAATAATAGAGTCTGCAATATTCGATTTAGTAAATAATTACGATACAGTTATGATCTCGTCATATGAAATATATCGAGATCAGTTATATGATATGTTAAATAGAAGACAGAAACTAACAATGTTAGAAAATTATAACGACATACACATACCAAAATTACACTGGAAAAAATGCAACTATAAAAACATGCAAAATATTTTTGAAACAATAAAACAAAATAGAAAAGTTGGGACATCATCTGAGAACGATCAGTCATCGAGGTCACATTGCTTGGTGCATATTAAAGCAAACAATAAAAATTATATATTTGTAGATTTGGCAGGTAGTGAAAAAGGAAAAAAAAGCGTATATGAAAATAAACAACAGCACTATGAAATGGCAAGTATAAATTCTGATATATTTAACTTAAAAGAATGCATCAGAAAAAAAAATACAAGCAGAATACCCTTTAGATCGTGTAAATTAACTATTGCATTACGTGATGTATTTTATAATAATTATTCAGCAGTAATGATAGTGACAATAAGCCCAGAAAAATCAAATATTTCAGAATCAGTTAACATATTAAATTGCGCATCTAATATGAAACATATCAAGAGGAAACCAAAAATAAGTAAATCAGAACTTCCGAACATTATAAGTAATCCAGGAAAAGTAATAATTAAAAAAAAAATAAAAAATATTGAGAAATTTGCAGATCAAACATATCCATTATCTCCAGTAAAAAGCAAAGTTGCAGAAGCGTATGCATTTAAAATGCCAATATTAAAAAATTCTAAATATGAGCCATCAGTTCACGTTGATATATTGCAAAGGCTAATAAAAAAAGAATCAAATATATGCAATAATTATATAAATAATGGAGACTCAAATATGTTTGGTGAAAAAATGGCTGCAAATATAACAGATCAAGTTAACGTAATACGAAAAATTGATCAGACGTTTGGGAAAAAATTTTTCGCACTTAGTTAATTTGCATACAATGTATATTAAATTGTTTTATATTTTTAATTATATTTATTCAATAAATCGAATATTAATTGATCTGACGGATTTACGACTGGTCTGGTCGTGGTCAAATCATTTATTATGTCAGCAAGATCCATGTTAGTTTTTCGTTTTATATAATTGGCTGCTATAGTTGCTGATCTACTTGCTCCCATGTAGCAATGTATTAAAATATTTCCGTCGTTAGCTTCTACAAATTTATCTATTTTATCAAAGCTGTCGTCAAGATGTTCAATTATACTTTCGTTATTATTATCTCTTATTGAAATATTGAGATACGTAATTTCATCTTCATAATAATTTGAAATTTCAACTGTAACATTCACAACATATTTAATTCCCAAATCTCTTAATGTATAAATGCATGCCGCATTATATGAACTTCCCAAATATATGCTTGGATTTTTTATTCCACATAGTTCAGTATGCTGCTCATGCGGAAATATTTTATGTGGGTAGCTTAGAAAATGAATATAATCATACACAACATTTTTGGATGTATAAAATCTTTTCATATTTTTTTTATTTTCTTTAGTTTCTTCGTTATAATATCTATCGACCAAATCACATGCTCTATCTCCAGCTATTTTCACTGGAGCTAATACGTTATTAACAACTCTAGATAATAAATCCATAGTATAACAAAATGCTAGATAATAATATTAATTTATAGTGCACACAAAGTTAATATCTAAAATAATAATCAATTTTTAATGATCAATTTTTAATAATCAATTTCCAACAACCATCAAATCAGTCAATTTTAGAATGAATACCAAAGTCATCAACTGACAACTAGTTAAATAAACGACTATTGAAACCCGTTTGGAAAATGCGACATATCTATACATTGCAATATCTTGGCAGGTAATATATCAACTAATAAATCATAACCAAATTTATTTTTTGCAATTAAATTATTAATTTCCGCAGCATCTAATTTACATTCCGTAACATGAGTAACAGAACACTCAGCATGTTTTACAAGAAAATAAACATAATTAAATATATGAGAATATCCGGCATATGCAACAATATTTGTTATGTAATTTTTATCTAACATTCTCTTCATTGTATATATATCCATTAAATATACACCAAGCGTTCCATAGTTTGCATAAATTCTTCTAGTCAACACATTTAATTGTACAGAATATTCATGATAATCACTCAGTGCAACATCATAACATATAACATTTGCTAATTTATCGAACTTTAACATTCCCAAAGTTTTTTTTAACTTGTTGTTGTAATTTGAGAAAGATTTAAATAAATCATCTAGATCGTGATGTAACATTGAATGCACAACGTTAACTTTTTTAGTTAAAAACGATTCTTTAATTTTATTTTCAATGTTGCTATTTTTATATTTGTTTATTTTTTCGGATAATTTATTGTTTTTATCATGATTAAATACAATATCATGCATATAATTTATTATCGCTCTTATGTTGGAAATATATGATTTAATATTGACAATTGTTTCGTCGCTTATAATTGTATCGTTTTTTAAGAATGAACTTAAATTGTCTGTTAGAATATTAATCAGTTCATATCCAAAAAACTGACTAAGACGTTTGTCGTTGGTTGTAAGCTGTATATCTTCTCGTATATCTACATGATGCAATCTTAAATTTTTTTCGTCCTTGGAACCAATATTTTTATTAATTTCATTAGTTGATTTTTTTGATACTTTTTTTGGTAATATATTTATTGTATTTTCAAAATATTTAGCAAATTCATCAATATATCGCTCTTTATGTAAATGATTTCCGGCATTTAAAGATTTTCCTATTTCAAACATTAAGTCAATCGTTTTATTTTTATCAGTATCCCCCATTGTTTTTATAAAATATTTTGTAAAATCATCTGCTAAATGCGATGGACATTGTGATTGTGAATATGTATTCATATGATAATCTCCAAATAAATAAAATATTTTATGTGTTCCTTCAATTGTTCCCTCGATTCTAAAACATATTACCGGACCATTTACTAATTTTTTATCAATAATTGATGTATTATTTGTTATTTTAGTGGCCATTATTTTTATAATTTATGATTTATAATATATCATGTCATTATATTTCAAGTATTTTTATTCGCTAAAAAGTGACAAATTATTAATTAATTTATTTAAGTATTATTTTTTTGAAATATTTTGGTTCTATGTATCCGTTTATGCCTCTTGTTAGAACTACTCCATTTTCTGACATATAAAATTCCATTCCGTCACACATTGCCCGTTCCATATCAATGTAAATCAATACTTTAGAAGATTCTCTGGCGCCACTTACAACCGCATTATCAGATGGTTCACCTACTGCCAAATGTATATGCATTCTAGACATAGCCGCAAGTCCTTGTCTTTCTATTATTTTGAGAGCATGCTTATTTGTGCCATGAATGCATTTATCAAGGGGAGTAGTTATTTTTGTTAATAGTTTGGTTTCGTCAATGGTACCATCAAGAGATTTATTATGGCCTTGTTTAGCATATATCATTAAATTTCCGTTAATTGTGTCAACTTCAAATCGTTTTTTATCATTATTTTCGACAACTGTCATAATGTCTTCTAATGTAATTCCATTCATTTCATTAAGATTAAGAAAGTCTGACATTAGTACTCTAGCATTGCTATCCATTGTCAAGCCAACTTCTTTTGCGCCATGTCGTAAAATCCAAGACATTTTTTTACTAACCCTTATCATTTTATTATCTAAATTTGAAGATGATTTTTTTTGTAATTTTTTAATTTTTCCTTGTTGATAATACTCTTCTTGCTCATGTTCAGACAATTGTTGTCTCATGTAGTTTTGTGAAAGAACATCACCCGTTGTATATTGAGTGTCAATATTTGCAACGGCTGAATATGCAGTATTTAGAATTCCTTGGCGTTCTTTCCACAACACTTTTTGTGCTTCACAAATGTCCATAAATCCAGAAAATGAAAGTTCTGTGTTATCATATGTGAATACATGATCATCCTTATCAATATACTTTGCTACTAAATATGTCATACATACATTACCTTTATTAGATAATTCGTCAAGCGCAACGTCGTTTGCAAAAGTAAGTTGGCTAAATTTTAATCCGGTTTCTTCTTCCAATTCTCTTGCGGCTCCCTCAAAAATATTTTCTTTAACTTTACCTTCTTCGGTCAATATTTTTTTAATTTTGCCTTTAGGAAATCCAGAATTGCGACCCTTTCCATCTAATTTCGCAGGAGTAGTAACAATTGTACATTTGTCACGAGCAGGGTCGTCATGCATTTTAAATACAATGACTCCATAACATGGGCTATCTTTAGTTAACAAATCGTTCCACATTCAAACTATTGGTGTATTTTAATAATATAATTAGTCAGTTGCTTAATAAATAAACATTCAATTTTTAAATTTTTAATATTACTAATAAATTAAAATTTAAATACATTTTTTAGCACAAAGTACAAAAATAATAAGTCTGCAAGTTGCGGTATTTGATAACATACA
>Ga0233449_1003261_pt1 | contig 12026 bp, 10 predicted proteins | sample SI_124_October20_FD_183012 | JGI IMG/M metagenome (GOLD analysis project Ga0233449, IMG submission 183012) | Seawater microbial communities from Saanich Inlet, British Columbia, Canada - SI_124_October2016_200_MG | ecosystem: Environmental > Aquatic > Marine > Inlet | place: Canada: British... | reverse complement strand
AAAAAGTTAAATTAAAAAAAAAAAAAAATAAATAAAACCCGAAGGCTTATTCTTCAGTTGTTTCTTCAGCAGCTTCTTCTTCAACTACTTCTTCTTCTTCAACAGCCATTTCTTCAGATGCTTCACCGATACTAGCATCACTGTATGTGGTACCTTCGATTTCTACAGCATCTCCAGAAAGTTCATCGTATCTGTGTGCAAGAACTTGTCCAGCAAGACGGGTATCGTCTCCACTGTAACCAGCTACTAGCATAGCTACGCTGTCACCGTTTTCAAAGAGTTTAACGCTTGCAACACCTGCACTGTAACCTTCTGTACAATCGCTTGGATTGCCCATAAGTTCAGCAGCTACTGTGTTAACACAAGGTCCACCAACAACAATTAAGTTTTGGCTACTTACGCTAGATACTTCACTGTCAAGTTTAGTTGCATCAACAACTCTAACTGATGAAAGACTTCCATCGGTTGTGCTTGAAGTTGCGCTTGTAACAGATCCACTAGATACGTAGAACATTACTTCTGCTTGACTAGATGGGATATCTACAGTATACTTGCTAGGTCCACCTGAGTTTCCGCTAGCTGAAACAGTGTATAATTCTCCATATCTGCTTCTTGCATATTGTAAGTCGCTGTCATCAGGATCACTTACAAGAGATCCAAATGTAACAGTTCCTGATGCTGTATCAAGTTCGTTGTTTGTTGTATCGTGGCTGATTGTTGCGTTTAAAACAACTTGCGCAGACATACTTGAGTTATCAAATAAGTCTGTGTCATCTGCTCGAACAACTACTCCTACTGAAGAACCGCTAGCTAAACCTGATTGGTTTACATTAACGCTACTTGTTCCGTTGTAACGAACTTCTACTTCATGGTTATCTGCAGTACGAAGTTTAACTCCCCAACCTGCTAAAGAATCTTCTTCTCCACCAGCTCCAGTTGCATTAACTTCTTGAATCATAGCGAATCCAGCAAGGGAATCTGATCCTGAAAAGTTAACGTAGTGGTCTTTGTTAAGTGTTGCAGGAGTACCTGTTGCATTTACAAAGTTAAATGTAGTTCCACCTAACTTCAAATCGAATGCTCCACTTGATCCCATACTTCTTTCATATGTTTCTGAAGTAGCAACGTTTTTAATCCGAACTTTAGGATTATCTTCTCCAGGTCCATCTGCTCCTTTATACTGAAGTAGGTAAGATCTTGCATCATTACTTGCGGTGTCAGGATCGTTGGTACTTAAGATGAAATAGTTCTCATCTTCAATTGCCATCATTCCTGCAGCAACAAGCCATTCTCCATCTTTTTCTCCTGCAGCCCATGTTGAGGTACTGTTTGAGAATAGAAGAGGGATACTAACTTCTCCATCTGCAAGTTCTACACTTAAGTCTGCCTGTTCATCACTTTCGGAGAAAGATAACTTAGTAGTTTCAAGATCTCCTACAGTAACTTCAGTCATTTCAATGTCCCAATTTCCAGTTACTAGAACTTGTGGTTCATCAAGGTTTACAGCTTCACTTAGTTTTTGACCTTCACCAATGTATAGGTCATCTTCTGCAGTCATTCTAATTTCAATTCTATCAATTGCAATATCTCCACCTGATTCAGTAGATGCGATACTTACAGCTGCGTCTGAAATTGTTTCTTCGTTGTACTTCATTGAAGATCCGTGTTTTAGTTCTAACTTGTCAGATCCAATAAAGAAAGTTACTGCATGAATACCACCAGCATAATCTTGGTAAGTAAGGTCAGTAACTCCGATGTTAACTCCATCATCAAGTACGTCAGTTTCGGAATCAGCTAATTTACTAGTTGTTTCTCCGTTTACTGAAAATTGTACTTGTGTACTTGTAACTGAAAGTACTTCTACTTCGTAGTCTACTTCATTTACAGTATATGTGGTAGTTTCACCTTCACTTAATGTATCTGAAGCAGCTCCACCCATTAAAACCAATTTAGGTCCAGCGGATTCGTTTGTTGCAGTTACAATAGTAAATGATTTACCCATAATGGTAACTACTTCATCTTCAATGTCATCATAAACACTGTTTGAATCAATGTCTGATTCTAAAGAAGTTGTAAATTCCAATACGTAATGAGCAATTTCAGCACCTGATGCAATTTTGTAGAAAAATCCGATACTATCTTCATCATCTTCTTGAAAAGCAGTTACTGCTGCACTTCCGTTGAAGTACATGAATTGTTCGTATTCTGCTGATCCTTTTGCATTAGAAATTTCTCCATCTGCTAGAGCGCCTAACATAGACTCATCTAAATAGGATTCTACTGCACTTACATGTTCATTAAGTTCTAAAAAGTTAGAACTTGTAGCTGCAAGCCATGCGTCCCCTTCAAGGGTTGTTGTTGTTGTTGAGTCACTATCTGCGCCCATATACCACATGTTAGTTGCGATATCAGTCATAGCTAAGTTATCAACTGATGATGCTGCTTCTCCAACTACGAAATAACCATCAAAGGTTCCGTCGGAAACAAACATATCCGGATAATCACTTAAATCTGCTGCGAATGCACCCATAACGGTTGCTCCTAGCATAGCAGCTCCTGTTGCAACAGCAGCCAACCTCTTAATTACTTTTTTTGTATTCATGTTCAAAAACACCTCCAGTGTTTCGTTTTAACCTCTTCATACCACACTGCTCCCTCGAGTAAAAATCCCGAAAAGGCTTCCCAGAGGAAGACCTTATTCGATTTTACAGAGGAAGCTCTGATACAAACCGAGTGTAATTCTACTAAAACACTCAAAATCGGTTTATAAGCTTTTCGCAAAACAACAGAGCAGAACATCGATTAAACACCACACACCCGTCAATTGAGGGAAATTTAAAGAGATTAGCAGTTCACACCTTGAAAATGACAACTAGAACAAAGTTCTATATTTTAGTGTAATTTCTAAGATCTTATGTTAATGTTTAATAGACTAAATTGATAATAATTCAAATTAACAAACACATTTATATCTATTTCTAATCTAAAAGATAACTTATGGAGATCAAAAAATTATCACTTCCTGTATTTTTCAAAGATCACTACAATAAATTTCCAAATTTAACACCGATCCAAGAAAAAGCAGTCAAAGCCGGCCTTTTAGATCAAGATTCAAACAATCCAAAAGCTAGTTCACAGTTAATTTGTGCACCAACGGCCTCTGGAAAAACTTTAGTTGCCTCAATGGCAATAGCAAACACATTAGGTAAAGGCAAGGCAATTTATTTAGTTCCTCTACGTGCACTAGCGAATGAAAAATATAAAGAGTTCAAATCACTTTTAGAAGACACTGAATATAAAGTTGTAATGTCAACTGGTGATATGGATTCATCAAGCCCTAATTTAGCAAATTACGATTTACTTGTTTTAACGACGGAAAAATTAGATTCTTTAATGCGACACAATGTTTCTTGGTTAAATAAAATTAAGTTGGTTGTAATTGATGAAATTCATTTGCTTAACGATGCTAGTCGTGGTCCAACATTAGAAGTGATCTTAACAATTCTAAAAAGTCGAATTAAGCCGCAATTAGTAGGTTTATCAGCAACAATTGGTAATCCAAAAGCGCTTGCAGATTGGCTTGAAGCTAAGTTAGTTATTGATACTTGGCGTCCTGTAAAGTTGCATAAGGGGATTTTTATGGATGGCGAAGTAGAGATGTATTGAACACCGTTACAAGCTACAGTTAACTCAAGTTAGGAATGTCTGCATAAAACAATGTTATTGTCGTGGGCGTCTCTTGCCGAGACATAAAATAAAAGCAGTGAATTTTCAGGAGCAATTTTTATTCTATATTAAAAAATTTAAAAATAAAAATCATAGGTGAACTGAAATGTATTAGCCCGGCCTGACCACCATGATAATAATATAGTGATTCTAAAGAGATTAAACAATTAAAGTTAAAAATAAAAAAATGCTTAGAAATAATCTGTTTCTGGCACCACTCTGTGGAATAAAATAAAAAAAAAAAAAAGATAAAAAATAAGAGAATTATTCTTCTGTCAAAGATCGTTCAACAAACACACCAGCAGAAGTTTCAATATGTAGTTTCAGATCATTAATATCTGCAACGATTGAATGAGTATAACCACTTGCCCTATGGTCAGCAGTATAATTCTCGTCACCAATATCAGTAAGTGATCTCTGTACTTCAACTCCTAAGATCCATGAAGTGAAAGTTACTACTTCTTTATCCAAATCAACTTCAAACAGATAAGTTGTACCATTTTGTCTTAAATCCGCTGTGTATACTAAACTATCATCAACACAAGCCCCACTTTCACAAACCATTCCTTTTTTAGAACAATCTGTTCGTTGTGATAAAATACTCCCACTTCGACAAAAATATTCAGTTATTTTTGTTGCAGTTCGACATTCATCTGTATAATTAGCCCCAGTATTAGTGTCAGTTATTGTATCAGCAGAATAAAAATTCTTAGCAACATCAGGTGAACAAGATCCACCCATAGAAACTGCGTTTCCAGCTAGTGCACCATCACCTAAACCACCAGCCATTCCTGACCATAAAAATAATGCAACTGCAACTAAAACAGTTACTAGAAAAAATCCTTTTACTTTTGATTCCATAATTCCATACCTCTTTTAATGTAAATTTAAAAAATAAAATAAAAAATAAAAAAAATACAACAGTTTATTGTTCTACAAACAACCATCCACTCGGATCAACTACAACAGTAACAGTTCCAACATTGTTAGAAACATCTGATTCTCTGATTGCATCTTCAACATCCAATGAATAAGTCATATCCAGATCAACTGAATTCCCAGCAATTAAATCTTCAAACATTGCCGCAGTTGCAGACCAACCAGGGGATCCATGTTCAAAGTATAGATCTTTAGAACTTGTCATACTCCAACTTATGTCCCTATGGCCATAAACATCAGCACTAGTCCGAATTGCCATAGATCCATTAAACTCAAACAATGATACATCAGTTAATGGAGATCCAAGATCAATAGAGTTTGAAGTATAACCACTTGCAGTGACATCCCCTTCATTAACAACTTCTAAATAGACTTCAAAACCAATTACAGAAACTGACTCCAAATCACCACTACTAAGTCTTGTATATGTAACATTTGCAACCTGAACAATATCAACTAAACTACTATTGTCATAATAAACTAAATCAGGTAACTCAACATCTGCAACACAAGCTCCGTCTTCACAAACCAATCCTTTTTTATCACAATTTACTCTTTGAGAGGACAAATCTCCACCACGACAAAAATACTCAGTCAATTTTGTTTCAGTACGACATTCATCTTCATAAACATCGCCATTATCAAGATCTGTGTTATATCCAAAAGTCATAACTTGTCTTTCATTTGTTGCTTCGCTGTCATTACAACTAATCCCTAAACTAACTGCATTCCCAGCAATTGCTCCATCACCTAAACTACCAGACATTCCAGACCACACAAATAATCCCACAATAACTAAAATAGTAACAAAGAAAAAACCTTTAACTTTTGATTCCATAATTCCATACCTCTTTTTGTTTACAAAAAGATGGTTCAAAAACTTTTTAGTTTCTCGCCACCTCTTTTAATTCAGATTAATACTGATCACCAAGTAATTCCCCTTAATAAACATTTCTTAAATTGTCTTCATAAAAACAACAATAAGGGAACAAAATAATTGCATTTAACAAAATAAAATAAGAAATTCACTCAACAAAAATCCATTGATCATAAGAAATCAAAATTCCATCAACAAAAACGTTCTTTCCAACATCTTCTTCATTAAATGTGTATGAGAAAGATTCACCAACTGCCAATATTTCACTTTTGATATGTGTGTTTTTCTGAGCTCCGATTAAAAAAGCAGAATCATACTCTTCGCGCACATTTATCCAAGTCACTGTGTCTCCAACAGAAATTGTGAACCTGTCTGGACTAAACCCAGTGTCATCGAGTAAAGCAAAATATTCATTGGAATCACCACTTGCCTTAGTTGATACACAAGCACCATTGTTACAGATAGCACCAACAGAGTTACATGAAAAATAAGTTCTAGTAACTCCCTTATCCATACATTCAAATTCAGACAATTTATCATTATCTACACATACATCCTTCATAGTCACATCAACGCTTTCAACATACAACTCACCATAAACAGATACTTCAATCCCAGCATCAGTTTCATCTGAACATTCCGGCCCATAAGAGATAGCATGTCCTGCTATTGCAGAAGCACCTAATCTTTCAGAAGCGAAGATGAATAAGAAACTAGTTGCAATTACTATTACTGCAATCCATAGAAATTGTACTCGTTTAGACAACATGTAGATAAGAATGTAAATTGAATTTAAAAATATGTTCTTTTTGAAAAGAAAAGAAAAAACAATTATACCTCATTAAGCAGACCAACTATTCTTTGAAATAGTTCATCGCCATACTTCTTCTTATATTCTTCAGCAGCCTTAATTCCCTGCTCATGATCAATAAAACCAAACTTCATTAAAAAAGATACAACTTGAGTCACGTTCGATGGTGTTTGATGATTTCGGCATCTTTCAAAATCCAGTAAAACGACCGACACCTTAGACCCTTCCAACTCTGAAACTAAAACATTCGCAAACGGTCGATGCATTTCGTCTTTGTTCAATTTCATTTTATCTAATTGCCTTGCTTGTATCAACAGTTGCACCAAAGCAAGTTTTACCAAGTCAGAATCTTTACCTTTAGCTTCAATAAACTTATCCAAAGCAATCCCTTCAACGAATTCCATAATCAAAAAATCTTTAGAGAAATAATACAATTTTGGACCAATTCCTCCACGGTTCACAAGTCTCAGATTACGAGTTTCAAGTTCCAAAGTTCCAGGAGCTGTACTTGAATCAAGTTTCATTTTAATTGCCACATCCCGCAAATCTTTTGAAGCCAAAAACTTTTTCTCTTGTGAATTAATATCCCACTTTGCTTTATAGACAATTCCCCGAGCACCCTTAGCATGATAATGCAAATCAGTTACACCAAGTGCAAGCAAACTTTCACGCACAGGCAAAGAAGAGATTTCATACACATACAAGGTTTCCATCATCGGCATTTTTTCTTCAGCCAATAAATTAAACTCAAACAAATTATTCTTAACGCATTTATCGATCACATCTTTACCAGAAAGTGAGGAGAACAACAACAATATTTTCCCTCCACGTGCCAAATGAGGTCCAACTGAGTTCAAAAAACGAAGAATTATCTCATACCCTTTTTTCCCACCATAAAGAGCAACATCATCAATTGCAACTTTTTCACCATTTACTCCGCTCAAATAATCTTGAGGTAAATACGGCGCATTAAAAATAATAGTTTCAAATTGCCCATCAACATTTTCGAACAAATCACTTTCAATTACTTTAAAACGAGAAAGCATCTGTTTCTTAGCTTCGTTTTTAACATGATCAACTGCTTTTGAATTGATGTCAACTGCTAAAACATTTCGAATACCAGGAACTTTTGCAGCTGTGATTGCTTGAATCCCAGAACCTGTACCCATATCAAGTACTCGTCCAAATGATTTCACCCTAACAAATTTCACAAGTAATTCAGAGTCTTCTGCTGGTTGATAGATGTTATTTGTTTCGTCCATTTTCATTTCAACACAATATCTAAACTTCTAAGTAGATTTGTAGCTTCTGGTAAAGTAAATACTGCTTTACTAATTTCATTAAAATTAATATCAATATCATAATTTTTCGCAGTTGAAAAATCTACTTTTTTCAGATCACATTCTCTAAACACTGATTTGTTTAAATCACATTCCTTAAATGAGGCAGATTCCAAATTAGTTCCAAAAAAATCACATTCATTTATTTGGCATCCTTCAAATTTAAATTTTTTTAATTCCAAGTTAGAGAAATGACAATTTAAAATCACACACCTTGTAAAACTAAAATCCATTAGAATAGTATTAATCTCATCAAAACGCAATCCTAACAGTTTAGAATCAATAAACTCACAATCTTGAAATTTTGTGTTCGCGATAGTAACTAAACTAAGATTACATCCAGTAAATATACAATCTGAGAATGAGATATTGCTTAAATCACAATCTTGAAATGAACAGTTTTTGAATTCAATTAGTTCATAATCTTCTTCAGAAAGCTTTGCAGCAGCAAAGTCTTTGCCTTCAATTATTGTCATTTCCATCAATTTACCTATTAGAATAAAGAGTGGGCCTGCCCGGACTCGAACCGGGGATCAATGCCTCACTTATCCAATTCCGAAAAACTGAAATGTAAGGGCACTGTCATAGCCACTAGACCACAAGCCCACAATAAGCTAATCAAGATTACTAGCTGTTTATAAAAGTTATTGTTAAAAAGGCTCTGTAGAAACCTTTTTGGGGAAGAACCTGCCAGAGCAAATAAAATTCGAAAGAGCTAAATTAATCGACCTGAGCCTTGTAAAGATGAAGTTAAGAAGCGCGAACCTTGGCCCCACCCAGAATCTAAGGCCGGGTTTCTACAGAACTGGTTAAAAAGAGATTAAATCCCAACAGATCAGTTATACACTTCAAAAACCAAAACGCTTTAAAACCCTCAACCCTTCATTAAAGCCATGCAAGAACACATTGAACACATTGTCTTAAAACACAGTGATATTGATTGGAAAAATCTTCTAGTAGACTTAGTAAACAAAGAAGGTATGGATCCCTGGGATATTGATATCACTGAATTAACTAAGACCTTCATCAAAACTGTTCAAAAAATGCAAGAAGCAGACCTAAAAGTTTCTGGGAAAATGTTTTTAGCAGCCGCTATGCTTTTCAAACTAAAGAGTCACCATTTACTTGAACATGACATTACAATGCTTGATCAACTTCTAAATGATAATGATGAAGAAGAATTTGACGACGACTATTATGATACTGATACTTCTAGAAAGAAAAGAAACCTAGATCCTTACACTCTGATTAGACGTAATCCTCAACCTAGAAGACGTAAAGTTTCCATTCATGATTTAGTTGAAGCGCTTCAAAAAGCAATGAAGACTAGGAAAAGAAAATTAACAGCAGACAGACCAAATTACGATTTCAAAATGCCAGAAGGTTCATTTGATGTAACTAATAGTATCCGTGAACTGTTAAACAAAATTACTTATTACACTAAAAAGAAAGAACAAGAAACCTTAACTTTTACTTCACTTTTGCCGCCACGTGCAGGTAAACAGGAAAAAGTACATACTTTCATTCCACTTCTACATTTATCAAACGAAAAAAAAATTGATACTACACAAGAAAAACCTTTTGATGAAATTTATTTAAGAATGTATTCTGAAAAACACGCAAAAAAGAAAGCCAAATCTGAGGCGCTTAAAGAGAAGAAATTAGAAGAAGCTGAAATTGAAGCTGCTAAAGAGAAAAGAAAAGCTAATTTTGCAAAAGCAAGGGAAGCAAGAGTTGCTAAAAGAAAAGCGAAAGCAGAAGCTGCTTAATTAAATTAATAGAATTCTAATAAAAAATTAAAACAAGAATAAATCAAAAAGCTCCATACTCATTCTTAGGATCATCAAAGATGCCTGCTGCTGTTTCAAACGCTGTTTGTAACCTTGCTGAAAGCCCAACCTCATGTTCAGGAAAATCAACTGGAAGTCCAGCGTAATTTTCAGCAGCGCTAAAATACCTATTTGCAGCTCTCTTACATCGATCAGTAGCAATTCCCCATTTCACACGTTCATCTGTAGTAAGTCTTCTCTCAGCAAATTCTCTTTTGGAAGGATTTTCATCAAATAAACCTTTTTTCGCCAATTCACCATAACAACGATTATAACTTCCATGAGCCGCCATAAATTCACCAATAGCTGAATCCAACTCACCTATAGTTCCACCTATGATTCTCATTTCCGAGCGAGAATATTGAGTAGACTTAGTATCAGTGGAAGTAGATGTATTTGTAGCATCGTTTGACATAAACCCTAATTAAAGGCCCACATTTAAAAATCTTCAGCTCAAAAAAAAGTAAATTCTCAATTATTCCAAATAAACCAGTTATTTTTGATTCAACAATCATTTCCCCCCTATAACTACCACAGCTCCACAACCCTTATAAAATATCGATTTCTGTACAAGATCATATACAAGCTCATTTATCCTGTGTAAAAGAAAACAATATGAAATCCACTAAAGACATCAAAGTTTCTAGTAAATTGATCGAACAGGTAGTAGGCCAAGAAGAAGCAATCGCTGTCATCAAAAAAGCAGCGCTTCAAAGAAGACATGTCCTCTTAATTGGCGAACCTGGAACTGGTAAATCAATGTTAGGTTTAGCTCTTTCAGAACTACTGCCAAAAAGCGAACTAAAAGACATTCTCTCACTTCCAAATCCTCACGACGAAAACGAACCTATGATCAAAGAAATTGCAGCCGGAACTGGAAGAGATACAGTTCGTAGAGCCCAAGTTGATAGCAAACAAGCTTTCAAAAATATGCGTTTTTTAACTTTCATTTTAGCAATTATAGTTATGATTGCTCCTTGGTGGGCAAGACATTATTACAATTCAGACATTATGTTCGCAGCATTCTTCTTAGGTGGGATGATGTTTTTAGTAGCTTTTTCAGTTATGATGAACATTGGACCAAAAGCGTTTGGTGGAGACAAAGTTATTTATCCAAAACTTATCGTCGACAAAAGCGATAAAAAAAACAAAAAAGCTACTGCTTTTTATGATGCAACTGGAGCGCACGCAGGTGCCCTTTTAGGTGATGTTCTTCACGATCCACTCCAGTCCGGCGGACTTGGAACTCCTGCAAATCAACGTGTAGTTGGTGGAATGATCCACAAAGCAAACAAGGGCGTTTTATTTATTGATGAAATTGCAACCTTAGCGCTTCGAACTCAACAAGAACTATTAAGTGCAATTCAAGAAAAAAAGTTTCCAATTACTGGTCAATCAGAACGTAGTAGTGGAGCAATGGTTCGAACTGAAGCTGTTCCTTGCGATTTTATTCTCGTCGCAGCAGGTAACTTAGACACTGTCAAAAACATGCACCCAGCATTAAGGAGTAGAATCCGTGGTTACGGTTACGAAATTTATATGCATGAAACCATGGAAGACAATAAAGATAACAGATTAAAAATTGCCAAATTCATTGCTCAAGAAGTTAAAAGAGAAAATGGAAAAATCCCTCATTTTGCAATCGATGCTATTAAAGAAATTATTCAAGAAGCAAAACGTAGAGCTAACAGAAAACATTGTCTAACTCTCAAACTACGTGGGCTTGGTGGGCTTGTTCGAGCTGCTGGAGATTTAGCTAAAGAAGAAAATGCAGAGTTTGTAAGGGCATCTCATGTTAAAAACGCCAGATTATTTGCAAGACCTCTAGAACAACAAATGGCTGATCGTCACATTGAACGTAAGCGTGAGTATGAAGTTTTTATTACCGAAGGTGTAAGAGTTGGGCGTGTAAATGGTTTAGCTGTGATGGGTAATGGTGAAGGTTATTCTGGTGTTCTGCTACCAATCGAATCCGAAGTAACTATTGGTGGAAAGAAAGCACAAATTGTTGCAACTGGAAAACTAGGTGAAATTGCAAAGGAAGCTATCACAAATGTTTCAGCAATTATTATGTCTTATTTCGGTGAAGACATTAAAGAGAACAAAGATATTTTCGTTCAATTTTTACAAACTTATGAAGGTGTTGAAGGTGATAGTGCGAGTATTGCTGTTGCAACTTCCATCATCTCAGCGTTAAAACAAATTCCAATTCATCAAAATATTGCAATGACAGGTTCCCTTTCTGTACGTGGAGAAGTACTTCCAATTGGTGGTGTTTCGTATAAAATAGAAGCTGCAATTCATAGTGGAATTGCAAAGGTATTAGTTCCAAGTAGCAACTTACAAGACATTGTTTTGAGTAAAGAAGAATTAGAAAAAGTTGAGATTATTCCTGTTAGTACAATTAGTGAAGTTTTAGAACATGCACTTGATTGGACTGGTAAAAAATCATTAATGAAGAAAGTTCTAAGTAAAAAATAAATTAAGAATTTCAATGAATAATT
>Ga0233449_1003244_pt1 | contig 12066 bp, 10 predicted proteins | sample SI_124_October20_FD_183012 | JGI IMG/M metagenome (GOLD analysis project Ga0233449, IMG submission 183012) | Seawater microbial communities from Saanich Inlet, British Columbia, Canada - SI_124_October2016_200_MG | ecosystem: Environmental > Aquatic > Marine > Inlet | place: Canada: British... | reverse complement strand
TCGGGTCAAGTTCAAGACATTTGCCCAATGAAGCAACGGCCTCTGCTGTCTGACCAGCTTCTATCTGTGCGGATGCCAACAATCGCCACGCTTCCGGGCTGTCTTGCTTGATATCCACAGCCTGACGAAATGTACTGACGGCTTCGCTTATTCTGTGTGCAGTGAGCAAGAGTTGTCCCAGACCCAGACAGCTGGAAATTGAGGAAGGGGCAACTTCCATTGCTTTTCTGTAACGAGCTTCCGCCTTGTCCCGCAGCCCCTGTCGAGACAGCATATTGGCATAATTTGTTAGAATATCTGCATCATTGGGAATCAGTCCCAGAGCCATCTCAAAATATTGTCCAGCCTCGTCAAACGCACCTTGTGTCGATCGTAGAGCTGCAAAGTTGCATATAGCATCCGTATGTCCGGGGTCATGTTCGATTGTTTCGAGATACAGGCGTGCTGCATCATTCAGGCGCGCAGCCTTATGATGGACAAGCGCTTCCTGAAAGGAACTTTGTGGATCGATCATAACCTCCTAGGACGATTCTGGTTTAAACCGAATCGCATCTGCGTCGATAGTAGGCTCATACCAAGGGGTTTGAGATAACGCTGTGTATTTTTAAAGCCCGGAAACGCTCTAGTATATAGGAAATCAGGGTTAATAAATCGTTTCTTTGCAATAATCGCAACTGGTCAACCCTTGATATCGGGCCGCAGGATCTTTGGCTTGTTTCCATTGGTGTGGGCATGCCATATGGCTTCATAGGCGACCTCAATATCCTTTGCCAATCTGGGGGTATCAAATAGTGGAGCGGTCTTGAAACTGGATTTCAATCTGGTTTTCAGCTCATCCAGGGAACCTCTATCTTTGTGCAAATTCAAAACTTGTTCAACATAGTTGTCAACGGAAGTAGCAATCAGCTCGGGTAGTTGAGCGGCGGTCAGTAAAGACGCGCCCATCCTGTCTACCATGCTGTCCTGCAATAAAGTCAACACCGGAACACCAGCCCATAAAGCGTCGGTTGTGGTGACGCCGCCTGCATGATGAAAAGTGTCGAGCGCAAGGTCAGCCAGAGATAATCTGGCAAGGTGGTGTTGGTTACTGCATTTTTGAGCAAAAACAAGGCGAGACGGTTCGACGCCTGAATTCAACGCTGCTTCGCGCAGGTTAGAAACACTTCCACCTTCAGCATGCATCAGCCACAAAACCGCATCAGGGGCTTCGCGAAGAATCTTCATCCAGGCAGAAAAAATTTCCTGATCAAACTTGTAGTGACCGTTAAAATTGGCAAGCACGAAACTGTTCTCAGGTAACCCTTCGCTGAGTTTGCCTGGTCGGGGGATTTCCCTATTACTTTCAGAAGCAGGGGAGGGGACGTAGACAGGCAGTGTTGTATTGGGCAAATAGACAACATTTTCATGGCAGTGAGAAATTTCAGATGCGGGCGTACGGATCTCGTCAGTAAGCAGCCAGTCAACATAGTCCGCGCCGATGGTATGGCCGTATCCCAAATAGTGTACTTGTACAGGGGCTGGTCGCTCAGCCAGTATCTCGAGACGAGACCCTTTGGTATGTCCTGCGAGGTCTACAAGTATGTCGATGTTGTCGTCATAAATAAGTTGTGCTGCGTCAGCAAATGGCCTGTTTCCAAGTTGGGTAAAGGAATTAAAGTTTGTGGCAAGCTCAGCGGTAACGTTGTCCTGAATTAGTGATGTAGAAAATCCGTGGAAAGCATATCGCTTCTTATCGTGATGCCTCATCAATTCAAGAAAAGCACGCCCGGCACTATGATTTCTGAAATCAGGAGATATGTAACCAATCCGCAACTTGCCACCTTTTTTTGGAGACAGGATCAGGGGCGATTGTGTTCGGCGTTTAAGACTCAGTTTTTCGGCTGCACGTGCACTCTGACGTGCAGATGCAAGGCGAACATCACCGGGTGCGGATAACTGCAACAGACTGAAAGGAGACGCTGTGATATTCGCTGCTGTATCAATTTCCCTGCGCGTCTGCGCTATGACTTTTTCTCTCACATCTTCCAGTTCCGCCCATTTGCACTCCTGATTCAGGGAATGCGCAAGGAGTGACCAGGCTGACGTATCTGTGTTGTCGATCTTCAAGGCCTGTTGGTAGGCCTCTATAGCTTCACCGTGGCGAAAAAGTGACTGAAGAATGTTGCCAAGGTTGAAGTGTGCACGCGAATCATTTGGCGATAAAACCGTAATCAAGCGATACGTTTGCAGTGATTGTTCATACTGACCTAAACGATGCTGGGTTTTGCCTTTGTTCTGAAGGACGCTGACAACATCTGGTTCCAAATTTAGTGACGTATCGAGAGCGTCAAGGGCCTGATCAAATTGTTCGAGAGATAGCAACACAGCGCCCAGGCAACCCCACGTGACAGCATTGCCTGCGAATGCTTTGCTGTTTTCCAAAGCCAGTTTCAACGCCTGATCGGGATCACCGTTTTGAAGCAATGCCATGGATAGGTTGTTGGCAGCCAGAGCATTGGTCGGATCAATTTCGATGGACTTCCGAAAGGCATTGATTGCCATTGTGGGCTGATCGTCCTTTGAGAAAACGTTGCCAAGCGCAAGCCAGACCTCCCCATTTGCAGGGATATTTTCGATCGCTTCCTGTAGGACCTTAATCGCATCGCCTGGTTTGCGCAGAGCAGTAAGCGCATTAGCCATATTGACGCTGTTTCCGGGAATGTCACCGCCATTCTTCAGTGATATGCTGTTGTGCATAACAGCGTCCTCGTAGCGGCCAGCTCTATAACTCAAGCCTGCAGACAAAAAGTGTGCTTGCGGATTCTCGGGATGTCCCTTGAGAATATTGGTCAATATTGACCATGCTTCGGCTTGTTTATCCATTGCGATCAGGCAAGACGCAAGTTCAGTTTGCATTTCCGGGTGTTCAGGTTGTAGATGGAGACCCTGTCGGAAAAATGTGACGGCCTCATCATTATTGCCGGTTCTACTCAGGGCTGTTGCCAGGCCGAAAATGGCTTCAGGCCAGTCTGGCCTGTCTTTTAGTATTTTCCTGAAATGACCAATCGACTGCGCAAACTCACCAAGGCCGGAAAGTCCCAAAGCCAGATTATACCGAAAATTTGCGTTGCCGGGATCGATTGCCAGCGCGCTCTTGAAGTATTCAATTCCCTCAACAATTTTGCCAAGTGCGAGCAAGGCGCGCCCCTGATTGTTGACGATGCCCGGGTTTTGTTTATCCAGCAAAAATGCTTGTTGATAGCAGATAAAAGCTATCTCAGGTCGACCGCCTGATAGATGCTGATCGCCAAGTTGGTTTCGAACATACACAAGGTTTTGGCAGGCAGGGAGGTGATCCGGTTGAACCTTGAGTATTTTCTCGAACAGGATTTCCGCTTCGGCCAATTGGTCTGCGTCGAGATATTTTTGGGCAGCCAGAAATATTTCATCGGTATCAGGCAATGAATTGAACCTTCTGGCGGACGATTACTTCAAGTTCGCGGGCAAGGGTGTCAAAGGCGCTGGACCAATCAGACCTTGATGCCCGGGCAATATACCTGGCCTTGGGTAACCACGGCAAGTTATCCATGCCCAGGACAATCCAGTCTCCGGGTAACCCGGCGACAAGTGCCGGTGTTCCCACAGCGGCTGTGAGCCAGCCAGTCAAAGTTGTCGGACCGACAAATACATCCAGGGCAGTACATAATGCAGCAATGTCATCAATATCGTCAAACAAGTCAATTTCGGGAGGTTGGTGCAGCGTAATACCCATTTCTTTGAAGGTTTGCGTCGCGACCTCCGCATCATCACCGTATTGCAGATTGATGAAATCGATATCCGGGTGTTGTAGCGTTTTTGCCCAATTATCCAGCGTAGGGTAGGCACTGTGGTTCGCATTACCGGTACCCTTGCTACGCCAGTAAAACCCAGCCTTGATCTTGTTCGTACCCATTGTGGCCAGTTGTTCCTGCCACCAGAGGACACGCGCCGGATCTGCCTGAAGAATATTTTCAATCACAGGGAAATCGGAAACCGAACTCCGCGTCCATCTTCCCAGGTCACCGACTGAGCATTGCAAGTTGATTTCCGGATTTCTCGTTACCGGGTGCGGAGGGTCAATGCGCGCTACTACTGATATTTCAGGAAAAGAACGCTGATAAAGATTTAGGAACCGGGGGTCGACTTCAAAAATAACTTTATCTGCAGCTGCAATAACGTCCGGCAAACAGGTCGAAAAAATAACGGTATCTCCCACCCCTTGTTCGGGCCAGACGATCAGTGTTTTGCCGCTAAGGTTCTCTCCCTTCCATTCAGGTTGAGAATGCGGGCGGCGTGGACGGCCAGGCATCTTCCAACGATAGGCATAGGCCGCCCATCCTTCATCAATTTGCCCCGAGATGAACAGGGGGTCAGCGAGATTTCGGTGAACGTTGACGTTATCTGGCTCAATCTCCAGCGCACTTCGATGAAGTTTAATAGCAAGCGCCTGGTCGCCCCTCTGGGAGCTCAGATTCCCCAGGTTAGACAGGGCTGAAACATGGTCGGGGTTGATTTGCAAAGCTTTGATACACAAAGCTTCAGCCTCGTCCAGGATGTCCATGTCGATCAACAGTGATGCAAAATTTGCCATAATTTGTGGTTGGTCTGGCGATAGTTCCAGCGCCCTGCGAAACGCAATTTCTGCCTCGGGATACCTGAATACCTGTTGCAGTAATCGACCCAGATTTGCGAAAGCCCCGGCATTGTCTGGATCAAGTTTCAACAAGGTAGTTATGGCCTCGATGCCGCGCTCAGGTTTGCCGCAATCACGTAAGGCGAGAGCCAGATTTAACCACACATCCGGTATTGAAGGATCGATGCTGTTCGCCTTTTTGAAAACAAGAACAGCTTCATGCGCCTGATCCATTTCACGAAGAATACAGCCAAGATTAATCAAGGCATTAATTGAATTTGGTTCAATATCAAGAGCGCGTTCAATTGCTTCCCTGGCTGATTTGAAGTCTCCTGTGTCGTGAAGGACCCTGCCCAGGTTGCAGTGAAATATAGCATTTTCCGGTGAAATCCGAATGGCATGTTCAATCGATTTGACAGCAGTTTCTTTCTGCCCAATCAGTCGTTGAAGAAGGCCAATGTCGTTGTGTAATAATGGATTGCCGATATCAAGCGCTACAGCCTTCTGCAGGGCATTGATGGCACCCAAGGTGTCATTCCCTGCCTGTAGTGCCGAGGCAAGGCCAACGAAGAACTTCGGAGTTTCCGGTGACAAATCAATTGCAGCCTGGTAGTCGCTGGCAGCTTTTTTCGCGCGCCCTTGTGCCAGCCTGATATCCCCAAGCGCAGCGGTGAGGTCAACAGAATCAGGATATGATTTCTTCCCCTCGATCAATATGTTTTCGGCCCCCGCCAGGTCTTTGGCGTCACAGAATCTCACCGCTTCATGTAAGAACGTATTTGCATCCTGGTTCATATGATCGACCGCCCGCCATCCATGATGATGTTTTGACCGGTCATAAACTGGCTGGCATCCGAGCACAGAAATTGAACCGCACTGGTATATTCATTTTTTCGAGCCATTCGTCCGGCAGGGATCAGATTTGTCAGGCGTGTAACAAATGCGTCCGATTGACCTGTTTGAATGCCTCCGGGAGAGAGGGCGTTGACGCGTACACCTTGTTCGCCCCAATAGGCTGCCAGGTACCTGGTCAGCCCGAGCAGACCGGTTTTTATGACTGAATAAGTTACCGCCTTTTTTTGTTGCGCGTTCTCTGGCAAACCATCCTGGCGATAGATTCGCTGGTCCGGCGCGATAACGGATAAATCCGACGCAATATTCAGAATGACACCTTGCCCCCGGATCGCCATTGGCGGGCCAAAAACCTGGCTACACAAAAAAGCACCGGTCAGGCCGACATCTACCTGGGCCTGCCAGTCGTCGAGTTCAAAGTCTTCAAAGCGGCCGCCATTCTCAATGTTTCCGTGTTCATCTACCTTGCTGTCGATGGCTGCGTTGTTAATCAGGATATCCAGATCAATATCAGAATCCCGCAATCTCCCGCTGACGGACTGGATCGATGTTTTATCTGTTACGTCCATCATATATGTGAGGACAATGCTCTCTGGAAAACGTGACCGTATTTCAATAACTGCCTGGTCTAGAAGGTCCTCATCAAGATCAGTCAGAACAATGACAGCACCCGTTTCGACAAGTGCGCAGGCGTGTTCAATTCCGAGCAATCCGGCACCACCTGTAATCAAGGCATGTTTGCCGTTCAGGTCAAATGCTGCCGGCAAAGGTATATGCGGTTGGACAGTCATGTTGCTGAACCAGTCGCCAGGGTTTCAGATCGCACTTTATCATACCAGGCAATGGTCATGTCGCGGTATTTTTTCAATATACCAGCATGATCGTCATCATCTGCTCTGGCAGTTTGAAGGATGTAGTCGCCTTCGTAACCTGTTTCGGCAAGTAACTCGAAAACTTCTTCAAAACAGGCATCTCCTTCACCGGGAGGAACTGTGCTCCCGCCTTTGATCCTGTCCTTGATGTGAACGTGTATTATGCGCTTGCCATATGCACCGAATTCGTCTGATGGATGAAAACCGGAAGCAGCACTGTTGCCAATGTCATAGGTTAAACCGAAGTTTTCCTCGGTGTATCCGGAAATAAAGTCTGACAGTTTTTGAGGCTCAAAGTCACTTTCAAATGCGATTCGCATCTGGTTGCGAGTGAGAACCGGGAGAACGATATCAAGACCCTTTTTAAGTTCGGCTTCGTCCTGCTGACTATCCAGTGATCCGTCGTCGACCAGTGGAAATACCAGCGTCTTGATTTTTGCTGCAGCACAGGCTTCAACAACCGCGGTGAAGTCTTCGAGCAAGCCGTGCTGAAGTGCACCTTTTGTTTTATGAAACGGAGCCTGCATGACGCAGTCCATGGTTACAGAGGTTACCTTGATACCACTGCGTCGGGAAAGACGGCGAATGTCCGACCGCCCTTCGCGAGACAAGAGAGGGTTGTTCATCAGCCCAATATGATCGAGCGTCCATTCCATTTGATCAAATCCAAGGTCGACCGCGGTTGCAAACTCTTCCTGCCAGCAAGTTGATGGGAAAGCCTGTATCTTGCCATCCACCAGTGGGCTGAGACGGCCTTGCATGAAACCGGGATTGATCGTGTTCATAGTGCGACCAGATCTTCAGTCCGCCATAGTTTGTCCCTTATCGGGCGCTCGCTTGCTTCAATGGATTTTTCTCTGATGCCCATCATTTCCGAGGTCGCATGAATAACCTGAACAAAGTTTGGCAAGGCAGATACCTCAACAGAGGCCGCTTGATCCGATCCATACATGGTTCTGTCCAGGGTTATGTGACGTTCTATTGACGTTGCACCCAGTGCCGTCGCAGCAACGCACACTTTGATCAAACTGACTTCATGTCCCGAATAACCGACATCGCACTGATATCTTTCCTGTAACATTGTGATCCGTGACAGATTGGCGTCGTGATCTTTCATGGGATACGTCGAATTGCAGTGCATTAGCTCGAACGGACAGTTTGCCTTTTGAAAGAGTAGAACGACTGCGTCGATTTCCTCTACCGACGTCATGCCTGTCGAAATGAATGTTTTTTTACCTTCGCTGGCAATAGCAGCAAGCAGCGGAAAATGACCCAGACGGGCAGAAGCGATTTTATGAAAGGGTAATTCAAAATTCTTCAGGAATGCCAGAGCTTCGAGATCCCAGGCTGACGCAGACCAGGCAATTCCGAGGTCTCGACAGAAAATGTCAATCTCTCGATATTCCTCAAGACCAAACTCAAGGCCCTGTTTTTGATCGCGGGTCGTTGTTCCCCAGGGGCTTTCACGAGGTTTGTTTAATTCGTCTTGTGGATAAACCAGATCCAGCGTGCGCTTTTGAAACTTTACTGCGTCAAACCCTGCGCCATGTGCAGCGCTGATTAACTGTCTGGCGATATCCAGATCGCCATTGTGATTGATACCAACTTCGGCAATCAGATAAGGAACCATTATACTATGCTTTTTGAAGAAGTTGAAAATTCAAGATCGTAAATCACATTTGCACCGGAGAATTCTGTCGGGGCTGTGTAATCCAAAGTACGCTCAAGCCATTTCAGCAGTCGATCGACGTCACCTTCCATGCCTTTGTCGCGCAGGGCATTACGAAGCCGTTTGTCGAAATCCTCAATCGTTCTGGCACCGTGGCCCCAGTCCTGATCGACGGATTTGTAGGCTACTTTGGCTCCAAGGGTTTTGGCGTAATCTTCATAGTCAAAAGGACATAGAAAGTGCAGATCAGACAGAGACATTGGAATGTCGAACAACATCTGCAACGTCATCCAGACGTAGCCTCGCGGATTGAGAAAAGAAGGTGAACTGGAAAGAATGTGCCCTGGTCGGTTAAGTTGATTTTCTGCCATGAACGTTAGTGCCGCCAGCGGGTCGTCCATGTGTTCGAGCACGCCTTCCATGACAATGACATCGAACTTCTCTTTGACGTCGCGGTAGTCACAGTGTCTGAATTCGAGATTGCCCTGATTGGATTTACACTTTGCTACGTCAATTGCTATGTCAGTAAAGTCGACGCCCAAAACACGTGCAGCGCCTGCACTTGCGATCATGCCGGCCAACAAACCTTCTCCGCAACCAACTTCCAATACCGTCAGACCGGTCCAGTCTGCACCGCTTGCCAGTCCCAGGGTTTCGCCTTCCTTGACGAACGAATAAAAGTCCGCAATGCCATTTCGGTACTTATCTGCATAGAAGTCCTGCAGACCTGCATTATCCGTATCTACAGCAGTATTTTGATTGGCGTTTACCATACTAATCCGTTCCAGGCGCAACAAAGGGCCGCAAAATTGGCGGTGTTAAGCGATTATTCATCCTGGGAGGTAAAGATATTGTTTCAATATCCCAAAAACTTGGCTGTTTTTACAGGTAACTAATTCTATGACAGGCATATGTGCCGTTATTCCTGCGCGCTCCGGTTCCAAAGGAGTGCCGGGCAAGAATATTCGCCTTCTTGCAGGACAACCGCTCATGGCGTGGTCAATACGTGCGGCCTTGATGGCTTCAGCTGTTCAGCGGGTCATTGTTTCTACTGATTCAGTTGAATATGCCGAAATCGCCCATCAATTTGGGGCAGAGGCGCCTTTCTTGCGACCAGAGCAATCGTCTACCGATACCGCAGGAGATGAGGCAGTTGTCAGCCACCTTGTCGATTGGTTGAAGCATGAGCGGCAAACAATACCGGACTACATCGTTTATTTGCGTCCAACAACGCCTCTAAGGTTACCAGATGTGATCGATGATGCCGTCAACGCCCTGGAAATGAACGATGCAGCGACGTCGTTGCGTTCTGTGCACTCGATGTCAGAAAGTGCCTACAAGACTTTCGAGCAGCGCGACGGTGTTTTAATACCAGTGGGAACGGATGACAGTGCCCTGGATCACACAAGCGGGCCTCGACAGGGTTTTCCAACTACCTGGATCGGCAATGGATATGTCGATGTATTTCGAAGTCAGCGGATATTGGACGGCAAGCCATTATATGGCGACTGCGTGGCAGCCTTTGAGACTGATACAGCACCGGAAATCGACACAGAGGAAGATTTTGACTATCTGGAATATCAGGTTCATCAGCAAGAGCGAATTTATAATACGTTGTTTTATAACGATAAATCAGAGATGAAAGTTGTCCAATGAGCGCAGGTATATTTGACCGCACGCCGCAAACCGTTGATCAAATAGAAACTGCTTACCGGCGTATTTCGACACAGATCCCGGCCCCGGGCACGGACGATTTGCTGGCGATACTGGATAGAAACGAATCTCGTTCGATGCATGGCCAGATGCCTATTGTCTGGGACCGGGCACATGATTTTTCGATTTATGATCGGGCTGGTAATCGCTGGATTGATTTCACGTCGACTATTTTTGTTGCCAATACCGGTCATGGAAATCGAGCCGTTCGGAATGCCGTCCGCGAAGTTCTCGACAAAGGCATGATGCATTCCTACGCTTATGCCTCTGAGATTCGAGCCGGCTATCTGGAACGTCTGATCGAGTTCGCCCCGGCGCCAGTGGAAAAAGCCATGTTGTTTTCCTCCGGCACGGAAGCCGTGGAGGCAGCCTTCAAGCTCATGCGCATGCAGGGGCAAAAAACTGGCAAGGAACGTCTGGGCGTGGTTTGCCTCGAAGGCAACTACCATGGTCGAACAATGGCGGCTCAAATGTTGGGTGGTGGCGACGATCAGCGCATCTGGATGGGGAAACAAGACCCCGATATTCATCGGATAGGCTTTCCCTTTGCCTGGGAATTAGGGGACAAATCCGGTGCGGATTTCTTCCGGGAGAGCGTATCATCACTGGAAAAGAGTGGTATTCAGGCGAAAAATGATATCTGCGGACTGCTTCTGGAAGGATATCAGGGATGGAATGCAGCCTTTTATCCGACAGATTATGTGCAGGCAGCCGCGGAATGGTGTCGGGAAAACAATATTCTTTTGGCATTTGATGAAATTCAGTCCGGATTTGGGCGAACCGGAAAGAAATTCTGCTTCGAGCATTATAATGTGAAGCCGGATTTGATTTGCTGCGGCAAGGGCATGGGATCGGGCATTGCCTTGTCGGGGGTACTGGGTCGGGCAGAAATCATGGACCTGCCTGATATCGGCAATATGTCGAGCACCAATTCTGCAAATCCGATGGCTTGTGCGGCAGGTTTGGCCACGATCAAGGAGATCGAGCGTTTGAATCTGGTCGCTGAATCGATGCGCAAGGGAAGAATTTTACGGCGCGAATTGATGAAATTACAATCTGAATCCGGTGGGCGAATATCCCGTTTTTCAGCCCGGGGTCTGGTCGCGGCACTCATCTTTGACGATGTCAAATGCGGTGGTTCTGCCGCTGATTTCGCTGACAAAGTCTGTCTCAAAGCCCTTGAAAGTGGATTGTTGGTTGTTCGAACAGGTCGTGAATCAATCAAGATTGGACCGCCGCTCACAATCGCTGACGAAGCTCTTGAAGAGGGTCTTGGCGTCCTTGGTGGCGCCATCGCAGATGTATCCTGGAGCACACGTACCTGACCAGTTTCCGATAAAACCAAGGCGGATTTGGCTGCTTTAATCACTACATTACCGACGTGGATGTGGTGTGATGTGAGGGTATCTTGCAAGACACCACCGCCCGGCAAGATGTTCCTTGGGAACCGGCAACAATTGCCGGGTAGGTAATAATTGCCCCGGCACTATGTGCCAAACACCGACTCACCCTAAAAATATCTCTTTAAAAACAAAGGCTTGAAATAGGCAAAATTGGCATGCCTGTTGCAAAGGTATGTGCGGGAAAGTATTCCCCCCGAGCAAAATGCTTGGTGAAATCTAGAATGGAGAAGGCAAATGTCGACCAAGAATGTCGTCGGCGACAACATAGTGAGCCCCAAGACCACTTCCTGGTATTATGTCAGTGAAGGTGCAGTCAATAATTCGGGCAATGTCACTGGAGCCCTTGATGCTGCAAAGGCATGGATGGCGTTCCACTTGTCGCGATTAGCAACTTCATTATTTACCTATCAACAAACAGCGACTGTTTTGGTTCCAGTACCCGTTCGTAATATTCCGGGGAGGAACAGATCATGGCGCTAAAACTGACACTGAAACCAGGTGAGAAATTCGTCATCAATGGAGCTGTTGTTGTCAACGGTGACCGGCGCTCGAACCTGATCATTCAGAACCAGGTTTCCATCCTGCGCGAAAAAGACGTGATGCTGCCAGAAGAAGCCAGCACGCCCGTCAAGCGGATCTATTTCGCGGTCATGATGATGTACCTGGAACCAGAAAGCCAAAGCAATTGGCATACTGAATTCACCAAGAGAATTACCGAATTCATGAATGTCATACGTGGTGAAGAAGCACTGCAGAACTGCATTGCTGTTATTGAGGCGGTGAACAAAGGCGAGCATTACGCTGCTCTCGTTCACTGCCGGAAGTTACTGCCCTTTGAGAAGGAAAGGTTAGATTATGTCTCTTCAGAGCTATCAGACAGCCCAGAGAACGACTGAGAGTCCGCGG
>Ga0233449_1003235_pt1 | contig 12103 bp, 11 predicted proteins | sample SI_124_October20_FD_183012 | JGI IMG/M metagenome (GOLD analysis project Ga0233449, IMG submission 183012) | Seawater microbial communities from Saanich Inlet, British Columbia, Canada - SI_124_October2016_200_MG | ecosystem: Environmental > Aquatic > Marine > Inlet | place: Canada: British... | reverse complement strand
TACAAGGCTTGCTCAATGACGGTGGCCCGGGAAACCAGGCCGCCGGTATGGGCGGCTTTGGTGATAATCATGTCGCCGGCCTCGTTCACTTCGGCGATGGGAAAGCCAACCTCGGCCAGGTCCGGCACATCCTTGAAACCGGGATCGGCAAAATAGGCCCCTGTTACCTGGCCGCCACATTCGAGCAAATGCCCGGCCATTGTGCCTTGCGCCAGGCGATCCCAATCGTCTGCCGCCCAACCGAATTCATGGATCAGTGGACCCAGCACCAGGGCCGCATCCGTCGTGCGTCCCACCAGAACCACATCCACGCCCAGGGCCAGGGCATCGGCGATGGGCCTGGCACCCAGATAGGCATTCGCAGCAACGATTTCCCGATCAGCCAGGCCTATGCCCTCAATTGTTGGTAAATCCCGGATCGTCTCCACGCTATGCACGGCCAACAAGTTATCGCCAGTGACGACGGCCACGCGCAAATCCGCCAACCCTGCTTCTGCTGCCAGTTCCAGAACACGACGGGCAGCGCCCAGGGGATTGGCCGCACCCATGTTGGAGACAATGCGAACGCCGTTGGCTTTGGCTTGTCCCAGGATAGGTTCTATATAGTGATCCAGATAAGGCGAATAACCAGCCTCTGGATTATTGCGCCGCAAGCGCTGGGCAATGGCCAGAGTGCGTTCGGCCAGCACTTCATAAATCAGATAACGCGAACCATCGCAGGCTGCCAGTGTATCGACAACCGGCCCGGCGGCATCAAAGCGATCCCCGGAAAATCCAGCCCCACAACCGATATAGACCTTTGGCATTATTTCCAGACGCGTTCGGCCACGGACAGAAAGTTACCGCCCAGAATACCGATGACGTCTTCTTCGTTTAAACCTCGTTCCAGCAGTAGTTCTGCTGCGCGCGGCAACGCATCCAGGCCCATGCAGCCAATGTCTCCGACATAGCCTTCACTAGTTGGCCAGTAGGCCGGGTTTCTGGACGTCAGGCCGGCAATCTCGTCTTCACCCTCAAAATAATCCAGGCCCATGCCAACATGTTCTGCCCCCACCAGTTCGACCGTATAGATCACATGGTCAACAAAGGCTTCGACGTCAGTCGTGCCGCCCAGAAACAGTTCAACGCCGTTAATGCCAACCACCCCACCCGTCGCGGCACAGGCCTTGATCTGTTCATCGCGAATGTTACGGCCCTGATCGACCAGAGCACGCGGATTGGAATGCGAAAAAACCACCGGGTCTTTTGATATTTCCATGGCTTCCATGGTTGTCCGGTAGGCGCTGTGGGAACAATCGACCACCATGCCCACGCGGTTCATTTCTTCGACAACATCTCGGCCAAAAGTGGTCAGGCCGATATCTGTATCATGGCATCCGCCCCCGGCACTGTTGTTCAGGTTATAGGCAAACAACATGTGCTTGACGCCGAGATTGTAATACATCGACACCATATCAAGGCTGTCATTCAGAGAAGTCATACCTTCAATATCAAAGGTTACCGCCAGCTTGCCTGCGGCCTTGGCCTCGGCAATATCTTCAACGGTTTTGACGATGACATATCTGTCTGTCATGCCGGATAGTTGACGATGAAAAGATGCCAGGGTTTTGACAGTGTTGTCCCATGGTTGCACGTCATAACCGGCATTGATCGAAAGATAGTTCACACCTGCCTTGCGCCATCCCTCAAGCTGTTCAAGGTTGGCATCGGGGCGAGATTCAAATCCGGCATGGTCGTCCCAGACCAAAGCATTTTCATAAAGTTCCATACCGGTTTCCTTACGCGTTAGATATCAAAGATCGGGATCGTGACAGGCCGTCAGGTGCAGGGCATCCGGCCCGGCAATCGCGAGCACAGGTTTCTGTTCATGGCACAGGGGCTGAACCTTGGGGCAGCGCCCGGCAAAGGGACAGCCCGGCGGTGGGTCGATAGGTGTTGGTGGATCACCTTCCAGCACGATGCGGGTTTTACGTTGATCCGGATGGATCGACGGCAAGGCCGCCAGTAAAGACCGCGTGTAGGGATGTTGCGGACTGTCGAAGACATTCCGGGTCGGGCCTGTCTCGACGATGTTTCCCAGATACATAACGGCGATGCGGTCACTCATGTAACGGACAACACCCAGATCGTGGGAAATAAACAGATAGGTCAGGCCCAGTTCAGCCTTCAATTCCTTCAACAGGTTCAGTGTTTGCGCCTGAACCGAAACATCCAGCGCCGATGTGGGTTCGTCGAGGATAATCAGGTCCGGGTGTAGCACCAGGGCGCGTGCAAGGGCGATACGTTGACGCTGACCCCCGGAAAATTCGTGGGGAAACCGATAGAGATGCTCAACGCCCAGGCCGACGCGCTGAAGCATGGCGAGGGTCAAGCGATCAACTTCGGCCCCGCTGGCGATGCCGTTCAGGATCAGACCTTCGCCGACCAGATCACGAACCATCTTGCGGGGATGCAGGGACGAATAGGGATCCTGAAAAATCAGCTGGATTTTTTTCGCCAACCCCTCAACATCATCCCTGTCCTTGCCCGCAAGTTCCAGGCCATCGAAGTTAATGCTGCCGCCGCTGGTCGGTGCCAGCCCGACAACGGCGCGGCCCAGGGTGGTTTTGCCACAACCGGATTCACCGACCAGGCCCAGAACCTCACCGCGCTTGACGTTGATGCTGACACCACTGACGGCATGAACCGTGGCATGGGTGCGCATCAGCAAGCCACTGCGCAAGGGAAACTTGACGTGCAGGTCGCGGATATCCAGCAATGTCTCGGCCTGTTCTGACATCACAGCTGAACCCCGACGGAAGTGCCAGCCACCGGAGAAGTTGCTTCATGGAGGAAGCAGGCTACCTGATGGCCGGGACCGACATCATAAACCGGCGGTTTTTGACTGGAACATCGATCCGTGGCCTGCGGGCAGCGCGGCGCAAACCGACAGCCCAGAGGCTCGTCCATCAGATTGGGGACCGTCCCCTTGATGGAATAAAGCGGCTGACCCGGATCAATGGCATCTGGCAAGGTGCGCAACAAACCCTGGGTGTAGGGATGCTGGGGATTTTCCATGACATCACGCACCAGGCCGCTTTCAGCCACGCTGCCGGCATACATGACAATCACCCGGTCGCAGGTTTCAGCAACAACACCGAGATCGTGACTGATCATCAAAACAGAGGAGCCGATATCGTCGATCAGGTTGTTAATAAGATCAATAATCTGGGCCTGGATGGTCACATCCAGGGCCGAAGTTGGCTCATCGGCAATGAGCAATTTTGGGCGCGTGACCAGCATCATCGCGATCATGATGCGCTGGGCCATGCCGCCCGACAGCTCATGCGGATAACGTTTGGCCATATGTTTGGGATCGGGAATGGAGACCGCGTTCAACATATCCACGGCTTGCGCATAAGCGCCACGCTTTCCAAGAGACTTGTCATGGATCATCAGGGTTTCAGCCACCTGTTTCCCCACCCGCATGGACGGGTTCAGGGACATCTTGGGCTCCTGCATGATCATGGAAATCTGATTGCCGCGAATTTGTCTGATCTCACGTTCGCTGAGTTCAAGCAGTTGCTTGTCTTCAAAACGAATGTTTCCGCGAATGATTTTACCCGGGGGCGAAACAATGCGCAAAATGGCCCTGGCCGTCAGCGACTTGCCGCAACCGGTTTCCCCCACCAGTCCTACACTTTCACCCTGTCCCAGCTTGAAGGACACGTCCTCCAGCGCGTGTACCGTCCCGCGCAAGGTATAAAAGCGGACGGCAAGGTCTTCGACCTCAAGCAAATTGTTCTTGTCTGCGCCCACCGTCATCAGCTTTGCCTCTGGTGCGGATCAAGAATATCGCGAATGCCGTCACCGATCAGATTGAAGCCCAGCACGACGATCAGGATCGCAAGACCCGGCAAGGTCGAAACCCACCACTGGTCGACCAGATAATCACGGCCATCGGAGACCATCAGGCCCCACTCGGGCGATGGCGGTTGTGCGCCCAGGCCCAGAAAGCCAAGACCTGCCGCAATCAGGATAATTGCCCCCATATCAAAGCTGACCCTGACAATCAGCGTCGACATGCACATCGGCGTGATATGACCGACCATGATACGTAAACGCCCGGCTCCGAGAACACGGATGGCCTGGATGTAGTCACTGTTGCGAACGGCCAGGGTCTCCGCCCGGACCATACGGGCATAGCCCGGCCAGTTGGCTACCGATATGGCGATAATGGCGTTTTCCAGACCGGTGCCCAGGGCGGCGGCAAAGGCGACAGCCAGAATAAGTTTCGGAAAGGCCAGGAAAACATCGGAAATCCGCATCAGGACTTCATCGACCCAACCGCCGAGATAGCCGGACAGCACCCCAACGACGAGGCCGATGGGACCACTGATTACGGCAACCAATATGGCGATCATCAGTGTCAGTCGAGAGCCATGCACAACACGGGAATAGATATCCCGACCCAGATTATCGGTGCCAAACCAGTGCTCGGCGGAGGGCGCAAACAAACGATCAGCAAGTATCTGTTCATAGGGGTCGTGCGTGGCCAACAGGGGTGCGATGAAAGCGATCAGGATCAGCAAGGCGATTGTGATGGTCCCGATCATGGTGATCGGATTGCGCTTCCATAAGGTATAGCTGTCCTGAAAATAACGTTTACGCGCATCTCGCCGCATCTGGCGCACAACTTCAGGCTTGAGGGCGTCTTCACGTGCAGTATCCGTCATCTGAACTACCCCTCCCCCTTGGCCAGTGTGATCTTGGGATTTAGATAGGCATACAGCAAATCAACCAGAAGATTGACCAGGCTGTAGCTGATGGCCACCAGCATGGTGCCACCAACGATGGCATTCAGATCAAGGGTCAGAAAGGCCACTGTCAGATAACGGCCAAGACCGGGCCACGAAAAGATGGTTTCCGTCAGCACCGCTCCCTCCAGCAAACCACCATAGGTCAGGCCGATCATGGTCACGGTTGGCACCAGGGCATTGGGGAAGGCATGACGCACGATGACCCAGAATTCGGACAAGCCCTTGATGCGTGCAGTTTTGACATATTCCTGAGACAACACATCCAGCATCGAAGATCTGGCAATTCGCGCAATACCGGCCAGACCAAACAGGCCGAGGACCGTGGCCGGCATGATGGAGTGCATCAGGGCATCCTGGAAAACTTCCCAGTCTCCGGCGATGATACTGTCGATCAACAACATGCCCGTAATGCGCGGTGGTTCGATCAGCATGATATCCAGACGACCGGGTTCCGGCAGCCAGCTCAGTTTGAAATAAAAGATCAGCAGCAACACCAGACCCAGCCAGAAAACCGGCATGGAAACTCCGATCAGGCTGATGACACGTGCGGCCTGATCGAGAAATGAATTGCGCTTGACCGCAGAGATAACGCCAAGGGGAATGCCGAAGACAATGGCAATAATCATGGCAATGCTGGCCAGCTCGAAAGTGGCCGGAAAAAAGTAAATAATATCGTCGAGAACTGGTCGGCCTGTCTGGAAGGACATGCCCAGATCAAAATGCGCCAGCCGTTCAACATAGCGAAAAAACTGCACATGCAAGGGCTGGTCGAAACCATAAACGGCACGCAAGCGTTCAACCGTTTCAGGGTCAGCTTGTGGTCCGGCAATGGCGGCCAGAGGATCAATAGGCACGATCAGCGACAGAAAAAACGTTACAATCGCGATCCCTGCAACGGTAATGCACAGGGAGACCAGACGCTTGAGTATATAGTTACCCATAAATTTTCAGGATATCTCTAAAAAAATGGCGCCGGTTCCTTGTTTTGAACCGGCGCCAGATCATTGCAGGACTACTTCTTGCTGACGGTATAGAGCTTCCACAGATCAAATGTCGGTGGCGGCAAGAAGCCGACGACATTGTTCCGTACACCATACTGGTACAGCGGCTGGAACAGGAAGATATAAGGCCCATCCTGCTGGATGATATCGTTGGCCTTGTTGTACAAAGCCATCCGCTTTGCCTGATCCATTTCACGGCTGGCCTGATCGATCAAACCGGCAGTGGTATCGTTGTAATACGCATTACGCCATGACAATTGCTTCACAGTATGATCGGCAAAAGGCTGGGCGTTGGTGTGTGGATCGTTATAGTCCGGACCCCAACGCGCCATGATGATGTCATGGTTTTGCTTGCGATAGTCAGGCCACAATTGTGACGACACCATCTTGTTGATCTTCAGCTTGATGCCGATTTTGGCCAGGGACGCTTGCAGAACCTGAGACAGTTCCGGGTTCGGGGTTTGATCACCAGTATTGATGGTGGTCGAAAATCCGTCCGCGAAACCGGCTTCGGCCATCAGGGCCTTGGCTTTGGCGATATCCTGTTTGAAGTGGATTTTGCCGTTATAGCCAGCAAATCCTTCAGGAATAAAGGTATTGATCGCCTTGGCGGCACCGCCCATGACGTGGTTGATGATGCCATCATAATCCACGGCATAGCGAATGGCCTGACGCACTTTAGCGTGCTTCAGTGGACCTTTGGTGACGTTCATGCCGACATAGTAGATCGTTGTCGCCGGGAACTTGTCGATGTGCAATTCCGAACTGCTTTCCAGGGCTTTGACCTGATCCGGGAACAATTCCCAGGCAATGTCGATATCACCTTTTTCGACTTGCAAACGACGACTTGTGGCTTCGTTGATTTCCTTGACAACGACACGCTTCAGCTTGGGTACGTTGCCCCAGTGACCACTGAAAGCATCCAGAATGACGCGATCATTCTTGGCCCATTTGCGCATGATGAAGGATCCGGAACCGGCTTCGTTGGTTGACAACCAGGTCAGGCCCATATCGCCCTTGGGGTGTTTGTCGGTCTTTTTGGCGTGACTTTGCACGACCTTGGAATCAACAATTCCGGTGACGCCGGATGCCAGACAGGCGAGGAAAATGCCGCCGGCATATTGTTTATCCAGGGTGATCTGAACCGTGTGGGTGTCAATTGCCTTGAGGCTGTCAGGTGTAATACCAAACTGGGTCAGAATGAAAGAAGGTGTTTCCTTCAATGTCACCACACGACCGAGTGAATAGACAACATCAGCTGCTGTTACCGGATTGCCGCTGTGAAACTTCGCGTCTGTACGCAGTTTGAATGTCCAGGTTTTGCCATCAGCTGAAACCGACCATGACGTCGCCAATGACGGACCAGGTACATCATATTTACCGGGCGCAAAGTCGAGCAGCCGGTCATAGGTTTGAGAGTTGACACCGATCCCGGCAAATTCGAATGCCTTGGCCGGATCAAGTGAAATCAGGTCGCTTGTGGCCATGCCAATAACCAGCACATCATTTCTGCTGGCGGCCTGGGCTGAACTTCCTGTAACGGTCACTGCAGACGCGGCCAAAGCCACAGACACAGTGAGAGCGCCTAGTAGTCGTCTCATTGATTATTCCCCGTGTTGTTTATATCTTTTGCTTTTAGACCAAAATTGTTTCACGATTCTCAGGTTTAAGATACATGTTTATGAGAAAACCTGGTTTGATTACAAAGTTTTTTATAAGATCATAGGTTTACTCAACAAACCCGTTATTCTGTTTTCATATAAATTTCCAGGGATACCCGATAAATGTCCAGTCAAGACTTGTTCTCTGCTTGCGAAACCGAAGTTAATGACTTGCACAACTTTTTTGTCGACTGGATGGGCGCAAAAGTTGAACGGGACGAAAAAACATTCAGGCAGTTCACCGATACGTTGTCCGGCAACTTCACCCTCGTCAGCCCGGACGGAACGATTATGGAACAGGATGCCCTGGTACCCGGCCTGGAAGCCTCATATGGATCCCGCCCGGTGTTCAAAATCTGGATCAAGGACTGCAAATGCCGATCCGTTTCAGATGACCAGTGTCTGATTACCTATGAAGAATGGCAGGACATCGGCGGCGTCGGCAGCAGCCGCATCAGCACCGCATTATTCGCCCGCCGGGCAGACACACCCAACGGCGTAGAATGGCTGCACGTGCACGAAACCTGGTTGCCAGGGAACGAACCAAAGTAATACGTCGTGCCCGGACTTGAGCCTCTCCCTTCGAGCTGACAAGTACCCACACCTATAGAGAAATTTGGTTGTGTGCGGATTGGCAGGGATAGCAAGAATCGACCGGCCATCCCCCTCTCGCTCCGTCATACCGGACCCCGATCCGGTATCCATGCAGCCATCCCATCTAATTGCTTCTCACATTCAGCTCCAAAGCATGTATCCCGCATCAAGTGCGAGATGACGGAGAGTGTAATAGCTGTTTCTGGATGATGTCTGCCAAAATTGCATTCAGAGCTTCCGGCTGTTCAATTGGTACATAGTGCCCACATGAAGGAATGACAAAAAGCTGACCACGTGGTGCAGAAGCAGCAAGCGCAGAACTTGCCGCAAGCCCTGGTGCCAGATCATCTTCACCTGTTACAACGATGACAGGGACCTGACATTTCGAGATCAACAGATCGTGGCTGGCACGGGTGTGAAACACACTAACGCCACAGGCAATGGCCTCAGGAGATTGTTCCATCGCCATCTCTCGCGCAGCCTCAAGGGCCGCCTTGTCCGAAGATCCGGAAAATAGTGGCGCCCAATATTTTTCCCAGGCAGCATCCAACCCCTTACAATTAATGAGCTCCAGGGCTGACGCAAATAAAACAGGGTCTGCACGATGTCTGGCCTTGGTACCAATGAGAACCAATGCGGCAATACGCTCGGGAGCTGCGGCAGCAATTTCCAGTGCACACGACCCGCCCACAGAGCAACCAACGACGATCAACTGATCCTCATCGACTTGCTTGAGTGCCTCGGCAGCCCATTCTTCGATTGAGCCCCCAAAACCATACAGCGTTGGCGCGTATGTTGATCCAGGAAGCAAATTCATTTGCTTTGCCCACATAGACCCATCCAACGGTAACGCATGTAACAACAGCATCCCTGTTTTCTCTTTGTACATGCGATTAATATTTTGGCTGGGCATAAGCTATTATCAACAATGATGTTTCTACACACCAGAGCAACGAGAAGTATCTTGACTGCCAACGACTCAATTTTGTGATGTCGTGACTAAAACCTAAACACCCACATATTTGGTCAGCAAAGTGTGATCATCACGCAGAACGCTGGCGTCAACGGTTTCGCGATTGCGACCGTTTTCGATGAAGGCGACACGGTCGGCGATTGACAGAACGGCGTCGACACGTTGTTCAACCAGGATGACCGCGACACCTTCGGCTTTCATGCGAACGATCACCTGTCTGATCTGTTCGATCATGGATGGTTGCAGACCTTCTGTAGGTTCATCGAGCAACAATACAGAGGGTTCGATGCACAAGGCCCTTGCGGTCGCCAGCATTTGTTGTTCGCCGCCTGACAATGTTTCCGCGGCCTGATCCAGGCGTTCGCGCAGGCGTGGGAAAATATCCAGCACGCGGTTGCGGGTTTCTTCCCCCTTGCCACGCACCATCAGTCCAATTTCAATATTTTCAGCAACGGTCAGTTCGGAAAACAGGCGGCGACCTTGCGGGATATAACCGATTCCCCGACGCGGCACCTCGTGCGCTGGCAATTTGCCGAGGTCTTCACCTGCCAGTGATATCGACCCGGCCTTCAACCTGAGCAATCCCATGATGGCCTGCATGGTGGTGGTTTTTCCGGCCCCGTTGCGGCCCAGCAGGCAAAGGATTTCGCCCGGTTTGGCGGTCAGCGACAGTCCGTGCAGAATTTTGGCTTTGCCATAGGCGACGTCAATATTGTTGATTTCCAGCATCAACCCGTCCCCAGATAGGCGGCCTGGACATCCGCATTGGCATGGATTTGTTCCGGCGATCCTTCGGCCAGAATTTCGCCGAAATTCAGCACGGTGATAAAGTCCGCCATTTCCATGACGACATCCATATTGTGTTCGATCAGCAGGATCGTTGTCTGCCCGGCCATGGACCGGATCAGGTTTTTGAAGTCTGCAATTTCGCTGTCGGCCAGGCCTTGTGTCGGTTCATCCAAAATCAACAGCCGGGGCTTTTGCCCGAGACCCATGGCGATTTCCAGCAGACGCTGGTGTCCGTAACTGAGGTCATCAGCAATCTGGTCTGCCCGGTCCAGCAATCCCACACGGGACAGCGCACTTTCGACTTCTCCCTGGACCTGATCGGGATGGCCCGCCAGTCTGCGTCGGACTGCGAGGGCGACATTTTCACGCAAGCTTAATCGTCCAAAGATCGAGGTAATCTGGAACGTATAGGCCATGCCACGGGAGATGCGTTTGTGGGCTGGCAGCAAGGTTACGTCTTCGCCCAGGAAAGCCACGCGTCCGGCGCTGGCAGAAATGCGGCCGCACAGCATGCCGACAAATGTCGTTTTGCCAGCGCCATTGGGTCCAATCAATGCCCGGACCTGGCCTTCCGGCAAGTCAAAATTGACGTTCGAGACAGCCTGCAACCCGCCAAAATTACGCGACAGTCCCTGCGTGGTGAGCAAGTTGTTTGGCGCAGTTGATCCTAGGGCAGCCATGGGGCAAACCTCCTGCGGATTTCACCAACCAGACCCTGACGGGCAAACAAGGTCAACAGTACGAGGGCGACACCGGCGAATAACATATAGGCGCTGGTCAGGCCGCTGGTGATATCGATCAGATAGAACATGAACAGGGCACCCACCAACGGCCCTGTTACCGTTCCCGCTCCACCCAGCAAAACCCAGAGCAGCGGGAAGATCGAATATTGAACGGTGGCAAAACTGGCCCCGGCATAACCAAACAGCAACCCGTAAAAAGCACCGGCAGTGCCCGAAATGGTGCCGGACACAATGACGGCAACCAGTTTGTGTCGGAAGATATCGTAGCCCAGCATACGGGCGCGGTCTTCGTTTTCCCGGATGGCAATCAAAACCTTGCCAAAGGGCGCCTGTACCAGTTTCAGAATGATCCACAGACATACTGCAAATAGGGCGAGAGCCGTCAGATATCGATTGGCGGGGTCGCTGACATCTATGCCGGCAATGACGCGACTGGCTTTCTGGATCACGAAACCTTCGTCGCCCCGGGTCCATTCCCCGAAATAGAGCACCACCAGATAACCGGTCTGGGCGAACATCAGGGTCACAATCATGAAGGCCACCCCGGTTGTGCGCAGGGCAAGAAGGCCAACAACTGTCGACAATAGAAAGGCTGCGACCACGCCGCTCAGCAAGGCCGCCTCGGCAGAAAATCCCAGATGCTGGATCGTCAGGCCCATACCGTACATTCCGGCGGCGAAGAACATGGCATGGCCCAGGCTGAGCAGTCCGGTATAGCCAAACAGCACGTTGTAACCCATGGCATAAACCGCCAGCACCATCACCCGGGCAAGATTACCGTGATGATAGGCAGGTAACACAAAGCCCAGCAGCAATAACAAGGCAATCAAGCCACCATGAAGGACAAGCGATTTTCTGATGTCGCTCATGACGAGCGTTTCCCGAACAAGCCATTGGGTCGGAAGATCAAGACGAATGCCACCAACAAGGTGGCCAGGATTTTTGCCAGGGTCGGGGTGAAAAACACGGAAATGATACCGTCACTCATGCCGATCAGAACAGCGGCAACAACCGTACCCATCAGGCTGCCCAGCCCCCCGATGATGACAACGATGAAGGACAGCAACAGCGGATCACCGCCCATCAGATAATGGGCTTGCTGGATCGGCACAATCAGCACGGCGGCCATGGCCGCCAGGGCAGCACCGAGGCCAAATACAATCGCGTAAACACGTTCGACCGGAATGCCAAAGGCCTGGGCCATTTCGCGATCCAGCTGGGTTGCGCGCAAGATCAGGCCAATGCGGGTTTTGGCCATCAAGGCCCAGACCCCCAACAACAATAATATGGCCATGCCAATGACAAACAGTTTGTAGCTGGAATAGCCAAACCACGGCGTATAAAAACGATGACTGAACGGCGCCTGCACCGGACGTGCATCGGGGCCATAGGTCATCAGGACGACTTGTTGAATGATGTAGAGAATACCGATCGTCGCCACGATGGTACTTTCAGGATCATATTTCAGACGCTTGAGAACGGTCAGATCAGCTGCCGCCGCGATAACCCCGGCAGCCAGCGGTGCCACAACCAGGGCAACAAT
>Ga0233449_1003232_pt1 | contig 12107 bp, 12 predicted proteins | sample SI_124_October20_FD_183012 | JGI IMG/M metagenome (GOLD analysis project Ga0233449, IMG submission 183012) | Seawater microbial communities from Saanich Inlet, British Columbia, Canada - SI_124_October2016_200_MG | ecosystem: Environmental > Aquatic > Marine > Inlet | place: Canada: British... | reverse complement strand
ATACATGATCAAATCCGCCTGGCATTTACAACCCGGAATTATTTTAGGGGCATTTTGTTTTGGCGTTATCCTTACTGTTACCACAGGAATTTTAAGCAGCCTTGATGTCATAAATAATAAACCCCTTAAAACCATCAGGGAAACGGAGTCATAAAAATAGGATGCTTTCTTTTTAATCCATGAAAAACTATAGACATTCCAGATTCCTCTTAAGTAGTCTCATCCTAATCACAATGGTGACGACATTACCAAACACCACAAACGCTGAACGGAATTTCTATGTCCCCAGAGATCCTTACGTCGCCCCTCCCTATGTACCGCCGCCACCACCTTCCTCACGACTCAACCTGATAGACAATGGAGATGGAACTATCACTGAAACTAAATCGAAATTGATGTGGACCCAAAAAGACAGCTTTGCCGATCTAGGAAAATGTTTGAACTGGGTCGATTCCAAAAAATATGTGGAGAGTCTCACTATAGGCGGACACGCCGACTGGCGAATGCCTGAGGTTTGGGAATATGGAAAGATATACGACAACACCGAGTCAAACGTCATGGCGATGGACCATGACCCGGAATACCCGCTGGCTTTATCAGATTTGTTTGCGGATGGTGCAGCCTACTGGTACTGGTCGTCCGAGCATGGGAACTGCTGCGCCCGTACCGCTTATTTTGTCACCGGCATGCCTTTTGTTCGCACTTTGGACAAATGCACAAAAGGTGGTGTTCGCGCAGTAAGAAACCTTCCTTGAATTTTGAATTTCAGCTCAAGCCATCCATTTCAATTCTCTTGTCAGCTGTTTCGGATAAAATCTTTCGAATTTCAAGATTGTTTTCTAAAAACAAATTAAAATCAGAATCACTGAGAACAAGCAGATCGGAGAACCCTAAAGATTTTACCGAAAAAGTTCTGGGATATTTTTTGATCAATGCTATCTCCCCAAAAAAATCTCCACTTCCCAAACGAACGGGTGTGGGTGGCATCTCGACTTCCACACAACCGGAGGCAATAAAATACATGGCATGGCCAATGTCCCCCTGCTTGACAATCAGTTCTCCGGGAACGGTCAGCATGGGTTTTAAAAGCCGCGATATATGGCTTAACCGATCAGGGGGGATACTTGAAAAAAGAGGAACACCGCGCACCAGTTCTTCGGGGTCCTGGTGAAGGTCCAGAGTGGGACGGGGTTGGATTTTTTGAATCCGTACCTGCAAATCTTCTTCCAGATTTTTAAAAACCTCTCCACTGATAACCGTCTCCTCGCGCAGTTGTTCGTAATCCGATTCCTGAAGCCTCAGCGCAACATGATTTAAATAACGTTTTTGCAATATTTGAAAATAATCCGGGTACTGGAGTTTTAGCATTTGCAAAGCCTGCTCGGTGTTTTCTAACCTGTCTTCGATAAAATCCTTTAAAGTTTTTCCCGCCTTTTCTCCAATCAGCAATTCCATTTTTGAGATGAAGACTAATAAACTTTCCTTCATCACGGTTTGGACTGAAAGAAGAATTTCGAAGCGGTCTGCCAGGTGCGTTGAAAGCATCTTGCTATAGCCAAACTTGCGGTGAAGGAAGAGCGCAAATTGAAATCGCCAGTTAAATTGCAGAATTTTTTTTGAAGATTTCTGATAACCGGCATTCTCAGTTTGCAAACCATCCTGCATGTCTTCCACCTGTGCTAAAAGACGACGGACAATATAGGTTGATATATAACCTTCCTCAAATAGTTTCAAATACGCCGTTTTCTCAAGTGCGCATAAATCAAAAAAGCCTACTCGAATCCAATCCTCTTCAGAGAGCTCTTTCGACTGAGACAGTAAAACATCTACCTTCTCTTCATCCTTCCGGTAGTGCTTCAAGATTTCATCGTGCAATTCAGGTTTAATGTCGTAATCGCGAGCCTTGCTTCTCAGGGAATTTTGAATTTTAGTCAACGAATGTTTCAGGGCTCTGCTTTTAATAATTTGATCAACAGGATCAAGCTGATCTAATCCGAACAGTTTCAGCACGGCTCCCATTGTTGTGGCGTTAAATAGAAGTGTGAATAAAACAAAGCCTGTGACCAGAACTCCAATGAACCTTTGTATTTCTTCAGCGAATGATGCGTTTTCCATAACGGATAACGCCAGCGCCAAAGAAACGGCACCTCTAAGTCCACCCCATAGCATGACCCCTTTATAAGCATTGTTGATTTTTGCAGCACCCGGTCTTCTTTCAAACAAGGGAAGCATGCCAAAAAGGATTAGTGCGCGTGCCACGAAGGCTGCCAGAACAAGTATGGCAAGCAAAAGCCCTTCAACCAGGCTGATATTTTCCATTATTTTGGGAACCACCATTCCCACCAGAACAAAGATGACGGAGTTCGCCCAGAAAGCAAAATGGTCCCAGGTCTCATGCAATTTCTTCCAGGTTTCGGGAGAAAGGGTGGCATGACCAAACGAACCCACAACCAGAGCCGCACCGACTACCGCCATGACCCCTGAAACATGGAGATAATGTTCTGCAAGAATGAAAGAAAAATAAGCCAGCGACAAGGTGAGCGTGATCTGAACGAGCGGATACTTTCCCATTCGCGACATTACGGTACAGAAACTGTAGCCCATTACCAATCCGACAAGAATTCCGAATAGGAACACTTTGAAAAAAGATTGCACTCCAGAAAAAATATTTAAATCGGAATCTCCTGTCAACATGGCAGTTAAAATTCCAAATAGAACGATTGCGGTCGCATCGTTAAAAAGGCTTTCGCCTTCCACCAGCACCGACAATCTTTTCGGAGCCTGCAACTCTTTAAAGATAGCCATGACTGCCACCGGATCGGTGGCCGACACAATGGCTCCCAATAGCAGGCAAACAATCAGCGAAACACCTGATATCCAGTGCAGCGCATAACCCACCAGGAAAGCTGAAATTAGAAGTCCGATGATCGCAAGCAGAAGAATAGGACCGATGTCATCCATCAGCCGATGCGAGTCGATTCCCAATGCGGCTTCAAAAACCAAAACAGGAAGAAAAATGAAAAGAACAGCGTCTGAAGAAATACGGAACGAACTCAGGCTGGCCAGAAAATCGTGAAGGATACCCATATGCTGCAGGTCCATTCCCCATTCCGCGGAATAACCCAGGAAACAGCCTATTACTGCCAATAAGACGGTATATGGGATATTAAGACGATGGGAAGCGGGATACATCAGGGCAGCCAGCCCTAACAAACCACTTAAACCTAATACGGGTAACCAGATAGGATCCAAGGGATCTCCTGTAGTGCAGGTTTACCTTATACTTTTAAGATAGTTTGGCAATATTCGTTCGTCAACCGTCTATATAAAATTAGCGCACGAAAAAAATTAAAAAATCAAATTTGAGGGAATATTTTGATTCTTGCTAATTTGAAAAATATCTCATAAATTAGAAGAGTCTGATAAATTCACAGGTCTAGCGCATGACCCAGGGAATACGGTTTGGAGATTTCGTAAGGGAAGTCAGCCTTAAACAGAACTATATTTCCTATAATGCTCTTACCCCGCCGGTAAAACTCGATGAAGCGGGTAACGAGATCCCTTACCAACCTGCAAAACTTCAACTACGCGGCATCGATATTTATCGCCTTCTAGGGCCCTATGTTGGAACCCGCCTGGTCAATCAGATAAAAGCCGTCGTTCCATTGGCTGCATACCTTTTTCTTTTCCAGATCCTTATTCTTCGCCAGAGTGTTCTTGATCATTGGGTGATTTCTGCCGGATTGATCGCCGTCATTTTGGGGCTGATGATTTTTATGGAAGGATTGAAATTAGGGTTGATGCCGTTCGGCGAGATTATAGGACACACGCTGCCTAAAAAATCCAAGTTGGGCGTGGTGCTATTGATTGCTTTTTTATTGGGTATTGGTGTGACGTTTGCCGAACCGGCAATCGGAGCACTGCAAGCAGTCGGTTCCATTGTGGATGTGAACAAAGCCCCTTATCTTTATACTTTGTTGAACAACTGGACAGGCGCTCTGGTTCTGGTAGTAGGAATGGGCGTGGGATTGGCAGCTGTTCTCGGCACCTTACGTTTTCTAAACGGCTGGAGCCTTAAGCCAATGATCTTTATAACTTTGATTCCCACCCTTGCCTTGACTGTCTTTTGCATGTTTGATCCGGAATTGAACAAAATTCTGGGCCTTGCCTGGGATTGCGGGGCAGTGACTACAGGGCCGGTTACCGTACCCTTAGTGCTTTCGCTTGGAATTGGAATTGCCTCCGCCGCAGGAAAAGGCAACTCCTCCCTTTCTGGATTTGGAATTGTGACGCTTGCTTCTCTTTTTCCCATCATCGGCGTTATGGGTCTCGCAATCTATGTTGCCTCGACGGTCAGCCCCGAGGCCATCATCCAGGCCGCTCAGGTCGTGGTAACGCAATCGAGTGGAGGCTGGTTGCAGCAAACACCCTATGTGGAAATTATTTCGGGGGTCCAATCCATCGTTCCTCTGGTGCTATTTTTATTTCTGGTTCTAAAGGTGCTATTAAAGGAAAAGATTCCTGAACCCGGAATTCTTTTTTATGGGCTTTGTCTTTCTGTTCTAGGAATGATCATATTTAATATTGGGTTGAGCTATGGTCTGGCTAAATTGGGAAGCCAGTCAGGTAGTTTTGTGCCTGCAGCATTTGCGCCGATAGAAAATGTTGAAGGCTCTCCTTTGTACGTTTATGCCGTCGGAGTTTTTATTGCCGTATTCTTTGCCTGGATACTCGGTTTCGGAGCCACCCTGGCGGAGCCCGCATTAAATGCTTTAGGTCAAACCGTGGAAAACCTTACTAACGGAGCGTTTAAAAAAAGCATGCTCATGTATGCCGTTTCCATCGGTGTTGGATTCGGAATCAGCCTCGGAGTCCTGAAAATAATTTTCGAAATACCCATTGCCTATCTTCTTTTACCCGGTTACACATTAGGGGTCGTGCTTACCGCTTTTTCCACAGAGGAGTTTGTGAACGTGGCGTGGGATAGCGCAGGTGTGACCACCGGACCGGTGACCGTTCCGCTTGTGCTGGCTATGGGTTTGGGTTTTGGCAACGCCGTCAGTGCCATCGAAGGTTTCGGCATTTTATCTATGGCATCCATCTGCCCCATCCTGTCTGTTTTGATTACTGGTATTTGGGTTCAATTTAAAAAACGACAAGCGGACATACACCGTATAGAAATTTTAAAAGGCCAGGAGGGAGTCGCATGATTCAAAGAGAAATTACGGTCTTAACAGATATTGTGTTGATTACCTGTATCGTACAACGAGGAGTGGCAGATGACATCATCCAAGCCGCACGCGAGGCCGGCGCACAGAGGGAGCCACCGTTTATTTTGCTCGCGGCATGGGCATAAGAGAACGCCTTGGGATTTTGGGGGTTTCAGTTGAAGTAGAAAAAGAAGTCATTGAAATTGTGGTGTCCAAAGAACAGGTAGAAAGAGTTTTCGAGAGAATGTATCTTGCCGGAAATCTGGATACTCCCGGCATGGGAATCATGTACATCACGCCTCTCGATAAAGCAGCTACTTTCATTCCCCCTGAAGTTTTGAAAAAATTCTCATAACGGCAATAACTCATGGAAAATAAAACGATCAAAAAAGAAAAACGCATTACTTGTTTTTTGCCCAAAGGAGAAGGAATAAAAATTGTTGAAATGCTTCATGTAGAAAAAAATATAGACACAACCAATGTTCATTCAGGAAGAGGGTTGAGAACGGTTGCTAGCGTTAAAGATTATGGCGCCTGGTCGGAGCAGGATATCTTAACGGTAATCATAGATGCAGACCGCGCCAAAGAAATCTTTGAGTATATTTTTTTCCAAGGAGAGCTCAATAAACCGGGCGGGGGGTTTATTTTCCAGGCAGACGTACAACGATCCACATCCTTTTGCCTACCAGAGATTGAGGCAAGTGAATAAATGCCCTCCTTACCAAAATATTTCCTTAAAATTTAAATATTAAATCCGACTGAAATTTTTGCTGCTCGTCAATAGCGCCTCTTTCCTGCTGAGTATTGTAATAGGTAAGAGTCAGCTTAATCCCTTTTCGCAGCCCCATAGACCCAGACACTTTTACACCGCGACCATTGTTCCTCCCACCCTGGAAATCAGAATCTGCCAATGCATCCAACACGGCTTCCGTTTGCACCACCCGGTATAACAATTTGATATCCCAATCTGCAAACTTCTGCCCAGACTTGCCATAGGCGAACCCTGCATGCCAGGCGGCATCCAAATCAGGCTGACCCGGCGCCAAAGCACCTGTATTTTTCGCATATTCAGCAAAAAACTTGAGCGGCTTGCCATAGGCCGAACCAGACCACATGCCCATTAGATCTACCACTTTTACTTCGGAAAGCGTGTTGTTCGACGCAGTTCCTCCGGTGGGAGCAGTAACCGGATCTTCATGATCTGCATAATCGTAGTAAGCCAGAGCCACACTGAATTTACCAAGACCCGTTTGTTGCTCAAGAATTCCCTGATATGCAAAAAGTTTAATATCATCTCCCGGATTGATTTCATCAATGATGAACTGGCCTAGAATTAATTTCAAGTTTGTGTTTCCCATTTTATGAGAAAACTGCTCAGCGATTCCTTCCACATTGACATCCCCATCCCAGATCAATTGCGACTTCCTAAATGGAACCGGGAATTTGCCTGCCTGTAAAACGAAAGGTTTCGGCGTCCATTTGAAAAAAGCACGGTCAAGGTTGAAAGATTTATTCCCAAAACCACTATCAAGAGTCGCGTTCGACGAAGTCGCGCTACCAAGAGTTCCGGTTACAATGCGGAATCCAATATCCAAATCTTCGTACAGATGAACGGTGGACCCCAAGCGGAAACGAAGACGCAATTGGTTTCGATCCAAAGTATTGGCCACAGCCTGATCTCTTTGGTCATGCTGATAGCGCAAGCGGAAATCGCCCTTCCAGGAAAATCTTTCAAAGGCGTCTAAAATTGCGAATTTTGATTTATATTTATCTTCGAAAACCCGCATTGCCCGTTCGTAATCTTTTTCATTTGCAAAAGCTGTAGCGCCAGAAATCATCCAAAAAAGGATCACGAAAATAAAAAAAGGTTTGGTGAAAGGTTTGAGCATCAATAACTCCTGAGCAGATCTAAATATTTTCACTATCGTGAACCATTCGTATGGCCTTGATAAAAGCAAAAATCGATTGGCCGGGTTGCAGATTTAAATTAGATAAAGACTTTCGAGTGATCGTGGCAAGAAGCGGGCGGCCTGCATCCAGTTCTATATCTACAGAATATCCCACGTTTTTTCCAATCTTTTTTACTTTTGTTTTTAAAATATTTAAGACGCTCGTCAATCCTTCTGGGGGTTGGGTGGCTAAACTTACGTCTTTGGAATGGATGTGTACTCGAAGTTCCTGTCCGGGATTGATATTCTGAATGGGCACACTCAACTCCTGCCCCATAAAATCCAGCCGAGTAATTCCAAACTCAGTATCGTGCTCTAAAACGGTGGTGTCAAGCACCGCACCGGAATGCTGGTCGCCAATAGCATCACGCAAATGGATGTCGGAAAAAACTTTTTCTACCGGACCGCAATCCACTACTTTTCCGTTTTTTAAAATTACCATGGTATCGACAAGTTGCAATACCTCGCTCATTGAATGGGTGACATAAATAATGGGAATTGAAAGTTCTTTTTCTATTTTTCGAATGAATGGAATGATTTCGGTCTTTCTTTGAGTATCTAAAGCGGCGAGAGGTTCATCCATTAAAAGAATCTGCGGGCTGGTAAGCAAAGCCCGACCCAATGCGACTCGTTGTTTTTCTCCGCCTGATAATTTTTCGATGCCGCGCTGCAAAAGATTTTCCAACGCCAGCACACGCACCACTTCTTCAAGATGAAGTTTCCGTAAACCCAAAGGCGTACGCTTATATCCATATAAAAGATTTTCACGAACATTTAAATGAGGAAAAAGACGGGCCTCCTGAAATACCATACCGATCGCCCGTTTGTTAACCGGGATGAAAACATTCTCATCCTGCCAAACCTTTCCGGCAATTTCCATACGTCCCGATTTTTCCAATCCCGCAAGACAACGCAGCAAGGTGGTTTTTCCTGAACCCGATGGGCCAAACACAACCGTGATTCCCGATGCAGGAAGTTTCAAATCTACATCGAGATTAAAACCCGGGTAGTCGACCTTAAAAGCTGCTTTTAAAAATTCAGTCATGAAACATGTACCGGCAATTTTTTATTAATGGAATAAACCATGACCAAAACCAGAAAAGAAAACAATAACAGGCTTGCCGAAAGTATATGTGCCTGCGTGTATTCTAAAACTTCGACACGATCATAAATTTCTATGGATATAACTTTCGTTTTTCCCGGGATATTTCCTCCAACCATCAAAACCACGCCGAACTCTCCCAAAGTATGGGCAAAACCTAAAACCGTTGCGGTAAGGTAACCCCGTCGAGACAGGGGGAGAATTACCGAAAAAAAGGCATCCCACCTCGATGCCCCCAAAGAAGCGGCGGTCTCCAAAGGAACATTGCCAAGCGATTCAAAATTACTTTGTAAAGGTTGCACTACAAACGGAAGCGAATAAAGAGTTGAGGCAAAAACCAAACCTGCAAAAGTAAACGACAGGGGAGCACCTGTTAAAGCTTGAACAGGCCCTCCAATCCACCCATTCGGACCCAGCATGATCAGCAAGTAAAATCCTAATACGGTGGGTGGCAATACTAAAGGCAGGGCAACAACAGCTTCTATCCCAACACGCATTTTTGATTGGGTATGCGCCAACCACCAGGCCATGGGAGTTCCTATTACTAATAGAATCACCACCGTAACTCCTGCCAGTTGTAAGGTAAGCCAGACAGGACCAAAATCGAGCGAGTTTAATTCCATTTTTTTGTTCTATAAATGTTCAAGGGAATAACCATAACTTTCTATTATTTTTTGTATTCTTTTACTTTTCAAAAAAAGCAAAAATTCCAGGGCCGCTTTGTTTGTCTTTGCGCGTTTTAATAATAGGGCCTGTTGCCGGATAGGGTCGTGCCAGTCAGAAGGAACGGTCCACGAATAACCCTTGAGTTGTCCGTGGTTTCTGTTTAATTGAGAAAGGGCTATGAAACCTATTTCCGCATTTCCGGTCACCAGAAACTGAAAGGTTTGTGAAATATTTTCTCCACGAACCAGCCGATGTTGATTTTGTTTCCAAAAACCCTTTTTCCTTAAAACCTGTTCAGCGGCTTTTCCATAAGGAGCTGTTTTTGGATTAGCGATTGCCAGATAGCGAAAATTTTTCTGATTTAAAATTTGCAAATCGTTTCTCAAAAAAAGTGTGGAATCGGCACTCCATAGAGCCAATCTACCCACCGCATAAGTGAAACGGGACCCTGGAACACCTATTCCATCTTTTTCCAGAAGTTCAGGTCGCAAAGAATCCGCTGCCAGCAAAACATCGAAAGGGGCTCCCTGCTTGATTTGGGCATAGAGCTTTCCTGTCGACCCCGAAATCACCACCACCTTGTCCCCGGTTAAACTTTCAAATTCTCCAGACAATTTTTTCAATGGCAAAAGGAAGTTGGAAGCCACCGCAACTCTAACTTCACGAGCCTCTAATTTCTGGCCAACAAAAAGAAAGAACACCAACAATACCGCACCAACTATTCCAGACCTACCACCAAGCATACAATCCCTCGTTATGTTTTTAAAAATATAGCGCTACATCGTTATATATCAAAAAACATAATGCCTGTCAAATTTACCTGTAACAGATTTTTAAACTCCCAATGGATAGGGTGTCACAATCGCTCTATTCATTTGGGCAAAAAAGAGGAGTTCCATTGGGAGATGAGCCACCTAACCCTGGGAAATTCAAAAAAATCACCAAAAAATTCATTTTTTTTGCATTAGAGGCTAAAGTTTTAAAGTTTTCTGCCGAAGAGACCACCACGTAGAGGTGTGCCAATAATTAGGAATTTGACATGGAAGTTCAAGTTATTCAGGCCCGTCCCCAGCTTGTATTTGCTGGAAATTCAGGACGTTGCGAGGATTGCGAGGAAGAAGAACGGCAAGATGCTCTTCAGGAAGACATCACCCAGGACCGGGTCAATCTTTCCCAGGCATCTTTAAAACTCGCCGAAAATTCTAATTCTGGAGAATCCAACTCCGGGAACGCAGAAAATGATCTGACAACAGAAAACGGGGATGATGAAAACACAGGTTCTCAGTCCGCCGGGCCTAAAACCGAACTGCAGTTATCAGAGGAAGAGAGACGCATACTCAATGAACTAAAGGCAAGAGACGCTGAAGTTCGCGCACATGAAGCCGCACATTTAGCCGCTGCTGGACCTTATGCAAACGGGGCTCCAACTTTTGAGTTTCAAACAGGGCCTGATGGAAGGCAATACGCCACGGGAGGTGAAGTTTCTATAGACACCTCCCCCGTCCCCGGCGACCCTGAAGCAACAGTCCGAAAAGCCCAAACAATTAAAAGAGCCGCTCTTGCCCCCAGGGAGCCTTCAGGTCAAGACAGGCAAGTAGCCGCCCAGGCAGCGCAACTTGAAGCCCAAGCCAGACAAGAAGCACAAGCCGAAAAGGCAGAAGAAAATGATGAATCGCGCGAAAATAATTCTGAAAAAACCGTAAAAGCCACAAACGCTCAAACCGAAAATCAGGCAACGCCTGATAATAATGAAGAATCATCCACCGAGTCGCCTTTTACCAAAAGGGTAAAAAACCAGTTTACAACCTCGGGCGGGTCGACTTCCGGCAACCTTCTAAACATCATCTCCTAATTTTTTTAACCATCAGTTTAGTATGAACTTACAAGAACTGAAATAGACCCTGCAATTTCAAAAACTTTATGTCCCTCTGCGACTTTACCTATCCATCCGGTCTTTAAAATTGGTATTTTTTGTAGTTACTGATAAAATATTTTTCGATGTGCCGAATCTCATAGAGAATTAGGTGGCTGCAATTTAAAAATTTTCTATAGGAATAAAATGGAAGACGAAAAAAAAATTTTGGTGGTTGAAGATTCTAGCCTGCAACGAGAAGTGTGCGTTGACCAGCTTAGGGATATAGGATTTAATAATGTTTTTGAAGCTGAAAATGGTATTGCAGCTTTAGAAATTCTTAAAAAAAATTCCATCGATTTAATATTGTCTGATTGGGATATGCCTCAAATGGATGGCCTCGAGTTATTAAAGACTGTAAAGCAAGACTCAAACTTGCAAAATACGCCTTTTATTTTCTTAACAGTCCACGACAACCAGGAAAAAAACAAAGAAGGAATGGTATACGGTGCCGTAGACTACATAGTAAAACCCTCATCCCCGAGCGACCTCAAAGAAAGCATTGAGATTATTTTTAAGCGCGGCATCAGAAATATTTTGATTGTCGAAGACTCCGATCTGCAGCGTGAAATTTGTATTGTTCAATTACAACAAATCGGATTTGAAAAAATAATGGGTGCGGCAAACGGGGTTGAAGCCCTGAACTATATGGAAGATAACCCTGTTGATCTTATTGTTTCCGATTGGGAAATGCCAGAAATGGATGGATTAGAATTTTTACAAAATGTAAAAGGGAACCCTAAATTTAAGGATATTCCCTTTTTGATTCTCACTGTTCATAACGATCCGGATAAAAATCAAGAAGCCCTGGACCGAGGCGCATTAGATTTCATTATCAAACCCTCTACCCCAGATAGCCTTCATATGAAGATAAGAAAAATCCTCTATTAATTCTTCCGTGAACCTTTAAAACCCCTCCCACTCAAAAGTCCACAAAACTGTAGAAGCCAAACTAGTTTTCCTACCTGCCTACGCATGGGCATTAACCACTTATAAAACAACCACTTTTTTAACTGTGAAGGTTAGTTTAAAAAAAACCGGTAAAAACCCAACCCACATTCAATGTTCTTTTTTCCAAATATTTTTCAAATCCCAAGCATTTGAGATTATAATAAGTGCTTCAAAAAACAGGACTTTTTTAATTAGTCGTCCCTGAAAAACCCTATTTCCAGAGAAAAATGGTAAAGAAGGTCCGTGTTTTTATTCAGCAATCGGTCGAAAATGGTTTTTGAACAACCACGAAAAAAGAAATAATAAGAAAGCCCTTA
>Ga0233449_1003222_pt1 | contig 12128 bp, 7 predicted proteins | sample SI_124_October20_FD_183012 | JGI IMG/M metagenome (GOLD analysis project Ga0233449, IMG submission 183012) | Seawater microbial communities from Saanich Inlet, British Columbia, Canada - SI_124_October2016_200_MG | ecosystem: Environmental > Aquatic > Marine > Inlet | place: Canada: British... | reverse complement strand
AAACATCTCGCCGAAACTTCAAGAGTCTAAAGATGCAGGCGGATCTAAGGGTTCTCGCCCGCCGAAGACCTCACCTGGACAAGGGTCAACGCCACCACCTCCACCTGAACACGCTCCACCGCCACCGCCACCACCACCACCGCCACCCCCACCTCCGCCACCTCCGCCACCTCCGCCACCTCCGCCACCTCCACCCTTCTAGCCGGTGTGGCCACCTATTCTTGACGCACTTACCTACCAACAAACATCATTGGAGTCTTAAATGAGTTACAACCGTTTCCTTTTCATCGGCCTTGGCGGGTCGGGAGGAGCCACCCTTGGGCACCTCCGAAATAACATCAAAAAGTGGCTTGTCGAGAATGGGCAGCCATCTGATATCCCCGAGGGGTGGCAGTTCCTCCACATCGATACGCCAGACAACGCTGACGTTGGGACAGAACTTGAGCTTCCAGCTAACGAATACATTGGGCTAATCCCAGATGGGGGAATCTCATTTTCGGCCGTTCAAGGAGCACTTGAAAACCAAGTCCTTCTTCACCCCGATATGGCAACCTGGCGGGTGGACCCAGTAGCTTACCCTTACCCTCTTGGTGCAGGGGCCGGCCAATACAGAGCAATCGGTGCCACCGTTGCTATGCATTATTTGGACAAGATCAAAAGAGGGATAAACGGTGCTTATCAGCGGTTAGAAAGCGGAGGCGCTAGGTCGGGTCTATCAACCCTTTACACCGCAGTTACTGGGAAAGCAACGGATACCACGAGCCCAATACGCGTGGTATTGATTTCATCTCTCGCCGGGGGTAGTGGTGCGGGGATGCTAATGACGGTTGCTGACACCCTTCGCGCTATAGACAACGAAGGGTGTAAAGATATTTTCGGCGTTCTCTACACCCCAGATGTCTTTGGAGGGGGGGGCAATATTTCTGGGACCACTCCCAACAGTTTGGCTGCTATTTCTGAAATACTCAACGGCTACTGGTGGGGTGGGAGTATTAATAGAGCAGAGGAGAACCCACCGGCAAAAAATTTAGGGGTACTTGCGTCTAATGGTCTACCGGCAGCGCTTGAGGCCTCTGGCCCTCGTTTTCCATTCTTGGTTGGGCGAACTAATGCCAGGAGCGTGGACCACGGCAGCCCAAGTAATTTATTTTCAATCGTGGGTCGTTCTTTACTTTCTTGGACCACTGACACAGCGGTGCAAGAAGAGTTCATTGCCTACACCATCGGAAACTGGAAAACAGCATCTACCGGTCATGAACAAAGTTCAAAAACATTACTAACCGGCGGGACCGATGCCGAAATCGGCTACCCCGCTATTTCATCTTTAGGGTTCTCACGGCTTTCGCTTGGTACAGAATACTTTGAAGAATACGCCTCAAAGCGAATCGCTCGAGAAGTCACCGATTTCGCCTTGTGGAACCACGTCAATGGCCATGAAGGAAGAAAAAAAGGAGAGGTGCTGGGGATAGTGGATGGCGATGAGATCGCCAGTGCCGTGGCTGCAGACCACTTAAAAGGCTGGCTAGACCGTTGCAGGCTTGATGAGCTTGGTCAACTGCAGAATCAAATACAAGAGTCACTCTTACCTGACGACAAGGCTGACATTTACCGATCATTCATAGACTTAACCAAAAGTTTGTCTGGTATCGGCGGCGCCGAGAGTCTAAAATCTGACGAATGGCTTGACCGATTAGGGAGCGCTCTAAAAACTAGCCAGGTCGCCTACAACGAAGACTACCTACGAGGTTTAGACCAAAAAGGTCATGAGTGGGTCGACAATATCCAAGAGGCGATTTGTCGTGAAACAAAACAGGCGATTTCAAATTGGGGGTTAAAGATTACTTCAGCCCTTTTGGCCCATGCAGGATCTGAAATGGTTCGCGTGGCTAAAGAGTTGCGCGAAGTAGATACCCTCAACTATGGCAACTGGGCCGAAGCGTGGAAAGATACTTTCCGCGGCGCCTTAGACGGCGTCAGCGGAAAAATGCCCGGGGACAACGCCCAACTCAACGAAGCCCTTCGTCTCTCACTTAACTACTGCCAATATCAGGGAGAGAAAATGGGCGCTGAACGAGCGAGCGAACTCACTCTAGAGCTTGTTGATCGTCTCATTCTTCCCATGAAAAGCGCCATAGACGAAGCTTTCGAAGCCGCCGAAGCCACTTGGGACGCAAAGGTATCTGGTTGGCCATCTTGGACAGCGACTTCTATAACCAAGGAACTCCGCCCCCCCAAAAGCGAGCGTACTCTAATCGATCCCAAAGACTGGCCTGGCCTCTTTGATGCCATGCTTGCAGAAAGTTTTCCCTCCGAATTGCCCGGTGAGTTACGCACCACACTGAGGGAAACAGTCTCTCAGGGTTCTTTTGAACCTGCACCGGAGGGCCCCTCCCAATGCATTGAAATCGCTTCAAATTGGATGCCTTCGCTACCAGTTTTTTCGGGAAATCCAGCGTATATGGAACTCTCGATAAATTTTTCATCGAAGCCAATAAAATCTCGAGCCCAACAGTGGATGAAGCGTTCTGCCTCCCCGTTCGGCAACCTCTTAAATACTAGCCTTCGTTCTTACTTAGGCGAAGAGGGCGTGTTCGATGACCAAGTCAGCCCCGCTGAGATTGGGCGACGACAAACTAACTTCCTCGCTGAGCTAAGTGCCGTCATTGATGCTGCAGACCCGTTGGTAGACATTGACACAGATCTCTTGGCCCAGGTTCATACCGCCACCACAGCGACTGCGAGGTACTTCAGCAGGATTCCTCTAGACGCCCATGAACTCACCGATAGAGTCGTCACTCTTCTGGATGCTGCCGGTGTTGACGCAGGGGTGGTCTCCACTATTATGGTTTCAGATAACAAACTCAAAGGTATAGATGTCACCACCACCTTGGGAGCGCCGCACAACCTTCTGACGATTAAATCGTTAATGGAACCAATCAGCGAACAGTGGGCAACAGCAAATGCTGGCGGAAACAATAGTTTCTGGAAAATGCGCCGATCGAAGCCACTTCGTGAATTTATTCCTGCCCCGCAGGCGCTTATTCATTGTTTAATACGGGGCTGGTATACCGCACGACTTCTTGGAAAAATAGACACCAAGGCGCAACCGGTAGAGATCTTTTGCGCCGACCGGGCGCCTGCTCAGTTCCCTAAAAACGAACTCTCTCCAAACTTTGCCGGCCCTGCGGACATGATGGCGAGAATTCTAGAATCTCTTGCCATCGCCTATGTCGAGTGCAGCAGAGACAAAAGCCTTGAACCACTTAGGGCCTATACCGAATTACGGGACCTCGGCAGCTCCTTTCCTGGAACCACCAATGCCAGCCTGTATCAATACGAAACGTTAAATCCAGAACTTAAAAACTGGATAGATACGGGAGAGGTGGAGACGGACAAGGGCTGGGCCGTTAGCCCGGTAGTTAAGACAGAAATGTCGGGGTCCGGCAAAGAAGCGGCGATAGCACGGGCAGCGGCTCTTGGAGGAGTTCTTGAAAAGGAGCTTCTACAAACCAACGATGCCTACAACGCCATGGTTACGGAGAGTAATCAGTTTCCAAATACTCTAACCCATACCAAATTATGGCGAGGGTTAAGCGGGGCTCTAATGACTGAATTCGCGAAGTTGCGTGCCACAGTTGGGGTCTACGAAATCTCTCTAAAAAGCGACGAAGGCCAAAACGGCGGTGGACTTATGGGTGGGGAGTAAAAAGTCGTGGCAACCCTCACCCTTATCCAGTGTTCAGAGGAGGACGCTGGGCTCCAAGATGCCCTAGGGGTTTTACAGAAACTCTCCAAAGCATCGCAAACAAGAGAGATCTTGTGGTGTTCACCTAACCCTCATCGCCAGTCAGGTGGTCCGCCAACAAGGGCTTGGATAATTCAAGAAGGATTCCTAGACGAGGTCGACCTAGATCTTGAAATTGCCAATGCTGGTGCTTTAACTACCATAAACATCTTCACTGTCTGCAGTTTCATGCTCGAAGAAAGCAAACAGGACTCGCTGATCAGAAGCACTACAAAATTCATCAACGACCTCAAAGGCCGCATCGCTCAAACGACAACAACAAATGATTACCGCTTATTCTTCCCGCGGTTTGAAGAACTTCGCCCGAGTAGTGGCTTTTTTCAATCTATCGGTTGCACGAATTTAATTGCCATACCTGAAGATCGAGAGTTTCCTCAAACGGTGGCGTACCCATTGTCCAATACCTCTGGTACCGACCGATTCTCCTGGCATATGGCCGGCGAAATACTCTCCTTAGCCAGTCTTTGGAAAACCATGGACGGCAACTTACTTTTTGAAGCCCCCCCTGCAGTCGGAGGCAACCCAACCGCTCATCTCGTACGCTCATTCACCCGAAGTGCCGTTTCTGCCTATCACTCCCCTGACGAACTACTAAATGCCAAGTCAGACCTGCCAGCGCCTGAAGATTTCGGTCGTCCTCCTCACCCAGGCAAGGCCATTGAAGAATGTGCCCTAGGGGCATACCCAGACAACTTTATAGCTTACGAAGAACCGGCTTTTAACCCGAAGAAAACTGTTAGCGGCAGGCAAGCCATCGCTCTCATCACCAAACGGATTATTTCCGACCTTGTTCATTTACCTCGGACCGTAAAAAACGGCCTCCAGAACGAACTGGCCGCAGCAACTGACGAGATTGCTCAAAGTCTTGTCGGGGGGCAATCGTGGATGCAGGTTGGTACGGGGAAAACTATTGGGGACTCTCCCACTCTCCCAGAAGGCGAGGGCCCCACTCACGATGACGTGCAGGCGCGCATTAGGGGGATTGCCGCTAGCTTTGCAGACCATAGTTTTACCGCACCTCCAGAAGATTGGGATCAACTCCTCACCGCAACGCTCGGCTCTATCGACGGCTCCAAAGCAAATGAATTTCATGACGAGAACTTTGTGACCGTTGATCGCACTAAATTAATTCCGACCACAGGCGGCAACCACCTAGAAACTTCCGTGGAGTCTCTAGGTGGGTTTCCACAAGATTTATTGATCGACTACGACGCATATCAAGAAGTCGAGGAAGAGGCCGTTGAAGAAACTACCGACGAAGAGACCAGTGTTGACGAGGAGCCCGGCAGCGAAGAAACTGTCGACGAAGAGACCAGTGTTGACGAGGAGCCCGGCAGCGAAGAAACTGTCGACGAAGAGACCAGTGTTGACGAGGAGCCCGGCAGCGAAGAAGAGCAGCCAGCGACCCTTCTAAACCTCATCAGTAGACGCTTTGCCAGCCAACGAGAGCGCTCACACGAAATTGCGGCCAGCAGCATTGAGCGCCAGTTGACGCTTCCTTCTCCCTACGGCCATGACTTCGCCAGCAGCTCTCGTGCCGTTAAATATTTCTTCTTTTGTTCTTTTGTTCTTTTGTTCTTGGCCGTCGGCACACTGATTAGACCGGTGCGTGAACTCCTTGCCTTCGAAGGGTTTAGTGCCGCCCTCCGGTTGAAATTGTTTGCCCTTCTCAGTGCAATCATTGCCATTCCCGTTGGCCTTTTATTCCTTCCACAAAAAGAGGCGAAGGCCCGCATTTATCTAATCGTTCTGCTGGCCGCTATCGCTGGTGGGCTCACTATTATTATCCTAGAAGCACCTCGGATCGGCGAGTCTATCTACGGTTCCGAGCTGCTTTCAGGAACGCTCAGTTGGTTGCTGACCATCGCCATTGTGTCTTCCATCATCTTTGCCATGGTCATCGGTTTTCGCCGCACCAAATCAATGACTTCTGGCTGGGCCTACCTCGCCCGACGGTCACTATTAATTCTCGGTCCGATATACGGCATCATCATGTATCTCATTGGTTTTAACCAGGTAGACCCACAATGGGGTTTCGCCAAATCGGTCATTGGGCGAGACTCCCTCTTGTTCAAGGTGACCGTTGTGGTCGCTATCGTCGCCTTTTTAACTAGCGGAATCATTGTTTCCGTAAGTAAATTCCAAAATGAAAAACGCTTAGACATCTACAAGGCCGAGCAATCTTACTTAGAGCAGAAAGCGCAATCTGCGATTTATGTACGTGAGAATTTATCTCAGCACCACATTGAATGGCTCGGTACAGCCGCCGTTCTTCAAAGGCTGATTGCCCACCCTTTCGGTGACACCGAGACCATGGGCGTTCGTACCGCTTCAACACCCTTTGGGTCAGAAATTATTTTGAAATACAAAACAATTACTTTAAACCTTACCAAGTCAGGAAAAGAGGTCTTTAAGAGTAGGGCCAAGCCGGAGCTTTCACCCCCTGGGTGGTTAACCAATAGTTACCGTTTAGCGAGCGATTCATTCATCAACGACCCAAAAGCCAACTCTGAGGATGACACCCTTCCTGAACACTGTTCCTTCCCTTGGGCCTCTGCCGAAGAATCCCCCTTAAACGAAGAGTTTACTTACGGCAGAGGTACCCGTTGGCCATTTGCTCATGCCTTTTACAACGGAGAATTCGACGAAACTCTTCGATCCTCTGCCGATGAAAAGCTTAAAGAAATCATTCTTGAAATTTTTCTTGATGATCCAACCTCTTGGAAAAGCGAAGGGACACAAAATGGCACACGCGGCCTTAGCGATATTTTTTCTGAGATTCTGCCTTCAGACGAAGCGGCCACTCAGTTCTCCATGGGTATGTTCGGCGACCACGATGCAAGGTTCAAAGGGACCAGAGATATGACTACCGCCTTTGCTTGGCCAGATAATGTTGAGCTTCCAACGAGCGCACCAGCGCCCACATCTATAGCCAAACACCAAAACATAAATAGTTCAGTAATTTTTCAAGCTATTCGTGTCGACATTTCAAATTCAACTGATCTTGCCGAACTAGGCCCGGACAGTCCTCCCTCGGGCCCCCCTGATTCTCCCTCGGGCCCCCCTGATTCTTCCTCAGACAATAACTCCTCTCTCTTTGGCGGGTGATTTCCTTATGACTTTCTACTATCGACTACACAGGCTCTTACCATGAGCGGCGGAAAATACTCTCGACAGATCCCTTCCACCGGTCCGCGGCCGCGATACCTGCCACCTTCTCCTCCATCCGGAGACCTCACCCCTCCCCCTCGCTCGTTCATGCTCCCTCAAGCGGATCAGCCCAACGGAAAGTCCACCGGTAAGCCTCTTGCTGACCACGATAAGGCAGCAACTTCTACGCCGATTCGATCTATTGTTTATCTCGCTAACGGGAGAGGACACGCTGGCTCAGGAACCATTGTGGCCGGTGGGCGATTTGTTCTCACCAACGAACACGTAGTAACCGACGAATCCACTATTTGCCGAATGGAAGTCTGGTACACAAACAGTGAAGAGGAAGTAATACCTCAAGGACCACCAGATGCTTACGGAGAAGTGGTTTCCCTAGACAAAGAGCTTGACCTTGCAGTAATAAAACTTATTGACCCGTCTGATGAGTCTCCCCTAACTACCGACAGCGATAAACATCCAGCCATACCTCTGCACGTATCCAAACTTGAACTTGGCTGCACAATCTACGTCCTTGGGTTCCCTGGAGTAGGTGGATCCACCATCACCATGACTAAGGGAATTTATTCCGGAAGAGGGCTGAATTGGGGCGACGAGTTTTATAAGACAGACACCGCAATCAACGGTGGCAATAGCGGAGGTGCTGCCTTTGATGAGCGATGGCGCTTCATTGGTATTCCAACCGCTACCTCGGTGCCCCAAGACCGGGCTGACGGTAAGCGCGATATCGGTTTCGGGCTCGTCCGCCCAGCAAAGTTTGCTGTGCCGCTCATTGAGGAAGCAAAGAAACATGGCTGAGGAGGCAACGTCGCCTGAGTCGACCTATTTGGTTAACTCTTTCAGGGGGGAAGCATTTTCGCCGGAGAAGTAGGAACAGTTCAGCGAAACTTTGAAAGCAGCATTTTTAAAGAACATGCCTCTGTGTTTCTAAATTCTTTTGTCTATGGCCTCTCTCAGCTCCTCGTTAGACCACATTTTGTCGCTCCTGAGCTGTCCCCAAAGAAGTGACGAGCGAAGGAAAAGTGGGTTTCTATTTGGGATGCACCAGCGGCCACTATCCTGCATTGAGCACTCGCCTAAGAACATTTAGCATCGGAAACAACCATGAAGAAACTACTAAAAGGCCTTCTACGCTATGGAAGTGCGGCCATTGGGATTTTCTTCTTAATCAAAGTTTCCCAAACCGCCGCAGGAAAGTTCCTCTTTGAAGGATTCATACAACTTTCTTATTGGCAAATGGCCTTCACGCTTATAGTTATTGTCCTTCTCTTTCGGTTTAAACGAATCTTTCGCCTAACAACAAAGGCCTACTCGCTTGCAGTTCGCTTTCTTGATTTACTCGGAGTTGGCGTTTCTAGGCCACCCGCTCTTAAAATTCCGACACCAATAAAGAAGCGGCGATTTGCTTGGATTCCCTTTATAAAACCACTACAGCCCCATTGGCGAGACTACGAAATTGCTGCAGTTTCTTTTTTACAAAGATTAGGGTTTACTCGGGCTCAAGGCGCCGCTCCAGGGGCAGACGGCGGCGTAGATGTACGAGTGCCGGGCGTACTCGTTGGGCAGGTAAAAGCCCACACATCTAAAATTGGGAGTCCTCAACTCCAACAAATTTTTGGTGTCGCTACGGGAGAAGGCGGTGTAAAAGCACTTTTTTTCTCTAAATCTGGTTACTCAAAAAATGGCATCGACTGGGCAAACCAAAATGGGCTCATTCTTTTTCAGATCACTTACCGAGAAGAAGCATTTGTCGTTACGCCCATAAATTCAGCGGGTCGCAACTTCATATCATCCAACGGACGAAGGTCTTAGTTTCTATTCTTCAGCAGATTGTGCTTGTTCTAACAAATCCAGCGCATGCCGACTGGGGCGGATGAGACCGATTACATCTCCGCCTTCTTCGATTTCTTATCTCTTTGTTTCCTCCCCCATCAATTGGTCAACGTGGAACGACTCCGCTAACGGGTCCTCAGAAACTCCACCGTTTTCACCGTTCCTGAGCATGCCCCTATGAAGTGTGGGAGAATACTAATCCCCCCCTTGAAAAATCTCTGTGTCAACCGCTAACTGCTGCAAAGGGAGAGTTAAATGAGTTATCTCGGCTGGACAAACCTCGTAGACCCGGGCCCTGAAGAATTGTCCGAAATCGTACCCGAGGATCTGCACCCCATAGCACAGGAAAGACTAACTAGGGACCGTGGTTTTGAGGAGATCATTTTTCCTCGGCTTGATTCTGATGATCACTATCTTTTTGGTGAGCTTGCCTACCCGGTTTGGGAAATAACCGCTCCTCGGGACGACGAAGAGATCAACATTCTTAACTACGATCTTGGTTCGATCAGCGTTCGCGTCATGTTTGACTTTGATCATTTTGTGACAATTCTGAGAACCCCTGATGATCTGCCCAACAACGTTTCGCTCCCCGATTTGAGTGCTACAACAGGCGATCCTAAAAGGACTTCCAGCAGTGGCGTCTGCTTCGTTTCACTCATGACTTTCATTGCTCAACACACTCATACAATGCTTGAAGATTTGATGGTGGAGACAGACAAGATTGGGCAAGTATTTATCAACGAAGGCCAACCCGATAAAAACTGCCGTAAGAAAATCTCTCATTTACGAAGCATGTACCTTGAGATGCAAACGATGATTGAACCCACCTTGCAACTTGTTGATGACATCATCAGCGATAAACTAGATCTCTACATTCGCGATGAATCTGGTGAGGCTACCCAGGAGATTTTTCCCCGCGAAATTGAGATCTATTTAATAGACGTCCGTTCGCGTTTGCGACATGACCTTTTAAGGGCTCAATTTGGGTTAGAAGAAGTAGTCACTCTTTCTGCCAACCTCTCTGACCACTTAGACCGCATGACTGCCCGGCATGGTAATCGACTCTCAGCCATCGTTTCGATAATGCTTTTGCCTACTTTTGTGGTCGGTCTTTACGGCATGAACATTGATGCCGGCTATTTCCCAGAATTTGGCTGGATCAATGGTTACCTTTTTGCTTGGGTACTCATCGGAGGTCTCACTCTCGGACAAATCATCTTATTTCGAAAATGGAAATGGTTGTGAAGTAAAGGTTGGCCCTCAATACCTTGACGAGGGTGGGGTGAAGCCGTGGGGCCAGATGGTTTTGTGGTCCCAGTGAACGTTGGCAAAGGACGCTCCGGTGACAGTAGCACCTTCAAGGTTTGCTCCTCGGAGGTCTGCGTTGGTAAATACTGCTTCTTTGAGGTACACCCCTGTGAGGTCTGCGCCTTGGAGATTGGCCGCCGCAAGGTTGATCCGTTCAAGGTCCGCAGCATTAAGTTTGACCCCCTGAAGATTTGCTTCTCGAAGGTTTGCATGGGTGAGGTCAACTTCTAAAAGGTTTGCCATACGGAGGTTTGCCCCAACCAATATAGCTCTGTGCAGATTTGCCTGTACGAGGTTGGCGCCGCGAAGGTTCGCTCCCGACAGATTGGACATTTTTAAATTCACTTCGTATAAGTGGGCGCCGGTAAGGTCGGCGTTTATCATCCTCGTTTGTTCAAGGTTGGACCAATTCAGGTGAGCACCTACAAGGTTGGCCAATTCAAAGTTTGCACCACTGAGGTTTGATTTTTCCGTGGAAAGCATTCTTCTTCGTCCTCTTGCTCGACGCATTAATGCGCGTTTTATTCGAGGATTTTCACTGTTGAGAAGCACTCCGGGCATGTTTGCTTTCCACAAGTTTGCGCCTCGTAGGTTGACGCATTGCAGATTTGCTCCGGTGAGGTCTGCTTCGGTTAGGTTTGCCCGCTGCATCTGAGCTTTAAAGAGGTTGACTCCCATAAGTTGGGCGCCAGACAAGTCGGCATCTTGGAGTTGAGCGGCGGGCTCAATCGAATAGCCGTTTACTTTCAACTCAGTTAGCCCTCTAAGAAGTGCCCGGCGGGGCCGTTGGGGTCTACGATTTCGGCGATGTCGGCCCAGGGGGCGAGGAAGCGTACAAACTGGCAATCTATATGGACGTCATAAAATATTGTTGAAATGAGGCCCTGGTTAGTGGGCCAGAATGCTTGTTGGGAAGCCAACATTTCTTCATTTCCCCATGGACAGTTGTGTTCCACCGTGGCCAAGGCGTGTTTTTCAAACTCGGGTCGCCAGTCGGCTTCGGGCAAAAAGAGGTCTTCTATCTCGAGTTTTTGACCGGTGGCGACTTCGTATGTTGCCACCTCGCTTATAGAGTCGCTGCCCGATCCACCAGTGTCGTAACCAGTTTGTCGCAAAAAACTGACCGAATGGTTGTCTTGATGGAGGACCTCGAAGTGGTCGAAGAACCAATGCCCAAACCATCTTTCATGTATGAGTACTTCGTTGAGTTGGTCAGAGAGCCCTCGGGCAAAGAATGCTCTGGTTTCGTTGTTGATGCCTTCGTCGTTTCCGGTGCCTTCTACTATGGGGTAGTTGAAGGTTTCGGAAAACCAAATCCCGGTTGAGGGCACGGCGAATTCGCAGTTTATTTCTACGTCAATGACGGTGTAGTTGAGGTTTTCGCTCTCTTCCGGGGTTTTGGTGAGGTCGCATCCTTCGAAGCTTGGGTTGACGGCCAATATTGGGGCGAGGGCAATGTCTTCGGTTGAGGTAAAGCGGTTGGCTTCGTCGGGGTCGTCAACAAGCACCCATTGGCCGTCCCATTGGTAGGTATTTATGGTGAATGGGGTGTCGCAGCAGTAATGGCTGGTTGTTGGGCCGCCATCGTCGGGGTCGAGGGGGCCACCAATATGGGCCACAATGAACTGGTCGTTAGTTGCGGTTTCTTTTACCCCGATGATTATGCCGTTGAGGGGTGTTATGTCTGTGTTAGTGACGGTGGTGGTTTCTTGGGGCCATTCGTAGCGCTGGAAGTCATCACGGTTCTCCCAGTAACAGCGGTCAGAAACCAGTTCTTGGAGAGGGGCTAGGCCGCTCTCGCCTTCGCTCCTTACCCGGCCCCAGGTGATGGTGCGGGCTTGGGTGTTTTCTCCGGGGGCGCAGTCTGGTTCTTGGCTGGTGGCAGATGCCGGTTGGTTGGCTGTTGAACGAATTATGCCGTCTAATACCGCTGTAGACAGGGCGAAGCAGTCGTCATCTATGGGCGGGAAATACATCCGGTTGCCCATGTCATCGCCATAGAGGCGAAGATGGC
>Ga0233449_1003221_pt1 | contig 12128 bp, 15 predicted proteins | sample SI_124_October20_FD_183012 | JGI IMG/M metagenome (GOLD analysis project Ga0233449, IMG submission 183012) | Seawater microbial communities from Saanich Inlet, British Columbia, Canada - SI_124_October2016_200_MG | ecosystem: Environmental > Aquatic > Marine > Inlet | place: Canada: British... | reverse complement strand
TCAGAAGGAAACACCATATTTGTCGCCTACCATTCAAAAAGTTATTGAATACATCAATTGCCTATGACTGCCGAAGTCCGCTTTTGGCTAACAATCGCCGTTCTCACCATCGCCAATTTACTTCCGCTCTGAAGGGCTGAACGGACATTTATCTGAGACAAAAATTGGTGATCGCCTCGTGGCGGGTTCCTCGGCCTTTTCGAATCAGGTTCGGCGGAACCCCTAATAACTCATTGAAAAGTATCAAGAAACTTTTTAAGCGGGTTCGTTTTCCCAATCACATTTCGGCATAGGTTCGAATATGCAAAACCTGGCTATGAGCAATCGAAAACAGCCTTCTCTTTCTTAGTCTTACAGCTGAAGATTCCGCCTCTCCTTTGTACTGAAAATCCTCGTGTCGGTGGTTCAAATCCGCCCCCGGGCACCATTCTTTTTCCTGACCATTGAAATCATTCGCTTTTATCGCTGTCATTGTCTAACCTTCTTGCCATCGGCAGAAAGGTTAGACACTTTTGTTCTGTCTATGTCCGCTTGAACCTTGTCCATAGCACTGTCAGAGAGCACTCGTTTCCGTGCGCCTTTGGTATAACGCTGCACTTCTTTGATCGTCTGCCATCCTCCGATTGCCATTATCTCGTGGTCTGAGCACCCTAGCTCTGCAAGTCGTGCCGCCGCTGCTTTTCTGACACCGTGAGCCGAGCAATGTGGCAAGTTGGCTTCAGTGCAGCGCTTCTTAAACCAGTTGCCAAATCCTTTCGACGTGAACTGCCTTCCAAATTCAGTGACCAAAAAAAATAGATCACCACATGGTGATACACTGAGTATTTGTTCAAGCTCCTCAATTACCCTGATATCGATGTGTACAGGCTTTTTGTTCCGCCCCTTGAACTGGATATAGTGGAGCCTGCCGTTTCTTGTCAGATGCTGTTTTCCGAGAACGACAACATCTGATCGACGTGCACAACCAGCATAGAGCATCAGTCCTAGAGCGAGACGGGCTTTGGTGCCGATTGGATGGGCTTGCTCAAATTGTTCGACTTCATCTGTAGTCCAAGCGTGGAAGCCGTCAGGGTTATGTGATCGTAGTGGCACGACGTCTCTTGTAGGATTGCTCTCTATGCCTTCAAAGCCGTAGTCCAATGCATATTTGTAAACTTGTCTGAGTGCTTTGACCAAAGCATTGGCAGTTTCTGGAACATGAGATTTTTTGTCGCGTAGTTTTAAGACTGCCTGCTGGGTAAGACCAGAGTAAGGGAAGTCCCCATACTCGATTGAAAGGCCATCCAAAATTCTATTTCTTACAGATTTTGTGCTAGGTGCTAATCCTTGGTACGCAGCAGATGTTTTGTACTCTTCAATTAGCCAGCGCAGAGACTTTCTTTGGGCGGGTTGTTTTTGTTCGGGCCTGCGTCCGTGCCTAATCAGGTGTCCGGCTGGGGTTCTACCTTCCATGGCCGCATTGTAATCTTCCCAAAATTCATCAGACCTCAGTGGTTGTCGTAGCGCCCAGCCTTTATAGCCCCTGCGGCGAAATTCTAATCTGGTGACGCCATGCCTGTCTTTGTATTCACGGACGTATGTTGGTTTTGAAGCCATCAAACATTGTCCCATGGGTTTATTTTTGTGTTTTCGCCAGCTACTGGGAGTTCGGAAAATGCACTTTCAATGGCTATTCTGTCCCAGACCCTTCGGGAATTAATGCATTTTGGCGATGGCATCCTACCGTCACTCACCATCTCTTCGAATAATGTAGTGCCGATGCCAATATAGGAGGCGGCTTGCTCTCGACTCAGGCCTACCGGAACAATAACTTGAGAAATTGCGACAGTGGTCATCAGTGGTCCTCCCGCCTCTCAAGCCAGTCAGATACTTTCCCGATGACATCGCCGCTATATGAGGCTTTGATGATTCTGCATCCAGCTTCAGAATTGTCACGCTTTTCCCAACCTTCCAATTGGAAGTGAACAGTCTCCGGTTTCTCCCAAGGAAGGTTCTCAATATCAATTCGCCCCGAAAAATCTGGCCTTCGGTAAATGGTGACCGAGATGTCAGAAATATCGAAATGGAAGTCTTTTCGGCATGCTTCAATCAATATAGACACGACGTCAATCAAAGAGCCCATCCACCAGCCATCATCAAGTCCGTCAATGGATAGACGCTCAGTCCCCAACATATCTGTATCTGTTCGTGTATTGATTAGTGAGCCAAGTGCCTCAGTTGCTATTTGCGGCGTGTCTCCTGCCAGTGTTGCGCACAGCAAAACCGCCATATCTCTTGACGTTACAATACCCCCGCCACGGCCTTGTTTGCCCTTTGTAATGTACCCTTTGTTTCGAGCTTGCTCGATTAAGTGTTTAACCGGGTAGCTATGCCCCGTTATTTCGGCAAGCAAAAACTCTCTTGCTTCTGGGAAGCTTCGGGAGTTCGCTTTGGCAACATGAGAAACGGGCATTGGCTTAAATCCTATTGTCTAGTCAATAGATAACAAAGTTGCTGATGGGTGTCAACAGTACTCGTTGAGGCCCTTCAATTGGTTTTCGCGGTGATGCATCGATTTTGGGCTGCGTACTCTAATTTCAGCGGCTAATTCGAGAGTGAGGAGGCGCCTGATCTTGTCGCCGTCGGTTAAGGATGGCGGTTATTTTGGTGCCCGCCAACCTGCTTTTTCCGCTTCAGAAGAACTGCAGAACCATTTTTCACCCTTGGCCACATCAATCTTTGTCCTGTCATACCAGCGGTTGCCGGGCACATGGTATATCCTGCCTGACTTGCTGATGTTGCCCTTGATCTTGCATCCAGACGCAGCTGACGTCTTGTTTGAGGTCGCTGGTCCAGATTGCAGCCGGATGCCTCGCCGCCAGTCCCATGGCTTCACAAACTCACCCCGCCACATCCCCAGCTTGCCAGCGCGGGCAACATCCTCATCGGCGACATATCTGGTCGAGTATCGCCGGTAAGCGACCGCCAAACCGGTCTGTACGAGCCTCTGGCCGACATCAACGCCATTTGCACGGCAGATAGCCACAACGCGACCGTAACGGTCTGTGTCCGTTGGCTCACACGTCACTGTATTCCCGGTGATCAGTTTCTCCATTGCGATGGTTGCCAGTGTTCCGCAAGGGATGATTTTGTCTGGTAGCTTGCAAGTCTGTCTGCTCTCCGGCGCGTCGATGCCGTGGATACGGATTTTGAAGTTGTTGATCCTGATCGTGTCGCCGTCGGTAACGATGGCCGGCCCGGATATGATTTCTTTAGCCAGTGCAAGTGTACAGACGCATAGACTGCCTAACACGACGATGACCAAAGTCATGACAAAGATGGTATGCCGCGAATTTGTGAATTTCTTCATTTCGTAATCCCCAGAAAATAGAATACTGCAGTCAACTGCATTGGCCTCAAATTTCGCGTTTTCCAGTTTGACACCTTTCCTTCTGAACACATTTCTAATTAAAGCAGTCTTTTGGGGACCAGCAGAGCCACTCCTCACAGGGCGTCACCCTCGTTTTGTGTGGAGTGGTTTTGGACTTGCGTTGCTAAAGCCTTGGTGTGTCCAGCTTTGTTGTCGTTTAAGTCACGATTCACCCCACGAAATCTCAACGTATCTGTTGAACAGACAGATTTTGACTTTTGAACTGAGCTCCCCGGGCAGAACCACACAATCAGCGACAACGCTTTGATTTTCCCGACAATGTTCCGATTTATAAATTTTTGATTCTCTTACGGTGTTTTCAGACCATCTGTTGTTCCGGCACAACGGGCTGAAATTCTTGTCGACAGAGTGGTTGTAGTTTCCTTTGAGAACCTTCTGAAATGATCTAATTTCGTTGCCTGACAGCTCGAAAACATGTGTAGAAAACCTATCTACAAAGCCGTCTTCAACACCAATCAGATACTTCAAATCAAAGCGCTCTTTCAAATTGAACCCAAATGTTTCGGTTTGCCCTTCATTCGTTCGGTCACCCCACATATATCCTTTCTCAATAGAACGCATCTCAAAACCGGTTGGAGCAAAGTACTGTTTTAGAATGAATGCGGAAACAAGAAGAAAAATTGACAAGCAGATAGCAATTATACCACCAAGAAAAATTTTGATTGCTCGGCGTATAGTCATGTTCGAAAATCCCTTTTTAGCAAGGATAGAGATTTGCGCAGAAGTCTCTTCATTTCCAATATCCTACTTTTAGGGCCGAAATATGCTCCTAAGCATCGCATTCCGAAATATGGTCCTAAGCATCGCATTCCTAAGTCTTCAAACAGGAACAGAGGTACATACTCAATTTTGGAGATAGACTGATCGATCACCGGCTTTTGTTTTTTGGGTACCTATCAAATAATCGTGGGCACAAATTTGTGTTTGGTCCGAGCATCCGATAGTCAGATATTAATCTCTATAGGCTGCTATCCAGTGTCCGGGAAATGAACATTAGAATGTCGATAGCACCTACTAGCTAAACGGAGCCAACATTTGGGCAAGAAACATCTGAAACACCCGCTCTATTTGATAGGGAGCAAGCAACCATATTGTTGTAACTCCTATTCCCGTGGCGATCACTGCTGCAGCGAGAAGAAACAACCAGCGGAATGACCAGACAGACCTCCAAAACTTTAACCGTTTCTTCTTCTCCTCCAACTTTAAACGCGTCAACATACCATCTGAAGGTTTTCCCAAGGTCCTGACGGCAAGGGGGCCATACTCTGCCTGAATAAGATCGCGCTGCAACTCCCAAAGTTGCATTTCGAACCTCTTTGATTTGACTAGATCTTCATCAGGCAACAAATTCAATCCCGTAGCTATTTCCAAATCGGTTTTGGGTAAAAATATCGCCCAATTCTGCGATTGTCATATTTGTCGTACTCCTCACTATCCCAAACCAAAACACGGAATCGACAAGAGGGCTTCTGTTTGGCCGACCAACGATATATTGGGTCCGCTAACTTTCCGAATTGAGTAGGAGTTATTGGGTTACCCGATGCCGATGCGGCCTGTAATTTGTCGAGCCCTTCTACCTTTTTCAACAAGTCACTAACGACCTTTTCTTCCGGCTTCAAACTGATCCAGTACCCTGCTTTTTGTACCTTAATTTCCAACAACCATTGTACGGGACCAAATTCAGAAACACACCGCGGCTGCCCGCTGCCACCCTTGCCATTTCCCTTTTGGCTCGCTTCAAGATCTTCAATTTTTCTTTTAGCGTCTTCAAGCTCATCATGTAGTTTGTTGATTTCATCGGCGATATTTGCTGTGCCTCCGTTCCCTTCCGTCAACAAAGATAACAATCGAACCTTTTCTTCCAATTTCCGATTGGCTTGACTCAAAAATCTATTTTTACTTTGAGTATCAGCCAGCAGTTGCTTCAAGCCTTCAACTTCATTCCTCAGGTCTTCAATTGTTTTTTGAAACACCAATTTAGAACTTGTGAAATTGACATCTGTTATATGGATGAATACCAAGAGCATAAGAATTATTGCCAAGACAACTTCCAGAATACTGGCGTTGCGCAATTCCGATCTTCGCTCGTGGACCTTTGAAAAATTCATCTATTTGATTTAATGAAGCTCATCACTTCTTTGATGGCAATTTCAAATAGATTTGCTTGAGAAATAGTGTCATTCCTAAATTGATCCATACTTTCCGATATTATGACAAGTTTCGTGGTAAGTTTTTTAATCTCAGACTCAACATCATCGACTTTGCGCTGAACGCCTTCTGCTGATATCTGTAACTTTTCCGTCGACCTCAATTTCTCTGCGACGGCATCATATGCTTTTGTTAGCGCTTGATTAGCTGATTCGACATTCTCAGTAGACTTCTCTGCAGTTTTCACCCTTTTTTCCAAAGTGCTGGCTGCTGTTGAAACCCCATCCAAAGCTGCGTTCAAGTCTTCAGAAATAGATCCCAAAACTTTTTCAGAAAATTCTCGCAACTGACCCGCTATTTCCTCGTATCCCGACAACATATCGACAATTTCTGAAAGCTTCTTGCTCGTCTCACCAACACGTGAATTTTTGATTTCCTTTGAAAACGTTTTCAGCTCTTCTTCGGCACCACCTTTGATTGCGGCTATCGCATCTTGACTATCCCGAACCGTCTTCTCCATAGCTAGTTTATTGGCCTTCATGTTTTCATCAATCAGCGCCTGATTGGTATCAAGCATCCCTTGAGTAGCTTCTTGAGCAGACCGGGTAACGGCCTCCATTGCCGTTTGCATTTTGTCAGTTGCGGCCATGATGGCGCTCGAAAGCTCGCCGACGGCGTTGAATGTTTCCAATTCGGGTTCCGAAGTAATCGGGTCGAATTGAGTTAGGTATATCCTGACAGCCATACCAAACACTGTTGTGATTAGCGCCGGCCCCATCGAACCAATAATTGAATCTATATCGAAGTCATCAGACCCTAATTCTATCATCACTGCGACGAGTGCGATGAACGTGAACAAAAATCCGAGATAGTAAAAACTGTCTCCAAAGACACTGCGTGCAACTACTGACTCATTTATGCGAGACCGGTTTCTCTGAAACAACCAATAGGAAACCATTACACCACACACAATGAACATGGCCGATATTCCACCCAAACCAAGTGATGGCCGTGCCAAAATTACGGTGCCTCCAACAATCAGTGTTGTTAGAAAGCTTCGCTTGAGTGAATTTTGAACCGCGTGCGCGTCGAATAGCAACTCTGGGTCTTGTTCGTGTTCTTGTTTGTGCGTGTGCTCGTGATCTTCAGCATCAAGATTTATAGTTGGCCTTTCATCGTCGCTAACAGGAATGTCATTTTCTATGTGGCTCATTTGCTAAATAGACCCTTCGCAACTTGCTGTCCCCAGTCAGACCCTTCCCTGACAAATACTGTATCACTGGCACCAAGTTGCGAAAAAACTTGGCGCCATCTACTTTCTTGGCCCATACATAATTTGGGTTTGTTTGTGGACTGCTCAAGATTGAGATCTTTTGAGCAGACAACAAGGATCTTGTAACCTTTCAAGTTTTTCTTGGTAACAGGTATCCTAGAATCTCTCCATTCGAACATATCTGAAAAAATTGCCAAATATTTTTGGGCCTTCGGGTGCGTATGCCCGAACTGTCCTGCTAAACTCAAAGCTCCTTGGATGTCTGTCTCATAAGCGGTTGGCATCCCCAGTACGTTGTTTGCACAAAGTGTCGTCATGTAAGTCTCGAAATGTTCAGAATTAACTTTCTTGTTTTTTGTTTCTTTCGGCTTCCTGATCAGACCTTTTTTTAGAATTGTAAATTCGCAGACTTTTTTTGACGCCTCACTCTTCTCGTTGATGGGAAGCACCGTTGTCATTACTGGTCGGCGAGGGCCATTTTTTTTGTCAACGATTGACGCCGTCAAAGTACTAAGGCTGTCCCTCAGTATTGAATGACGCTCATTCCTGTAATGTGAGTTTGAAAAATCGAACAGTACAATTACATACGACCTTAGTTCCTTTTCTTTCGCCAATACGGGGGAAGAGAATGCCATCAGCAACGTACACAAAACTAGTAGGCTGTGCTTCACGAATAATCTCCTAGGATTTTTCTTTGGCAAACCAGACCACTGGTATGGCCAAGCTTGCTATCAATTGATGAATTAGCCCTACTAGCATCTCGATTGCCTGAACCGCCCATTTTACAAATATTAGTGAACAGCCAAACAGAACAATACCCAGATACTCCAAACCACTGTACCAAACAGACAAAGCGTGCAGGATTACGCGGCCCACGAAAAAACCTCCAATCACAGATGCTAATGCGATGAGGAACGAAACCATGCTGCCTTGAGGTTGATATGTTCCACACAAGGCATAGGTGACGGTGACGACCGTGGTTGCTAGCAGAAAGACCAGAACATAAGAAGGTACTCCCTTTCTTTGGATGTGCAAACTTGCTATTCGCCCGTCGGTCAAATTTACAACATTCACTTCACTCATAATCAGAAAGCCACTAAAGACGCTAAGTGCAATTGGAAGAAATGCAAAAGAAAACTTCTGTAGTTGACTGCTAATTTTCATTTCCCCTAATTGGACGACTTCTGGGAGCGCATAAAAGTAGACAAAAACAGAAGTGCAAAGAAGAGCAAGGTAAACAAAATTGAAACGAATGAAAGATGTTGTCTCCGACGGACCCAGATGAGACACTTGAATTTCGGGCGCCGGGAACTCAGTGGTTTCGATTTCTTTAATGACTTTTTCTACGACCTTTTTCTTGCTTTCAATCATGTTTGAGAGCTTGGAAACATCTTGATCTGTCACGCCAACTGTATTTCCTAGCACAATGTTTTCGGCCCTCAGCTCGTCCACAATTTCTTTAGTTTTTGCCGCAACCCCATCGACCAAATCTCTTGTCCGGGTATATAGATCGAAATTTGTATCTAGATCTCTTTTGAGACGTTGAACATCTGCATGTTTGAAATAAGTGAAATAAGCTCGGCTGGTCATATGGCCAAATACATATAGGCCTGCAACTATGCCAAAGCCCAATAGACTGAGCCAACCATATCCTTCAATGGCAATTCCAAACCAATCCGCATCTGCAATTCTTTCTTTCAGGTCCATGTCGCTCATTTGGGCTGCAACTAAAAGATAAAGTGCAAATTCGACGAGCATGAGACACAGGATGAGAGACCATGCAAAAACTTTGACAGTGAGGAATGGGTCCTTTTTGTCCTTGCGTGAGTGAACTTCAATGTACCCGATTACTATGCCAGCTCCTGCCTCTATCAAGGTGAACATTAGCGCAACAAGAATTGCATATGGCACACCTAATATTTCTCGTTCGTCAAATAATTCGTCAAAGAAAGTGTTGAGAAGAGCGGTGTTTGTCACAACGACTGCAAGCAGTAAAAAAGCAAATATCCATAGGCCTGAAAGGGCATTTCGCTTTGCTACTTCTATCCCTTTATCGAATTCCAAACTTGGGATCTCGACGGGCTCAAGTACAGCTGAATTTGAAGATAAACGGTCTAGTTGCCCGTGCAACTCAGTGACAATTATTGATTTCTTGCGTTCTGCGTCTGTAATCAACGCAGGCGCGTTTTTTATTGCAGCATCAAGTTCGTCAACGGCAACCTGCAAGGGATTACTATTTATCGAAATGTTTTCGTTCTTATATTCGACTACAATCGAATGATTATCTTTAAATGACTTGGACTTTCGATTCGCACGTGCAAATACCTTCTTGGCATTTATCGAAATATCGTTGGAAATGCTTTCTAACCGGCGGATAAGGGAACTTAGAGCTTGTCCCAGAGTTTTCATCAACATCCAGCATAATATTGAGAGAGGTAAAAAACCGATTAGGGCTATTGTCACCCAAACAATAGCCCTTACAACAACAGGTAGGTATTCGCTGAACACTGACAGCGATTCCATCCAACTCACGAGCTCAAGGGTCATGTTTGGCGCTCCAATTACGAACAATTTTAGATTGACAAATATTGCATATAGCAATCGTCACAATTGGCAATGCTACCAATGAATGTAAGCCTAGCTATCTGGACTGACTAAATCAACGCAATGACAGTGGAACTATGAGACGCTTTATAATTGTTAATTGTTCTAATGCTGTTTATGCCAGCTCGCGTGTCGTATTCAACTTTCTATTTGCGAATTTTCTTCGGTAGGACGCAAGGCTTAAAACTCTTGACCAGCAAGGTTTTCCAGAACCATTGTGCATCGTGGTTTCTGTTTGCCAGAATTGGACACTCGCTAAAAGGTCTTCCTGCCAACCATGACCCACAGATCAAGCAAAATCATCAGGATTAGTTAAATCCAGAATCTAAATGTTCTGTACTAGTAGAAAGCCACAGGTAGCGCTTCTTTCGGTTATGTGATTATGTCGGTATCAGTATTGTGCCGTTGTCAAAACTATACGTCAGGTAAAGGTTGTTCCGCTCTTTTGCCTACCAACTGCAATTCTATCTGCAGTTTCCAAGTGACTGACAGATAATTAGAAGCAAACTTCAAAGGGAAATGGACTATGAGAAAACTGGTTGTTGTTACATTAGCCGCTTTGTTCATGGTTGGGACAACAGTTGCGTACGCACATTCCGGAGGCACCAATTCCGAAGGCTGTCACAAGAATCACAAAACAGGTGGCTACCATTGTCATTAACATGACCTCTACCACCCTTTTGTAATAGCTCTTCCCACTCCAGATCGGGCAACGTCGACATTGACTGGCATCGACCAGAGCTGGGGCTATAACTATTCACTGAGGGGACAAACCACTACATTTTAGTGCGTTTTGTCCCTTTATGGATTTTTTGGGCAGTGACAGTGCTCCTAATATGCTGTGACAATCCGTGTGGGCCGCCACAGCGCCCTGTCAGGCGAAGCTAGTCCCAGACTTCCCTTGCAATAGCCATCAGCTCAGAGACGGACAGGCAACCGGCGGCGTTGATCCAGTGGAACTCGTCCAGATCACTGTCTTCCTCCTCTGACTTCCAGTACTCAAGCAGAAGATGAACAGCCGCCTGATGATGGCTGACGCCATTTCTGAGAACGCAGCCGATATCGACCCACTCCCACTTGCCCCAGTTGTCATCCCAGTACTGGCTGAGAAGGACCCAGTGCCTGCGACCTCGGTGCAGGTAGTAGGCGTCGAGGCGATTGTGCATCGGCGACCACGCCCATTCCACCTGAGCAAGATAGGCTGCTGACTTCGGCTCACCCTTGCCACGGGCGTTTTCAGGAACAGAGCCGTAACCGACGCTGAAGTCGAAGGGATCAGGCCGCTCTATGAGATCAACGACCTCGTGAAGGCGTTGCTGCGGAAGCTGATCCGGTGACATTGGTATCACTGGTACTTGGGTCATGATGCGTCCCCATCTTCGTCAGGCCCAGCGGGGCGTTCTTCATCATCGTCAGCAAATGACGCGAGGGTATCGAGCATACCGCCCAGCGACAGACCTGTGTCAGTCACGACAGGCCTGTTCCGGTTGCGGACGGAGAATGTCTCCAGCCCACCGGAAAACATCGGATCGTCAGGCGACGCCAATCCTCGTGATATGATTTTGACCATCAGGATGCTCCTTCATTGATGTAATCATCGGCGAACGCTTCCAGTTCAAACGGCCAGATTTCGACTGCTACTTTGAACGCTCCTTCGATTTGTGGGTCGTTCACCTTTGCAGGATCGTCACCGTTGTTTTTTATTGCGGCTTCCAGCGCAGTCCAGAAGCCCGACCACCGTGGTGGTGAGTTGACGACACGCTCAAATGTTTCAGGGCCTAGCAAGTTCTGGCAACGGACAAACAGGGCGTCCAGCTCTGCCGGATCATAGTCAGACATAGGTCTTCTCCTCTTTAGCGGCTTTAGCGATATGCCGGGGGCGCAATCCAGATCAAATCTCCCCAATCCGTGTGGTGGATCAGTCCATGGTAGAAGGTGTATTCAGGTTCAGTCGCTGTCTTGCCTCAGCATCCGCTTCACCATCAGCTCAGCCTCGAACTTGTTGTTGAACGCCTCGGCCATTGCATCGGCAATCCCTTGCATCGGGTGATCACCATCAGCAATGGACTTGGCCACGCAGTTATGAAAGGCGTGACTGGAGCGCCACTTTTGATCAGGGGTCATGTTGTCGATGATCTCGGTCAGCGGTGGAGCTTTTCGCTGGATACCCTCAATCAGTTCGTCGTCAGTATTCAGTGTAGACATAAAAAATCCTCCTGCGTTGTGAACGAGGAGGCTGACGATCTGAATGGCTGTGGACCCCTTGGTTGCCGTCCCCGGCCACATCTCCCTTGCGGGACACCACCTTGCCGGGCTGGCAGGTTGGTGAGGGCGTCAGCCCTCTCTTGATGTGGATTTATTATACTGGTTTATCTTGTGGGGGTAAAGGCAGCTCGTGTCCCAAGACGCACTGGATAACCTATTTGTAAATGGCGATCCAGCTTCGGGCCATCCTTTCGGCAATCTCAATTTGAGCTTGAGACATTATTCTTTCTATATTTTCGCGACTTTTTGCACCGTCTTTCAAACCGTTTGCACCAGCCAGATTGTACCACATATGTGCCAACACTTTGTCGTGTAATTCATCACTGAAGTGCAGCGCGTCCCGCCAATGTCGCTCAGGCACATTAACAAAATGAAGAAAGATGAAGAAGCACGCCAAGCATCATTTGA
>Ga0233449_1003217_pt1 | contig 12138 bp, 9 predicted proteins | sample SI_124_October20_FD_183012 | JGI IMG/M metagenome (GOLD analysis project Ga0233449, IMG submission 183012) | Seawater microbial communities from Saanich Inlet, British Columbia, Canada - SI_124_October2016_200_MG | ecosystem: Environmental > Aquatic > Marine > Inlet | place: Canada: British... | reverse complement strand
TTATAATATTGGTTTAATATGTTGCTTAGATCATTAGTATGTTTTAAATATCGCGTCCGTTCTATATTTGATAATATGTAATCTTTATGAAGTCTTTCTATATGATACACCAAATTGTTTAATACTTGTGATTTGTTGGCGTATTCCTTGTCCAGGAAGTACATTAAAAAATCTTTTGCCTTTAAGTCTATATTCATTGCTTTTTAGTACTTATATCTTACCATGATAAAAAATAAACATATGTGGCTTCGTTTGTATATTTATGATGATGATTACTGATGTAATATAATTAAATGCATATATATTTTTATTACAGATATACATCATCATATATCAATAATAAAAATATATTGTTAGTTTGCGTTCAAATAAAAATAATCGGCAATATATTTTAAACGAAAAATATATTTTATGATTATTGCAATCATTGTTAATAATATTATAATCATATTTTAGTGCGTTTAAACATTATTTTATAAAGATAACAGCCTACAATATAGCTAACATGTAACATATAATAATAATTGCAAAAAATAAGTACATAACAGCTGTATTTTAAATATTTTTTTTAGATAGTTTACATTAAAGTTAAACGCGAAAAATGGCACAATGTTAAGCTAAAAATATAGCAAAGTATAAGAATAGTTAAGTGTGTTCCAAACTATAAAAATAAATTATAGTCATATATTAGTTTAAATAAGAAAATGCCAAAGTCAAAAGTCGAAGAAAAGAAAACCTCTAAAAAAACCACCGCTGCTAAAAAAGAAACCAAGCCAAAGAAATCTGAAGCAGTAGTTGCAAAGAAAGCTGAACCAGCCCCAGCAAAGAAAGCAGCCGCAAAGAAAGTAACAAAGAAAACAGCACAAAAAGGTGAAGATGGAGCTCCAAAGAAAAGATCATTCAAAGCTATTTACGTTAACCCACAAGGAGACGTTGTTATGGAAGGAAGATACTGTGGAGCAAAGCCAAAACAAGCAGGTTGCAAAGCCCTAACAGGAATTTGCAAACTTTTTACTAAATCAAAGAAAAAATTTTCTGGAGAAATTCATTTTGGTGTTAAAGAAACCACAAGAGGAGGTAAAGGAAAAACATATTACTACTCAGGAGAAAGAGTTATTCTTGATAAGCCAATTACTCTTCAAATCGGTGGAGGTAAGGACGCTAAAAAAATTGTATACAAATACAATAACAGTGTCAAGAAAGCAAGTGAAGCAGATTGCACACATTTGAAAAACCCAGTTGAAACAAAAGACGCAGAAGAGGCTCAACCAGTAAAGGTCGAGAAAAAGAAAACTACAAAAAAGTAAATATATTTCATCAATATATAATTTGAATAATTTGCAATAAAAAACAAAATAAAAACATTACCATTTTTATTTTAATAAAGTGAATAAACTGAGTTAATATTTAAAATATTTTTTATGTATTGTAGATATAGTAAAATGGAAGCTAATTACCAAAACATAACAAACGTACAGTATATTGATACTGATTCAGGAAAATTTTTATTGAAATCAAAGACAGGAAATGTTGTAAAAGAAATCACAACAAAAGGCATTATAAAACATGTTACCGCAAATATAGATAAAACATTTTTAAGTAATGTTGCCGTACAAACTAACATATATAACGACTATGTTTGTAAAATAATAAATAATAATGATGCGCTAACTATAATTATGGCAAAATCACATATTTCAAAAATAATGTCAAATGTCGAATTATTAATGAAAATGTATGAAAGTGTTAAATATTATAGCGAACATAATTTAGATGACGAATTAGTAAATGTGGCATCCATGAATAACAGAAAAAAAATAAAAAATCATGTTAATAAATTTGCATATTTATTATTAGGTCACTTATTAAAATTGATAGAATCTCTATACAGACAAATTAAAAATAATACAGATAAAAATGATTTGAAAGCAATGTTATTAAAATATAGTGTTTTTTGCGTATTTAATATGAACAATTATGTCAAATTTGCAATAAACGATAAAAATACAAATGTAGAAAATATTAAATCTGACATTAATAGAATAACAGATGTAAAAAACAAAATAAATTTAAAAATTGATAATTTATCAAGTTCATTAAAATCACAAAATTTAAAAATAGATAAAATATGTAATAAACTAGAAGAAATTCAAATTTCAGAAATGAGTGCAACTTCTGCTACTTCAATAAATTCGGCAAGTATTCCAGTAATTTCCACTAAGTCATCCAGTTTCAAAAATGATGAATTGGAAAAAATAACAGAATCCGTAAATTCTGCAAATTCGGAAACTTCAAAAACTTCTAAATATTCGGCAGAGTTGCTTAAATCTTCTAAGTCTGATAAATCAAAAACTTCTGATGTATCGTCTGAAGTTTCTGACGCATCTTCAATTAATTATAATAATATTAAGTTAGTTGGTGGAAATATTGAAGATTTGTCAAGTGCTACAAATGATACAAATGATACAGATAATACACATTCAACAACTGCATCTGAATCAGGATTATCGTCATACGATGAAAATGATTTTGGGTTTACATCAGATAATAATGAAAGTAATACACATACAAACACTGACGATATTATTAAATATTTAACATCAGAAAAATAAAATTACGCGATATATAACCAACAAAATAATATTACACTGTTATATGAATAACGCTTCATATATCGATGAACTAAAACAAGTAACTAAATATAATATAACTGCATTGCAACAAATACAAAAATGCATAGACATAAGTGATACTATCGAAAAATCATTATTAATTAAAGTAAATAAAATAAATAATGAAATAACTGAACTGGAACAAATAAACTCGGAAAATATGATTATATTCAAGAATATATATACATTACATTTCAATCAAAACTAATCGAAACTGAGAGTAAATCCACAATCGTCTTTTCCAAAATGTGCCGAGCTTATTTTAGCATTACCAACATCTACTCCAGTTTTTGAACTTTTAATTTTTTTATCATCTTCTTTCTTTTTTCTTCCCTTTTTCTTTGTATCTTTTTTTTTATCGTTATCTTTATTTGAAATTTTCATTTCTTTTATTATTTGTCTTAAATTTTTATCAACATATACAATTATCCCGTTAAGAAATGCCCATTTGAAAAAATTTAGTTGACCAAGAGTCGTTTTCATTTTTAATTCATCATTAAAATAAAAATTAAACTTCTTTTTTCTTCTGAATGGATCAAAATATTTTTTTTTATATGATTTTAATTGAGCTTTGTAATGAACTCGCACATCATATGTTTCAACACCCTTTGCATTGTCACACTCAACTCTTTTTTTTGGAAACTTTGTAACAAACCAATCCAAAATTCTTAAAGATATTGGAGATTTTCCTTCTACAATATTTATCATTTTTAATATATTTTCTTGGTTGCAATCAAGAAAAAATTTTCGAATCATTTTGTAATAACATAGTTCCTTAACGGTGAAATATTCAACAGGTTCTATATCTAATTTACTACTATCATCACTATCATAGTCAGACTCGGCACTGCATTCACTACAGTCATCGTCATTGTTTGATGAATCAAAATCATCATCATTTTGGTCATTTGTGTCTGATAAATCGTTATCTTCGATGTTATTATCTAATTTCCTATTGCTTTTCATATTATCTTTAGTTATGTGCGTTTTGTTTAAGTCTGTTTAAACACGTGTGCGTTCTACTATATGTGTATAAAAAAAAAGATAGTAAAATATGTTATATTATACCTTCTGTATCAATAAATAAAAAGTGATGTGGCATATATTTTTGCATGTTGTAAAACATGTAAAAGTATTGCATGTTGATATATATACAAATGCGTTATTTATATAATTTTAGTCATTTAAATTTTCTAAATCTACTTTTTCTTTTTTCTTTTTTGATTTTTTCTTCGGTATAAAATCATCTGCAGCTTTAATAATATCTTTCACTGCATTTTCATCAAGTGAAATATCTTCTTCGTTTGTTTCGAATTTTAATATTTCAGTTGGGGCACTTTTATCTTCGTCTTTATTCATGTTGTATATTGTATCCTCAACAGTATTTTTAATTATGAATCGAATTACATTGACTTCATCATTTTGTCCCATTCTATACGCTCGTCCTATTGCTTGCCATTCTGTATTGCGTCGATATTCATATGTCCCATACACTGGATCAAGTAATATTACATTTTTTGCTTTTGTCAAATTTGTTCCAGATGCAGCACTTTCAGACGAAAGCATTAATACTTTAATGTCATCCTTGCTGTTAAAATCAGAAATAGCTTTATTTCGCATCCAAACATTTCCTTTACAAAACACATTTTTTATTCCGTGCTCTGACAAAACTTCTCCAACACTTTTTAACAGATCATCCCATTGAGAAAAAATTATAGAATGTTTATTATTTTTCTTCAAGAAAAAAATCAAATTAGCTAATTTCGTTCCGACCTTGCTGATCAATGTTTGTTTATCTTTGAAAGAGCTTGATTCTTTTTCTTCTTTTTTTATGTATTCAACCATGAATATTTCATTTGTTTTTACAGGTTCCATGCATTTGGGACATTTATTATTTTTTTTTATCTGCGGTTCAATACAATTATAACAAAAGATATGTCCACATTTAGTAACGCCCAGATCAGCTCCTACAATATTTCCTAAACATATAGCACATACTTCTTTATCATTATCAGAATCACTATCTGAGTCGGAGTCGCTATCGGAATCACTATCTGAATCGTTGTTGCATACGTGAGTATTTATATAGGTGCTTGTAGTTTGTAATTTTTTCATTACATTATTGTAATAATCAAAGGTTCTTTTTTTACCATTGTAATCTTTGGTTGCGGCAGTTAATTTATCTGTGTAATTGTTTTCAATGTCCATTTGACCCAAAATATTATCAGGAATAGTTTTTAGTCTTGCTCCTATTAATTTTTTTACTTCTGTTTGATTTTTATCAGTTATTATAAATAATCCATTTTTTTTCTTTTTCTTTTTCTTTTTATCATCGTTTTCATCATCACTATCATGTTCAAACGGATTATTTTCATGAAATGTATCAGACATAAACATTTCTGACAAATGTGGATCATCTCGTAGTTCGTGTTCCAGTTTTTGAATTTCAGTTTTGCTTAAAATTGGAGAATTATCAAACTCAACTTCCACTTCATAATCAAGATTTTCTATTAGTCTTTTTTGTCTTTTTAAATTTAATATTTTTATTCTTCGTTGAACTTTTTTTATTCTATATTCAATATATCGAACTTTGGCATTTGCTTTACCTGTTTCTTTCTCATAATGAGAAACCATTACCTTCTCAATTTCTTCAAGTGATTTACAATTTGATGTGGCAGTTTTTATTTCGTTTGCTAATTTCGGATGACAACATATTTGTCGAATTAGAACATCAAATTTGTCTACATTGCCGTTTGCCATATATGCATTATATATCATCCACTCTGTTTTTGAAAAGTTCAACCATATAACATTTTCTCTCAGCGCTTTTAATTTGTATTCATCTCTCACACTTTTTTTTGTATTTCTTCTAAAAAAATTATGTTTAACGTGATCACAAAATTGTTTATTTTTAAAAACCGAGTCGGTTAAATTATTGTAAGTTCCTGTAACATATTGTACCATGTTTAATAAACATTCATGTGATTTGTCAAATGGTGTTGCTGTCATACACCATCTATATTTTGCACAAAAAAGAGGTATAATTCTGGCAAGATGTGCCATTGGTTTAGTTGTATATGCCTCATGTATTTCATCTATTATAACACGATGCCAATATATTAGTAAAAAATTTGCTCTAACTTCGCCAATACTTGAAATATTTTTCAATAAATCTTCTCCGGCTTTCTCCAACACATTTTTGCAATCGTCATGAGAATATTTCACGGATGTTATGTATGTTTTTTGAGTTGATATTTTTGATATCCAAGGGCTCAAAAAACATTGGTTTGCTAAGAAGCTTGAAGTTGTTAAAACAAAATCGGCATCAAGCAAATCTTGATAGGTATATTTGTCATGATGATTTTTTGTAAAAAACGGAATAATTGTTATTGAATAATCATCAACTAATACATTATTTATTTCATTTGTCCACTGATTTATAAGTTGAGTTGGACAAACTACAAGAGTTGCTTTACTTACAAATTTATTAATCGTAGGTTGAATATATTTTATATTTTTTGCTTGATTTATTAATGAAAGCGAAATCATTTGATATGTTTTACCCAATCCAACTTCGTCAATAAGTGCACCACCTGAAAAATAAATTTTTTCACGATCTTCCATTAATAAAAATATTTTGTTTTGCACACTAAATACGACATCTCCAATAATAATTTCGTCATGTTTATTGTACGGAACGCATTTATTTTCATATTCTTTATTTAACATCCATTTAATAGTTTTTTTTTGATACATGTACAAAGGCAATTTGGTGAACGATGGTTGTTGTTCAATTGGATCGGTAGGATCTGTGTTTGGTGTGGTTGCAGTAAGAACTATATCATCAACATTTAGTTTTATAAGATCCTTTGACGAATTTTTATTTGTTATTTCAATACCTGATGCCATTTTAGAATATATTGAATGATAGTTGCATGTGCTAATTAAAAAATCTTTATTTGGAATTGATTTGTTTGATGTCACAAGTTTATATATGTTGTCGTTATTAATTTCCAATATGGTTATTCTAACAGTTGCTCCATTTGCGTCATATGAAAACAGAAATAGTTTGTATAAAGACGAATCTAAATTATTTTCTATTTGTTGTCCACTATCGTGAAATACTGTATTAAATGTATTAACTGCATCGACTCCTGTTAAATAATCATAATCAGATTCAAGCACCATTTCTACAGTGATTTTTTTTGTTAACGAATTGCTGATACATCTGTTATTTCCTACAGATTTATCGTACATTAGATAAGTAAATTTATTATCATACATTGATTGATTATACTAATCATAATGTATCATGTTTTAATATATATTGTTTAAGTATCAATTTTTTGGCCATTTTGATTACATATTTATGAATATTTTGGGTTTTATTAATGTTTCAGTTCATTTTCGATCTACCCTTAAGTATAATTATTATATTTTATGATCATTAAAATGATTTAAAGAAATGACGTGAGTATATACTCAGTAATAATCAAAATGCCAAAAGCTGAAACGAAATCTGAAATGAAAACCGAAGAAAAAAAAAATACTAAAAACACCAAGAAAACTGAACAAGTTGAACAAACCGCAAAAACATCCAATACATCTAGTAAAGCAAAAACAGAAAAAACTGTTAAAAAATCAAAAAAGAAAGATGTTGAAATTCCAGTTGATGACTTGAAGTTTATGACTCAACTAAAAGAAAAACAAAATGAAGCAAAACAAATGAAGGATGCAATGTCTGTGTTTTTATCTGATTTGAAAAAATTGGAATCTGCATATAATCATGACATTAAACTTGTTAAAAAGGCAAAAAGAAAGAAAGATGAATCTAGAGATCCAACTGGTTTCGTAGCACCAAAACCAGTTCCAGAAAAATTTGCACGATTTTTGGAAATTGAACCAGGAACTATGTTGTCTGGACCACAAATTACTTCAAAGGTTTGGACTCAACTAAAAAAAAGAGATTTGTTAGATAAGGAAGATGGTCGCGTTCTGAGAATAGATAAGAACGGTGAACTAGCAGAGTTGTTTGGAATCACTGACTCTGTAAATGCATCAAATAGTTATACCGATAAAAGCGGATTTAATTTCTGCACTCTTCAATCATTAATTTCTAAATTGTTAAAATCACCAGTTGAAACTTCAAGTGAGGAAACTGAAGATAAACCAGCAAAAATCACAACCCGTGCAACAAAAGACAATAAAAAAAAAGCATCTGGTAGTGCAAGTGTAGCCAAGAAATAAATTATTGAAACATACTCATTCGTCCAGTTCGACGAAGAAACCAAGATTCGTTAATCAATAATCCATTTTTAATTTTATGTAAAAAGTCATTAATAATTTCACTGTTTAATGAATTTTCGTTTACTAATGCCACGTATAAATTATAATACTCATTTTCACAATTATTTAATATAACAACCCCGTGTCTTTTCCAAAAATTAAGAATATCCGAAAGATTATTTAGGAACATGCATTTTATTATATAATATGATACCATCGACGTATTTTGTTTTATCACACGTTTGCTGTTTCGCGAAAATAATATGTTACATTCGTCAAAGTCAAAATTGCTAAAAATTTTTGATATTTGAAAATATGTAAATAACAACTCATACGAATATATTTGATTAAATGTCATATACGAGTGATGTTTCTCATAAAACACACTGTGAATGCAAATAGCCAATGTTTCTGTGTATGATTCATTTATTTTATCGGTTCCATCTATTTTTATGGCACTTTCGAAATGCTCATTAATTTTGTTATATATCAAATCATTAATATAAAAATCAATACCAAATAAATGAATTAGTTCATGTATCAACACTTTATAAAATTCTTCTTTTCTCCAAATATGAATAATTTCTTTATTTATTGTGCATCCAGAATTTATATTGTCAGAACAAATAAAATGATTTTTTGGCGGAAGTAACTTTTTTTGGTTTCCGTAAAATATTACCAGTTTTACATATTTGTCATGATTTGTCAATTTTCTGTAGAATTGTATTATTTCCATTATTTTGTTAATATCTGGATTATCATCTGCTTCAGGTGTATATATGTATATTTCTGTGTTGGTATTTTTGTACACGGTATATTTTAAATTTTCTGACTCACAATGCTTAATTACATCAATTGATATAAATATATCGTCGTACATCATTTTATGTAATTCTTGTCTATCATTTGATGAATTAAATAATATATCATTATAATCAGGCGATATATATCTTTTAATATTTAACATACTGTTTGTATTTCTTACCCATATGAAAAATTCGAGTTCATTATTAAAATTTGAATTGATATCTTTATTATTTTTCATGGCATCATATAAAATTGGATTATCTGAATATTCATGTAATTTTTTAATGGTTGTATTTTTTGTTATTATTGGTTCATCGTATGTTATTTGATTAAATATATTTTTGAACGATTGTATAACGGGATGTTTATCATGTTGTGTATTTTCAATATATTGAAGCAAATTGTCATCTAAAAATCTCTTAATATGTATTGTATACTTATTCATTGTTATAATATGTATTTAGATATTGGTTATAACATGTGTTTATATATTGAAATTAAAAATCCTACAAATGAATATAAGTAAATAGTAAATGAACAGTCAATATGGCCAGCAAAATCCACAAAATAATAGATATGTAAATAATCAATTTGTGAATCAGTATCAACGATCTATGCAAAATAATGTTCCATTTGCAAATAATCAAATGCTTAACAATAATCCTAACTTTGTGGCTAATATGTATAATAGCGGATATTATCAAAAAATGAATATGGAAAAAATGGAACGTATGAGACGTGCAAAAAGTGTCGAAGACTTGGGCGTAGATAAAGAACAACTTGCTAAATATATTATTTGTCCACTTAAAGTAGAAAAAGAAAGTAAAGACGTATTAACAGGTAATTATACTCAAAAAGAATCGTTATATGCAATTGAAAGAGGAAAGAAAAATAATTCTAGCATAGAAAAATTATGGGAAAAAAGAACAAACAATCCGTACAAAAATATATTGAAAGATGAAAATTATACCAAAAAATTCAATAATAAAGATGATCTAATTGTTCATAAAGTCACGAAATTTGATAAAAATTTAAAAAAATTGATGGCCGAATATGAAGATATGTTGGAATTTATTGTAATTCATGATGGAAAATTAGAAATAAAATATGCAAAGTCAAAAGAAAATAAATTTAAAGAAAAATTCGATTATGAAAATAAAATAAAATATAGAGTTAAATATGATCCTAAAAATTACACTGAATTAAAGAAATTTTATAAAAGTGAACAAAAGAAAATTAAAAAGGCAAACAGACGTGTTGATGAAATGATAGAAATATTATTGGCAAGTGAATCATTTACTAAGGAAGAATTAAACGACATTGATAAATCTTGCTGTGAAGAAGAAAATGTCACTATTTCATTTGAACAAGGAGATGACGATATGGAAAAACAACTAGAAAAAGAACTTGCAGAAGAACTTGCGGACGAGTTTGATGAGAAAGAAATTGCGGAATTATTTGGTCATAAAAAATCAAAGAATAAAAAATCAAAGAAAGAACAATTAACATTACAGAGTGCTGAACAAGTAGAGAAAACTATAAAACCGTTAATTACTGTCAAGCATAAAAAATCTGCAAATGACGATGTGGAAGATAAACCAAAAAAGAAAGTCACCGTTAAAAAGAAAAAATCAACCGAATCCACTGAACCAAAAAATAAAGTTGGTCATGTTGATAAAGACGAAATGACAGAGTTTAAAAATCAAAAGAAAACAAAGAAAACAAAGAAATAAAAATAACTATTCTATTACATTTTAGCGAATCTATAAACTAACTTAATTTACACATGACTGCAAATTTTTTTTGCAAGTTCGTCGATATCACCGCTGTTATCAAAGTCTTTACTTATATGAATTGATGTACCAACTACTTTCATGATTTTATATAATTCACAATAGTACTTATCGTTATGTGCCGTATTATAAAAATTTAACCCGCAATTACAACTGGGCTTAATAGTTTGATTATCTCTGATTGTTTTGTACATAATACTATCATTAATCTCATTATTTTCACATGGAATAATACATTCTATTCTTTCTTTACTTTTTCGTGAAACTAATAAGTATGCTTTAACAATTTCAATGCACTTATTACTCATGTTTATTATTATCTATACATATTGAGAATATATGTATGGATCAATTAAAATTATTATTTTCAAACTTAATTCATATCTTCAACACTTTCATCGTCGCTGCTTTCGTATTGGTAATTTGCAGATTCATTTACTGATTTTTCCACAAGATTAGCCATTGTATTTTGATGGCTATTTCTCACTAAATTAATTATTGAGGTTCCTTCTTGATCGTCAATGTTGTTAATATCGACATCTTCATTATAGCCTGTTAATATGATATCATTTGCGTTAGTTGTAGAGGTTGATTGTATATCGTTAATATTTAATCCAAATATTTGCTGATTTAATATATTTGACATTTCATTCACGTTTGCGTATTTTTCATTACATTCTGTATGAAAGCTATCGAGGAAAATTTTAATATCATTGCCTTCATTTTCATTGTCTGTTGCATTATCTTCTTTATTATTTTCATTGTCGGTTGCATTATCTTCTTTATTATTTTCATTGTCGGTTGCATTATCTTCTTTATTATTTTCATTGTTTTGAATTTTATCTTTCATTTTTTCAAGCTTGATGTCGTTCATTATGATCCAGTCAAGAACGTTATTTACTTCGGTGTATAATGGTTGTAATTCTTTTTTACTTAATGGTATGGACCCGTCATCAATATGGAGCTTAATTATTATACATAAATTTTCAAGTTCATTTCTCGAGTTGGTATTTGCCTCCAATACAGAATTTTTTTTAAACATATCAATTTCGTTGTCTTTGTAATAATCGAAAACTTTATCACATGTTTTATTAATACTATCTATTTTTATTTTATATTCTATTTTTGTGGGTTTTTCATGAACATATAACCACATTAATGAATCATCAATATATTCTTTGAGTTCTTTTGCATGATCTTTTGAAATTTGAAGGGATCCACTATCTAAAATTTCCAATATTGAATAACTTAAATCGAAAATCGCTTGTCTTAATTCCTTTAGTTCTGCTTTTACTGGATCGCTTAATCCTTTATAACCATGCTCTTCTTCTTCTAGTTTTTCGAATATTGCATCGACATTTTTTAATTCATCATCGTCATCGTTACCATATAATGTTGTACCATGCGCTCCAGATTCTTCACATTCTTTAACTGTTGAATCTTCCATATGTCCATGCAATACTAAAACTCCATACGTTTCTTTTAAGTTTTTAATTACCTTTTCATATTCCTCATCTTCTCTATCTTCGGATGTTTTTTCTTTTAACCATTTAGTAACTTTATTGACATCTGTGGTTATT
>Ga0233449_1003215_pt1 | contig 12144 bp, 9 predicted proteins | sample SI_124_October20_FD_183012 | JGI IMG/M metagenome (GOLD analysis project Ga0233449, IMG submission 183012) | Seawater microbial communities from Saanich Inlet, British Columbia, Canada - SI_124_October2016_200_MG | ecosystem: Environmental > Aquatic > Marine > Inlet | place: Canada: British... | reverse complement strand
TAGACTGCCGGCTAAAGTTCTAGCCCCTATTCTTGGTAAATCTATGATAGTTCGCCAAATTGAACGGGTGAAGATCAGCAAAAAAGTAGACAAGATTGTTCTGGCGACCAGCACTGATTCCAGTGACGATGGGCTAGCTGAACTTTGTCGTGGAGAGGGAGTGGAGGTTGCACGTGGTAGTTTGAATGATGTACTTGATCGGTTTTACATGGCCGCAAAATCAGCTAATGCTAAAACAGTAGTCAGATTGACGGGAGATTGTCCGCTCTCTGATCCTGGTCTTATTGACCAAATTGTCAGCGTCTATTCAGATATGGATGTGGACTATGTAAGCAACACCCTTGTTCCGACTTATCCTGATGGACTGGATGTTGAAGTGTTTTCATTTAGGGCGCTGGAAAAAGCCTGGCGGGAGGCTACGCTGCCATCTGATCGGGAACATGTCACTCCCTACATCAAAAACCAGTTGACAAATTCCAAGTTCAACGTCGAAAACAATATCGATCTCAGTGCGTTACGCTGGACGGTTGACGAACCGGAAGATTTGGAGCTGATTACCCGGATTTTTTCAATTCTGCATCCAGTAAACCAAGATTTTGGAATGACCGAAATCCTGGACGTCCTGAAAAAGAAACCTGAATGGTCGCTGCTGAATAAATCCATTGGGAGAGACGAAGGATATGCCAGAAGTCTGCTAGAGGACGCCCTCTATCTTCAAGTGCAGCGAAGCCATTCCGGCGAAGATTAAGCGAAACATATTATTGAATTTTGAAACCTCATGAAGTTTAGCCGTCAAAAAGAAATTGTAGATGCTGTTGTAACGATAGCCCGATTGTATCCGAAACGAACGACCATCATCGTAGCCGGCCTGGTCCTTGCCGGGTTGGCTGAGGGGGCTGGTGTTTCCTCGATGTTGCCGATGCTTAACCTGGCGACTGGAGATGGCCTCGGTGACAGCAAACTGGAATTAGTGTTCCTCTCCATAATGGACACAATTGGCGTATCGCCAACTTTCACAAATGTTCTGGTTCTCCTTGCCGTTGTTATTGCAATAAAAGGTGTGTTTCTAATTTCGGCCCTTGGATTGGCCGGAGTAGCTGTGGCGCACACTTCCGCTGAACTACGAACCGGGTTACTGCAAAAACTGTTGAAGGCGAAATGGTCCTACTTCCTCAGTCAACCGATTGGTTTGTTCTCGAATGCAATGGGGAACGAAGCGAACAGCGCAGCTGCCATGGTGCGACATACGGCCATGATGGCTGCTTTGACTATCCAGATCATCGTCTACCTTAGCGCCGCAACATTGGCAAACTGGCAAGTGACCGGCGGCGCTTTGATCGCTGGCGTCATCCTTTTCATCTCTCTAAACGGCCTTGTCGAAATAGCCCGTAAGGCAGGCAAGGATTCCCTCAACGCGTCACGATCTTTGCTGGCCAGACTGGCTGACGCGATGCAAGGAATCAAGCCTATGAAGGCAATGGCAACAGAGAATCACCTTGTCCCTTTGCTGGGGTTTGAAATTGAAGAATTACGACGTGCTTCCCGGAATTCGATATTGTCAAGGGAAACCCTTGTTCATGCCCAGGAACCAATCATCGTTGTCTTCCTTGCTATCGGTCTTTGGTTTTTTTATGTCAATCAGCGAGTCCCTTTGGAAGAACTGCTGGTCATGGCATTTCTTTTCCAGCGCACCGCCTCCAGGATAGGAGATTTGCAACGCGCTTATCAGAGTATTGCTGTCAGCCGCGAATTTTATGTCGGTTTGATTGACAAGATAGCAGAAGCCGATGTTGCCTCTGAATCTCCTCCAGACGGACACGAAACCGATCTGATTTCTGGTATTTCATTCCGGAACGTCAGTTTTTCTTATGGAGATCACAATGTTCTGGACAATATTTCGATGGATATTCCAGCTGGTAAATTGACGACATTGTTTGGCCCGTCCGGTTCAGGAAAAACAACCGCGATAGATTTGCTTTTGGGGTTTTATGATGCTGATGAAGGCGAAATAAGTGTTGATGGCCAACCAATTTCAGATATGAATATCAGGTCTTGGCGACAGAAAATCGGATATGTACCGCAGGAACTGTTTTTGTTCCATGAATCGATATTGCACAATCTGACGTTGGGTGACTCAAGGTATTCCGAAGAAGACGCCAGGTTGGCATTGCAGCGGGCAGGCGCATGGAATTTTGTAACGCAACAGCAAAATGGTATGAAGACCATAGTGGGAGAAAGAGGTGCACGTTTATCAGGTGGCCAACGTCAACGTATCGCCATTGCCCGGGCCCTGATTCGAAATCCTAGATTATTGGTGTTGGATGAACCAACAACAGCATTGGATCCGGCAACAGAACTGGAAATTTGCAAGACCTTGAAGGAGCTTGGAAGCGACGTAACCATTGTCGCAATATCACATCAGAGAGCGATTGCCGAAGTCGCCGACAATTTGATCCAATTGTCCGGCGGACATATAGACGATCATTCGACACCGGCTCATGCCAACCCCGTTGATGGTCCTTAAGCGACACAATAACCATCATTATTTCCCACCCCTGGAACACGAAAGTAGTTCAGACACGATGAATATTCTGGGTATCAATACAGGAAGCGGTGCTTCAATTTGCCTGTTTGAAGGCGATCAAATAAAGCTAGCGATCGAAGAGGAACGCCTCGCCCGAATCAAGGGTAAAGGTGGATTTCCAACCCACAGTCTTGACTATGTTCGGACCCACCATCGAGAAATTCTTGAAAACATCGACTATATTGCAATATGTGATCTGGTCGACGGGATTGCAGAGAAAGACGAGCTGGTCCGCCGATATGACAGGCGATTTAAAGGCGAACAAGCACCGTCTACGACCTTTGGCAAACTTAAATCTATCATCTCTCCCATTGTTCCGGAGGCAATCAAAGCGTTGCTCCGGAAGCCAAAACCTGAAATAAACCTCCAGAAAATGGTACAGGAGCACTATTCAGAGTTCGACATCCCCGATGAAAAGTTTGTTCGCCTGAATCATCACGACTGTCACGCTGCCGCTGCTTACTACGGGCTGGCTCAGAATAGAGATAAACCGTACCTGTTGATGACGCTGGATGGAGGTGGCGATAGCGAATGTGGGAGTATCAGCATTGGCAATAATGGAAAAATGGAACGCGTTATCTCCATTCCTGCAGGTAATTCCATAGGCAATATTTATTCTAATATTACTTACATTCTAGGCCTCACACCGCATGAACACGAATACAAAATCATGGGCCTTGAACCCTATGTTCCCGAAAAATACAGGAAACAGGCTCTAGAGACCATTTCCAGCTATTTGAGTCTTAGCGAAAATGGCAAGGGCATTTCATTTGAGCGGACAACTGAAAAAAACACCAATTGGATCGGAACCCAATTGGCCGACGACCTGAAATATATGCGTTTCGACAGTATTGCAGCAGGGTTACAGGAGTTCACAGAAACCATAATTTTACAGTGGGTCCGAAACGCCATCGAAATAACCGGTATTTCAGACATATTACTATCCGGCGGTGTCTTCATGAACGTGAAGGTAAACAAGCTGATTTCAGAAATGCCAGAAGTCACGTCCGTTAACGTATTTCCGTCGTGTGGTGATGAGTCCAATGCGGTGGGTATTGTATTCCACACATACGCCAACAAGAATGGCGGAAAAATGCCCGTCTTTGACAGCTATACGCTGGGGCCAACGCCAGGTTATGACCTCGAAACGGCCAAACTTAAGTATACTGATCAATGCAATTTCGTAACAATGGATAGCCCGGCAAAAACAATCGCAAAACTCCTTGCTGATGGCAAGGTTGTTGCACGCTGTAATGGTCCTATGGAAATCGGTGCAAGGGCGCTCGGCAATCGATCTCTTCTGGCCGACCCCAGCAATGCGGATGTCGTTGAACGGATCAATTTCGTCATCAAACAAAGGGATTTCTGGATGCCCTTCGCCCCGGCAATGCTTGCTGAAGATGCAAGTGAATACATCGAAATTCCAGCGTCGGTTCCGGCAGATATCTCACCTTATATGATGTTTGCATTTGAAACGACGGATCGACGCAGTGAGTTGGCCGCTGCTTTGCATCGGGCGGACAAAACGGCCAGAGCTCAAATTGTATCAAAAGAAAGATATCCCGGATTTCATGACATCATCTCGGAGTTCAAGTCGATCACAGGTCGATCCGTTGTTCTGAATACGTCCTACAACCTTCATGGCCACCCCATTGTCATGGGCACCTGCGAGGCAGTTGACATCTTGTTACAAACAGAACTTGAATACCTGGCCGTTGACGATCAGCTGATAACAAAGCGGTGAGTCGAATGATGTTCCGGGCAGGATATGCCTGTCGAAAAATAACTCCACTTAAGAATCTTGAACTGGCTGGGGTAGGTGGACCACCGAGACCGGGTGAACCTGGCTCCCATGACTTGTTTGTTAAAGTTGTTATATTAGACGACCAGACGCAACAGTTAATATTATTATCATTCGACCTTATGTATGTTTCCCGCCCGCTTCGCCAGGAGTTGGAGACATGGCTGCACCAGAAATTTGGCTTGCCACCTGACGCCCTGTTTTGCACTGCAACGCATACCCATGGTGCACCCCTTAGCCTGGATGTGTACTTTGACAACCCGACACTCGACGTTGCATATCTTGACAAAGTCACGTCAGAGTCACGTGTAGCCATCTTAGAAGCCATGGAAAAACTTTATGATGCCACTCTTTTTCACGGTAGTAATAATTGTCAACTCTCCATCAATAGACGGCGGTTTGTTCCTGATCGGTCGGCTCTGAAGCGAGGAAAAATTATCTGGAAACTTCTAAACCGACCAAATCCAAATGGAATTGTAGACAATGTTCTAAGTGTCATCTCAATTCGGTTTGCGGCGAAGGGCGTGAAGGAAATATTGATTCTCTCCACGGGCTGTCACCCTTCAATCCTTCGAAACAACATTATCTCACCAGATTTTCCTGGCTACATTGAAGAGAAATTGAAAAAAGCAGGCAAGGATTGCCATGTTGTTTTTTTGCAGGGATTCAGTGGTAACACCAGAGCGTCAATTGTCGAAAACATACCATTCTCACTGCGTTCACCAGGAGCTGTCTTCGACTATTTGTTTGATCGTAAAAGATTTAGAAAGAACTCAGATGAAGCCGATGTTTGTGAAGTCAGCGGTAAAATATCAGAATCAGTTAAAGCAACAAAGTTTACCCAGGTTTTTTCCCCATCCCTGTCCGCCAGTTCAACAAAAGCCGAGTTGGAATTAGAGCAATTACCAGTGAAATCATATTTTGGTAATCTGGCAGACAACCCTTCTGAGAATCAGTCTCGACGTCGGTACGCCCGTTATGTTGCGGATCACTACGATGATCTGGCTACGATCGATATTTCGATCAATCTTTGGCGGCTTGGGAAAGGTATTTCCTTGATGGGTTTTGAAGGTGAAATGTTTGCAGAATATGCACATTGGTTGCGGAATGTCGGTTTAGACAAAGGCGACATGCTTGTTCCGGTTAGTTGTGCACATGGGATGAGAGGCTATATTCCCACGGCTTCATCCCTAGCAGAAGGCGGCTATGAAGTTGATCGTAGTCGACCTATATTCGGCATCCCGGCTAGATTCAAATCATCGATAGAAGCAAATATTAAATCCGCCTCCACCGAACTCCTGTCACGACTTCAATAGTGGATATTCCATGCTAACGCGTCTTCTGCGACAGCTATACAACTTCTCTCCTGAACCAGTCGCGAAGCGACTGGAAGCCCGTACACCAAGTTTCATTGACAAATTTACCGTGGATTTCCCTGAAGGAAAATCGGGAATCATTCACGGCCTTGGTGAGGCAAATGTCATAAGGGATTTGTTCTGGAGAAACTTTGAGGCTTCTAATCCGGAATTTAACCGTGTCCTTTTTTCCTTGGCCAAGTCAGCCGATACTATTGTAGATATTGGCTCGTACCTCGGCTACTACACCTTAACAGCTGCAAAGGCCAACCCAAAAGCCAGGATATACAGTGTCGAACCGTTTCCGGTCAGTGTTGCGTATCAAAAAGAAATGATCCACTTGAATAACCTCGACAATGTCACAATCTGTGATGTTGCTTTATCCGACTTGGACGGCGTTTTACCTTTTTATATCCCGGATTTTTCACAAAGCCGTATACCGAATATCGGTTCTCTGGTTGACAGGTTTGGCGAAGGCACACATTACGATGACCGGAGTAGTATCCGAACTGAAGTCGACGCTCATACGCTTTCCTCCCTATTTGATCGCTTTCAAATTGAATCAGTAGACTTGATCAAGTTCTATATTGAAGAGATGGAAACATCGGTCTTCACGGCTGCGAAAGATATTCTAGCCAAACACAAACCAGATCTCCTTGGCTGGATATTTTACCGGGATGACAATGTTGAAATGCTTGGGGAATTGCTTGATCAGATCGGCTACAGTCATTTTGTTTTTAAGGGTCAGGAGCTGATTCCATGCCCGGTCCTTTCTGACGCCAAAGTACTGGGGGGCGTATTTAATCCCAAACGTGGTGGCAGATCCTCAATTTTTAGCACGACAAATCCCAGTGGAAAAATCCCGGAACTGGCGGTTCAGATACCTGGTTTGACAGCGAGGCCGAATTGACGCTGAACTTATTGGCTGGGGTGTTGGTCTGACATGTGTGGTGTATTTGCCCTCCTGTATAGGCGCCCCTTGACTAAATTCGATATAGATTTAGGTCGAAGAGGCACTACAGCGGTCGCTTACCGAGGTCCAGATGCCAGTGGCGAATGGGTCGACAAAGAAAACGGCGTATATCTTGGTCATCGCAGGCTTTCAGTCATTGACCTCAGCCACGATAGTGATCAACCCATGGTTCTGAGAAATCTATCGCTGAGTTACAATGGAGAAATATACAATTACCGCTCTGTCAGGGAGCGCCTTAAAGGACTTGGAACTACAGTAAATACATTGGGGGACACCGAAGTCTTGTTGGCTGCCTGGCAGCAGTGGGGTCGGGCGGCGCTTGAATATCTTGATGGCATGTTTGGGTTTGCCTTGTGGGACGGCGAAAGTGCCTGGTTGGCGCTTGATCGATTTGGTGAGAAACGTTTGTACTATGCTGAGACGGAAGACGGCGTGGTTGTTTGCTCCGAGTTGCGTGTGTTAGCTGAAGTATTGGCGTTAAAACCTAATCTTAAGGCCGAACAAGTCGCAGCTTATATGACGATGGGATATATCCCCGGACCACACACCGCCTACCCAGAAATCAAACATATCATGCCGGCAAATGTCCTCCGTATCGTCCGGGGCGAAGTCGTAGAACGTCATCGCTACTGGCAACCACCCTTCGGCTCGCCAGGTAAAGGACCAATAAAACCTCTCACTAAGCGGGAAATTGATTCACTTCAAAGTGCCTTGGTGGAAAGTGTCCAATCAAGACTTGAGGCCGACGCAGCAACCTGTCTGTTTCTTTCAGCAGGAGTTGATTCCTGTTTGATCGCTGCGATCGCGGCTAAGGATTTGGATCGCAATCTGGATTGTTTTACTGTCAGCTTTCCGGTTGGTGAAACTCATGACGAGGCAGACGCCGCAGAAGAGACAGCTGCATATCTCGGCTTGCCTCACCAAAAACTGAAGAGCCAGGATGACCTGACAAATGTATCAGCGGAATACTATCTTGATCTACATGGTCAACCCTGTGACGATCTTACACTTGCCTCCCTTCACCAAATGGCGATCGCAGCATCCGGCATGGGATATAAAGTTGCCCTGACCGGCGTCGGCGGAGACGAAGTCATCTATGGATACAACAAGCACACGCATTTCTTTGAACAACGGCATTATTACAACATGCCAGAATGGATTCGTCGTCTGATGGGTCATCTATTAAGCCCAGTCGCAGGCAATGTTTCCAAAGCCGCAGTATTTTGTGACCTCTTTTCAGTCCGGGACAGCGAAAGATATATCGCTCAAAAGAACCAGCCGACACTCTCCGCTTTGCGCTTGTTACCTGGCTTTGGGGAATGGGCTGATAAAACCTTTGCCAACTCAGGAATGGGCATTGAGTTTCAAGTGCCTCAATTCGAAATGGAAGAAGTACTGGCAAATCACAGGTTGGTTTCTGGCGACCTTGGAGCTATGAGAACTGGTCTTGAAACCAGAACTCCGTTCCTCAGTCCCGGATTAATGAATACTATTGCCGAGTTTGATCCTCGCTCCTTGCTAAAATTTGGACAGAAAACGGCCTTCCGCCGGGTTTTGAAGAGGTATTTGCCTGAGAAGATGGTAGATCGTCCGAAACTTGGGTTTGTCTTTCCTGCCGATAGATTTCTGCAACATTATGACTGTCCCGAATTATCCGGGGTATTCCCACCACACTTGGCCAGCCAGATATGGAATAAACGCACTCAACAAGGCTGGCGTACTTTGGCGGTCAGAATGCTGGTGCTAGATCAATTTGATCGCTGGGCTCAGCGGGAGACTATTCGTGATTGACATGCAAGAATTTTCTTTGACAGCTTACAAAGCGATCATCCAGGAGTTTGTACAGCGTGACTACAAAATTTCACAATATGATGAGGTCGTCTCCAAAAAACGCCATCTAGTCTTGCGCCATGACATAGATTTTGACCTTGAGCTAGCTGTGAAAATGGCTGAAGTTGAAGCGGCACAAGGCTGGTCAACAACTTATTATATTCTTCTTCGTACCGAGTTTTATAATCTTTTTTCATTTGCTGGGTTGAAATTGTTGAAAGAGATTGAGGGGCTTGGTCACACTGTTGGACTGCATTTTGATGCATCACTCTATCGCGCTGAAACTTCACACGTTCAGAAAGCTGTATTGAATGAATGTGCTATTCTGGAAAGTGTTCTCGATAAGCCAGTTAGGACATTTAGCTTCCACCGACCGAACCCGAACCTGCTGGATCATGGATTTCAGGTTGAAGGGTTGATAAACGCATATGACAAAAAGTTTTTTGATGAGATTGCCTATTGCTCAGACTCACGCGGTGAATGGCGTTTTGGACACCCTCTTGACCATGTTTGCATCAACAAGGGTCATGCAATGCAATTGGTAACGCACCCAATTTGGTGGGCTGAAGACGGTGACACGCCCCAATCGAAATGCGCTAAATTTCTGGACCGCCGTTACGACATTTTTGACAAGGAGGCGGCTGCGAACTGTTTGTCCTACACCCCGCGCCGTTTCTGAATACCGTACAGTTTTTACTTTTATTCAAAACTCCAAAGATACCGGAAAGCAAACTTGATATGAACCAATATTCAACCCGTGTTGCCGTCATCGGAACCGGCTACTGGGGCAAGAACCTTGTCAGAAATTTCAATGATATTGGTTGTCTGACAGCGATTTGTGATGCGAATGAAGCAAGCTTGAAATCCCATAGTGAAAACTATCCGGAGGTCCAGTGTTTCACCGACGTGAAGGAATTGGCTGCTTCTGACTCCGTTGATGCTGTGATAATTGCGACTCCAGCTGTCACACATGCCGAATTGGCCAAGCTGTTCTTGCTCTCAGGGAAGCATGTTTTTGTCGAAAAACCCTTGTGCCTGGATCCGGTAGAAGGTGAAGAATTAAAGGACCTGGCGCAGGCCTCTGGCAAGACACTCATGGTCGGCCATTTGCTCCTTTACCACCCAGCTTTCGAGGCCTTGAAGGCTGTAGTTGAGAGCGGCCGATTGGGGAAACTTCGCTACATTTATTCAAACCGTGCCAGCCTTGGTAAAATTCGAACGGAAGAAAATGCACTGTGGTCATTTGCACCCCACGATGTATCAATGATACTCGCGTTGTCAGGTCGCATGCCGAAAAAAGTTGCCGCAAATGGCGCACATTATATAACAGATGGTGTCGCAGATATTACTTTGTCTCACCTTACTTTTTCAGAAAACCTCCAGGCCCACATCTTTGTCTCTTGGCTACACCCATTCAAGGACCACCGTCTGGTCGTCATAGGCAGTGAAGGCATGATCGTTTTCAATGATGTTGCGCAGGGCCCGGAGAAATTACTGTTTTACCCTCACACGACAGAGTTGGACGGGCAATTTCCGGTAGTATCGAAAGCCGATGCTGAACCGATCCATTATACTTTGGATGAACCCCTTGAACAAGAATGCCGTCATTTTCTGGATTGCATCAACAACTGCAGTGAACCGCAATCAAGCGCGGATGAAGGCATTGCCGTCCTCAAAGTGCTGCGGGCATGTGAAGAGGCCATCATTTCAAATTCACCTGTGAGCTTGGATAGCTAACACTATGTCATCTTCGATAGCCGACTCAGTTTTTGTCCATAACAGTGCCATAGTTGATAATGGTTGCAATATTGGCGAACGTACGAAAGTTTGGCATTTTTGCCACATCCTTGCAGGCAGCCAGATCGGTCAAAAATGTATTTTAGGTCAAAATGTCATGATTGGCCCTGATGTCACAATCGGTAACGGTGTCAAAGTCCAGAACAACGTTGCCATTTACAAGGGCGTCACTCTTGAAGATGACGTGTTTTGTGGCCCCAGTATGGTTTTTACCAATGTTCTGACCCCACGGGCATTCGTTGAACGCAAAGAGGAGTTCCTACCTACACTTGTCCGCACCGGTGCAACTATCGGCGCCAACGCAACAATTATTTGCGGTGTCACCATCGGTCGCTTCGCCATGATTGGTGCTGGCGCTGTTGTGACAAAAGATGTCTTGGACTTTGCTTTGGTTATCGGAAACCCAGCCACGCAAATTGGCTGGGTGAGTCGATCAGGCGAACGATTGCTCGACGGCCTGATTTGTCCCAGAACAGGCGAAATTTACGAAGAGACCGAAAATGGTCTGAAACCCCTTGAAGCGTAAGTGATTAAATCTATGAGTATTCCTTTCATCGATCTTGCCACCCAACAAACTCGTCTGAAGTCTGATATAGACGCCCGTATGGCCAAGGTATTAGCCCATGGAAAGTACATAATGGGCCCGGAAATTGCCGAACTTGAGCACTTGCTCTTGGAGTTCTGTGGCGCCAGACATGCATTGTCAGTTTCCAGCGGAACCGATGCTCTCCTCATGGCATTGATGGGTGATGGCATTGGCCCAGGAGATGCCGTATTCCTGCCAGCCTTCACTTTCACGGCAACTGCCGAAGTCGTCATCATCGCCGGCGCCACACCAGTTTTTGTTGATGTTGATGCCGGAAATTACAACATCGACTATGACGATTTGCAGCGCCGAATTGATATCGTTGTTTCTGACGGCAAACTGAGGCCGCGCGCTATTATGCCTGTAGATCTTTTCGGACTTTCAGCAGACTACGTGCGACTGGGCCAGATCGCTGCAGATCACGATATGCTGGTGATCGCGGATGCGGCTCAAAGTTTTGGTGGCAATATCCGAGGCCAGCGAGTTGGCTCTCTCGCTCCTATATCGGCCACTAGTTTTTTCCCGGCCAAGCCACTTGGCTGTTATGGAGATGGCGGTGCCATTTTTACAGACGATGATGATCGGGCAGATCGGTGGAAATCAATTCGGGCCCACGGCAAGGGCGGACAGAAATACGATATCGTTCGCATTGGGCTAAATGCCCGTCTGGACACATTACAGGCTGCGATCCTGCTCTCCAAAATGACCATTTTCGATGAAGAAATCGTTGCTCGAGAAAAACTAGCTAAAAAATATGACGCCCGGCTTGCCAATCGGGTAATTCTGCCAGGTCGCGAGGAAGGTTATCAAAGCGCCTGGGCACAATACACAATTCAGGTTGAGAACCGTGATGAAATTATTGCCAGCCTTAGAGAAAATGATGTGCCAACTGCAGTTTACTACCCCCTTCCAATGCACCTTCAGACAGCTTACGCCAGTTATGGTGATGGCAAGGGCAGTCTACCGGTAAGTGAACGTCTGTCCGGGAGTGTGCTAAGCCTGCCCATGCACCCCTATATGTCAGAAGCGACAGCGGATGCCATATGTGATGCTGTTATTGAAGCAGTCAACACCTGATTTGGCTGCTTGATGACTGGCATTGCAATTGTCATTGGAGATTTGTCTGAAGGGGGCGCACAGCGAGTTGTTACAACTTTGACTGCCGGTTGGATTGCGCGCAACCAAACAATCACCGTAATTACTCTGAGTGACAGGGAT